>ERZ791829.1713-NODE-1713-length-11916-cov-25.676840_pt1 | contig 11916 bp, 8 predicted proteins | sample MGYA00510296_ERZ791829 | MGnify/ENA primary metagenome ERZ791829 (study PRJEB30046, sample SAMN00791973) | human gut metagenome | study: EMG produced TPA metagenomics assembly of the A metagenome-wide association study of gut microbiota in type 2...
AATTCGGTCGCAGCCCGAAAGTATACGATGTAGTTATCAGCGACGGTTCACACAAGGTTTGCTAATCTATATCCATCATAACATAAAAAAGCACGAATTTCGGTTCGTGCTTTTTTTATGATATATACTCGACAAAATCAATCGCCGCGATAATAATACAGTAATGAATGCCGTGCAATAAAGTCTGCATTCAGTTTCACCAGCATCTTCTCTCCTACTTCAGGCAATTCTGCATCGGGCAGCAAGTTTTTCTCAATGCAATAATGCAGTAAATCCGGCGGACAAAGCATCTCTTCCGTCAACATACGGAATGCATTTTGCGATGCCTCTTCCTGATCATAATAAGGATTTTCCGTGTCGGCGATGTATTCACACACATCCTTCGCCAGCAAAAGCCCTTTCTGCTCATCCACCATCAATACAAAGTTCCGGCAACTCTTCATCTGCGGCAAGGTATGATTCTCATCATCCGGCCACTGCAGAATCTCTACCAGGAAGCGCTTCAGTGAATCATAACCGTTGAGATAAATAATCTTCCGTCCGCCAGTCCACAAGGTAAAGAGACGATAAATCTCCGCATTCTTCTGCAAAACAGTTTCCGGCATTTCCTTTTCCTCCTGATACAGACGAGGAACCGATTTCCAGCACTTTGCCTGCTTACCAGCCAACAACTCAATCCATTCGTGAAGGAACAACGCCAAAGGACCCGTAGGGATAATAAAACGGTCATCCGGTGCCACCCGTTCAATGTAAGGCAACATAGAAGGCTCCGTAAGGTAAGTGTGCCCGAAAAGCCATGACAATTTCCGGTCAGCCTCTTTTTCATCTGCATAGCCGGCAAAATAATCCTTCAGCAACTCATTCTCCGGAGCCACCTCATAAGCTTCCTCCAGTAAAGGCAGAAAAGCCTGTGCCTGCTTTAAGATTGAGGTATCCAGCGGATTTACATACCCACGCGAGTAAGGAGCCTTTTGCCATGTATTCCAGATAATGAAACGTACGTCCTCCAGGTTTACCTCTCCCTTTATATAATCTTTTCCCGTGGGATAGAATGGAAGACACCTGCCATACAAACGGGAATGAGCAGTGGTAAATCCCTGCCACAATCCCAGGCCGGAAATGATGTCTTCCAGATAAGCTGCCACATACAAACTTAAATACTTGCGAAACGTCTCAGGCAATTCCTCCAAATGACAAGCCGCATAAAGTTTGTTGGCCAATTCCACAAAAAACGTATCTGAAGAACAAACTGTCGTATACGGATGAATAGCCAGCCAGTCGTTCAAATAAATCACATTCTTTTTCATATATATTCGTTCATTTGAATAATCAGTTTCGAGTAAAAAGCGTCACAAGCAGTGAAATCAGTGTCAGACCGATTCCTACACAGACCACTCCGGTCCAGCCCCAAGCGTGCCAGAAAGTACCGGCTAGAAAAGTTCCCAGTGAACCACCCACAAAATAAGTCGTCATAAAGATGGTATTCACGCGGTTGGTCGCCTTGGGAGCCTGCGACAACGCACAGGTTTGATTACCTATCTGCACACATTGCATACCGATATCTATCACGATAATTCCCACGATAAAGCCTAAATAAGAATTCTGGAATATAAACATGATTATCCAGGCTGCAATGATGAGCGAACAACCAACAAAAGTGAAAAACCGCACTCCAAACTTATGTACCAGACTCCCAACAAAAGAGGCCGTCAGTGCACCGGCCACCCCACACAATCCCAGCATACCGATGATATTGTTTCCTGCATAAAACGGTTCCCCACTCAACTTAAAGGCCAAACATGCCCATAACGCCAGGAAACTACCAAAACAAAGTCCGGCCCGTGCAGATACCAGACGGATGGTCGAATTGTCCCTGTACAACGTAAAAAGCGATTTCATCAGTCCTTTGTACGTACCCCTGAAATTTAGCGGCATATCCGGCAACACCCGAACTACCACAAAAATACAAAGCAACATGATGACGGCTACAATATAATACATCGTACGCCAGCCCCAGTATTCGCCTACAAAACCGCTGATTACCCGTGAACCCAAAATTCCGGTCAGCAGACCGCTGACCATCATCCCCACATTGCGTGCTTTATTCTGTGGCAGTGAGAACTGTGCAGCAATCGGAATGAAAATCTGTGGCATGACCGAACAAATCCCTGTCACCAGCGAAGCCAGCAAGATATAAAATACATTCACAGACATGGCTATACTGCAAGTCGCCACCGACAACAAGAGAAAATTAATAACAATGATATTCTTCCGCTTGTACAAATCCCCCAAAGGAATAATAAACAACAATCCCAGCGCATACCCAATCTGTGTGGTCATAGGTATCAGATTGGCTGTAAACTCCGAGATACCCAAATCCTCACTGATACGGTTCAGCAACGGCTGATTATAATACAGATTCGCCACTGAAAGTCCTGATATAATGGCCAGTATCCACAGTAACGAAGCCGGAATTCCTTTATTCTCTTCCAATTTTTGTTTCATATTGATAAACTCTTACTTTCATTTTGCAAAAATAGACAAAAAAACAAATGTCCATAATAAAGTCAACCACAAAGCAAAATGAAAATAAATTCAGGATTCATACAATAACCTTGTCAGATTCTTCTTTCATCAGTTCTCAAATTACAAACTTATTACATATTACCTGAATTATATAACTCACACAAAATCAAGAAAAAAGAAGTCTGTCGTTCTATATTCCCTATCCGACAGGAAAATAAAAAAGTTAATTATCGACTGCCTAATTTGTTAAATCGTCCACTCTCTAATTATTCGTTGAAAAGATTTTTTAACTTTGCAACAGAAAAAGCAAGTAATACAAAAAGATTCAACGAACTTAACTACAAAGTATTAAGCGAATTAAAACGCGAAAATAGATTTACAATTTAATTAAAATTTTATGGTACATCATTCCAAATTCCTGTTTTCCGCATTAGTCGTTTCAGCCATGGCTGTTGGCGCAAATGCTCAGGTAACAACTTCTGCTATCAGCGGAAAAGTTTTAGATGAAACCAAAGCCCCGGTTATCGGTGCTACAGTGGTAGCTATCCACGAACCGTCAGGAACTCTCTACGGTGCAGTAACAAACGTAGACGGACGTTACACCATCCAAGGTATGCGTACCGGTGGTCCCTACAAAATTGAAATCTCATACGTAGGTTACAACAAAACTGCATTTACAGGTATTTCACTCGAACTGGGTAACACACTCAGCCTGAATGCCGAAATGAAACCAAGTTCAGAACTGTTGGACGAAGTAGTAGTCGTAGCCGATGCAAAAGCGAATGCCGGAGCTGCACACAACTTCTCTACACAGAAAATCGAAAACACTCCGACAGTCGACCGTAACGTGTACGACATCGTGAAGAACATGCCGATGGCCATGACTTCAAAGAACGGAGGTATCACATTCGCCGGTTCAAACAACCGTTACAACAGCTTCCAGATTGACGGTACAGTAAGTAACGACGTATTTGGTTTGTCAGCATCCGGAACTAACGGTGGCCAGACAGGTGCCAACCCGATTTCTATGGATGCTATCCAGGAAATTCAGGTAGTCGTTGCTCCTTTCGATGTACGTCAGAGCGGATTTACTGGAGGTGGTATCAATGCCATCACCAAGCAGGGTACTAACACCACTCACGGTTCGGCTTACACTTACTTCAACAACCAGAACATGTATGGTAAATACAGTGCCGTACGCGGTTATGAGAAGTCTCCACTCACCCAGCAGTACACTCGTACTTACGGTGGAACATTGGGCGGTGCCATCGTAAAAGACAAATTGTTCTATTTTGTAAGTGCAGAAGCGAAGAAAGAATCTTATCCTTCAAGTATTTACCCGGGATATACTGACAGCTATATCACCAATGATGTAGCCAAACAGATTGCTGACCAATATGCTAAACTAACAGGTATTCAGGAAAACTATGGACAGCGCGATATTGAAAGTAAATCATTTGGGCTGTTAGCTCGTATTGACTGGAACATCAACCAGAACCACAAATTAGCTCTGCGTTACCAACACAACAACTCATACGATGACAACTACGGAGTGGGATCCACTTCATACACTTTCGTAAACAGTGGCTACCGTATGAACAATAAAACAAATTCTATCGTAGCAGAGTTGAACTCTCACTTGGGACAGAATTTGTACAATGAATTCCGTGCTTCAGCCAGCTTCATTCGTGACCACCGTGACGTAGCTTACCAAGGTCCTACAGTCCAGATTGAAGACATTTTAGGTGGTGACCAAAAAACAGCCATTACCGCTAACATCGGTACAGAGTATTCTTCTGGTGCCAACTACTTGGATCAAGACATTTATACATTCGAAGATAACCTTTCTTGGTATTTAGGTAACCATACACTGACATTCGGTACACACAACGAAATATACCGCATGAAGAATCTGTTTATCCAAGCTGTAAATGGTTCTTGGTATTATGCTGACTTACAACGATTCCTGGATGATCAGCCTTATAAATTCTCTTACAAATACACGGACCCAGAATTAACGGGAGGCGACACACAATGGGCTCCTGCCATGAAATCTGGCCAGTTTGGTTTCTATGCACAAGATAAATGGGATGTCAGCAACAACTTCAACCTGACGTATGGTTTGCGTATTGATATTCCGGTAGTATTTAATAATCCGACTGAGAACCCTACATTTAATGAATATGCTGCACAAAAAGGTTTTGGCGTTCGTGTAGGAGAAAACCCAAGTGCAAAAGTCCTGTTCTCACCGCGCGTAGGATTCCGTTGGTATACCAATGACTCACATAAGACTTTATTGCGTGGTGGTATAGGTATCTTTACAGGTCGCGTACCATTTGTATGGTTGTCAAATGCATTCAACAATACAGGTATGGAAAGCAAAGGTACCACTATCGAACCCAAAGATGGTAAAAATCATACCCACACAGCTCCTTCTTTAGGACAGTATGCCAACAATCCTATGGCTGGAGCAAATTCTGGAAGCGGTTATTTCAGCCCGGATATCGTAACTGTATCTAAAGACTTCAAATATCCGCAAGTATTCCGCGCTAACCTTGCCTTGGAACAGAGACTGCCGGGTGATATCAAAATGACATTGGAAGGTATCTATTCAAAAACCATGAATAACGTATTCTTTGAGAACTTGGCACTGACAAATAACGGTGAAAAAGTATATGCAATCCCTGGAGTGGAGGCATCAGTCGCTCCATATTATACTAAAGGACAAAGCGATTATTATAGCATCATCAACCTGAGAAATACTAATAAAGGATATACATATGCTTTATCGGCATTGCTGGAAAAACATTTCAACTTTGGTTTGGACATGTCTGCATCTTACACCTTTGGACATGCAAAATCAGTAAACGATGGAACAAGTTCAGTAGCTTACTCTAACTGGAAATACAACTACTCTGTAGATACCAATTCTCAGAATGAGCTTGGCTTCTCTAAATTCGATATTCCTCATCGTGTAATGGTTCAGGCATCTTATAATAGTCCTAAATACTGGAATGGATGGACAAGCACCACAATTGCTGTTATTTATAATGGATTCTCAGGAAGCCGCTACAGCCTGACAATGAACGAAAAACAGGACTTTAACGGTGACGGCCAAAAGGGTAACTCTTTGCTTTACATACCAACTGATGAAGAGTTAAACAAAATGACCTTCATTGATAATATTGATGAAGAAACAGGCAAGGTTATCATGACTGCTGCACAGAGCCGTGAAGCTTTCAAGCAATGGATTGAAAACGACAGTTATGCAAAGAACCACAGAGGTCAGTATGCAGAACGTAATTCAAACCTGAGCAAATGGGAACATGAAATTGATTTACACTTGGCTCAGACTATCTACAATATTCAGGGTATGGGCAAACTGGAATTTACATTCGACATCATCAACTTTGCCAATATGCTGAACAAGAAATGGGGTGCAAGCTATGAATCTGCTTACAACCTTTCTCCACTGACTCTTAAGGAATTTGCTGCTGATAAAACGACTCCATTGTATTACTACAACAATGCCGAAATCAAGAAGAGCGACATCAGCTCACGCTGGCACTGCCAGGTGGGTGTAAGACTGACTTTCTAATGAAAGACTAACCCTTTACATAAAAGGTGTATTGCCCACAAAAGAACGGCAATACACCTTTCTTTTTATCATCCTCTAACAATAACCAGACTTATGAAAAAACTTATCTCGCTGTGTATGATGTGGTGCATCTGCCTCTCTATGTGGGCCGGAAAGCACTACACCGTCATTGTATCCCTCGACGGGTTTCGCTGGGACTACCCGCAGATGTACGACACGCCGTTCTTCGACCGAATGGCTCGTGAAGGTGTAAAGGCCACCATGATTCCCTCGTTCCCTTCGAAAACCTTCCCCAACCACTATACCATTGCTACGGGACTAGTGCCCGACCACCATGGTATCGTAGCCAATACCTTCTGGGACCCACAGCGCCAGGAACTTTACAAGATGAACAATCTGAAAACCCGCAACGATGCGTCTTATTATGGCGGAGAACCTATCTGGATTACCGCACAGAAGCAGGGCATCAAAACGGGAAACATCTACTGGGTAGGCTCTGACATTTCCGTAAAAGGACAGCACCCCACCTACTATCACGTGTACGACCAGAAACCCCGGCTCACCCAGACGGAGCGTGTGGCAGAAGCACTGAGAATGCTGAAGCTTCCGGAAGAAGAACGTCCCCAGTTGGTTATGATTTATTTCGAAGATTCTGATACCTACGGACACACTTATAGTCCGCACAGCAAGGAAACACACCGCTGCGTGGAAGAGCTGGATGCCCTCATGAAATACTTATGGGAAGGACTTCAAAGCTTACCTTTCGGAAAGGACATCAACCTGATTGTGACGTCCGACCACGGAATGGCGACTGTCAGCGCAGACCGCTTTGTACCCATCAAGCACCTGTTGAACGAAAAATGGTATTCCTTGATTGACGGGAATCTTCCGGCACAGATTTATACGAAACCGGAATACCGCGACTCCGTGTATCAGGCACTACAGGGACTGAATCACGTACGGGTATGGAAAAAAGAAGATATTCCTGCTTATTTGAACTATGGAAGCAATCCGCGTGTGGGCGACATCATCGTACTGCCTGATTTAGGCTGGCTAGTGGAGGAAGGCAACAAGACGCTGCCAGGTGCCCATGGATTTGACCCGACCTACGACGATATGCAGGTAATGTTCCGGGCATGCGGACCGGATTTCAAGAAAAGATACGAAGCTCCGAAGTTCCGAAATGTATCGATTTATTCCTTGCTGGCCCGTCTGCTCCACATTACTCCAGAAAAGACAGACGGATGCCTGGAAGAGGTTGAAAATATGCTGATTCAGTGATATTTTCCACATCTTTTGGAAAGAAAAAAGAATTGATTGCATTCATTTTACTAAGCTAGTTTACATTTTTCACAACTTTTATCAAAGGATTTCACACTTCAAAAATTAAATCTCCTAAAATGTTAAAAAAGCATTTTCCCAATAAACCACAAGAGGGATTCATTGTCTTAAAGTCGTAAGTGCACTGAAAATGATTATTCACTTTTAAATTTCGACTACAATGAAAACAACTCATTTATTATCTACATTGATTCTTACCGTATGTTTAGGTTTTGGAAGCGTGATGGCACAAAATGCTGCACCTCAGGTTTGTCCGGAAAAAGCCGAAAAGCCTTGCAAGGTAAAACTCACTCCGGAACAACGTATGGAAGCACAGGCTCAGCGTATGGGAAAACAACTGATGCTGGACGATGCCAAATTAGCCCAGTTTACTTCTCTCTACAAGGAATACCTGACTGCCTTGAAAGAATGCCGTCCGGCCGCAAAAGAAAATAAAGTAAAACCGTGCGAACGTACAGACGCACAGATTCAGCAGGACATCGAACAACGCTTTGAAGTTCGTCAGAAAGTGCTCGATACCCAGAAGAAGTACTATGCTTCATTCAAGAAGATTCTGAATGCCCGCCAGCTGGAAAAGGTATTCAGCATGGAGCGCCCGGGCAGATTTCACAAAGGCCATTTCCCGATGAGACACGCCGGAACAGTCCATCCGGGACACATGCCCGCCCCATGCTGCCCGAATGCATGTCCGGCACATCCACTGGCTCCTCAAGACAAATAACTTACTATAATTATCACTAAAAGCGAAGCGCGAAGCCCTCACGGTGTCGGGAGACACTGAAGGGTTTCGCGCTTCTTTATCATGAATGACATGACCGCCAAAGAAAGCGGCATCAGTTTTTCTGAATCATTATATGACGGGCATAGAACCACACCACCACGTAGCCGGCAAAAGGCACGATGAATGCCCAGTGCATATCGGCATAATCACCCACCAATCCCATGAGTACCGGACCTACGGCACCGCCCACCGGCGACATCATCAGGAAAGAAGAGGCACGTTTCGTATGGCTGCCCAAACCTTTCAGGGAAAGAGCAAAAATGGTGGGGAACATAATGGCTTCAAAGGCATAACCGCAAAGCAGGGCTACGAACGACACAGAGCCTAAATCCAAAATCACCAGCAGCGTAGTGATAACCGTTCCCGTGGCACACCAGAAGAGCATCTTCTCGGCACGGACGCGGCGCATAATCCAGCTTCCCACGAAACGTCCTATCATGAACAGCCCCAGTCCACCGAACGAAAGTACCAACGAAGCATCGCGGGCATTCATCCAGCCGACCTCTGTCACGTAGTTGATAAAGAAACTGTTAATGGAAATCTCGGATACCTCGTAGGCAAACAGTGCTACCAGTCCGAACACAAAAAGCTTATGCGCCCACAGACCTACGCGATGGCCTTCACTGTCCACTTCCTCCTCATGGGGAATTTCCGGCAGACGTACGCGCATAAAAGCCAGCGCAGCCAGCAGGACAATCACTCCCATTACGGCATACGGGAGGGCCACATTACCGCTTGCTCCCTTGTCTTCGTCAGAGAAAAGCAAGAGACCGGTCAGAATCGGTGCAAAGATACATCCCAGCCCGTTGAATGACTGAGCGAAATTCAGTCGGCTGGCAGCCGTTTCCCGTGCTCCCAACTCTGTAACATACGGATTGGCGGCCGTTTCCAGGAAGGTTAGTCCGCATCCGATGACGAATAACGAGAACAGGAACATATTGAACGAAGCTATATATTGTCCGGGAATGAACAACAACGAGCCTATTCCGTAGAGCAACAATCCAAGCACCACACCCTTACGGTATCCGTGACGGTTGATGAACAATCCGGCCGGAATGGCCATGATGAAATAACCCATGTACATCGTGGCCTGAATCATGGCCGAATGGGTACGGGTGATGGTGAGCAGTTCCTGAAAATGCTTGTTCAGCACGTCCAGAATGGCATGGGCAAATCCCCACAGGAAAAAGAGTGAGGTAATCAGTACAAAGGGGAACAGGTATTGGCGTTCCACCAGGGCAATTCCTTTTTTCTTCATCCTTGCCCCTCCTTTATACATACGACAAAAGTTCCGGCAAGTCGGTGATGATTACATCCGGAAGTGTTTCATCTATTTCTTCGTTGCCCCAGCCTTCACCTTTCAGCCAGGCCACCTTGCAGCCGACAGCCTTTGCGGGCACCACGTCCTTGGAGAAGGAATCGCCTACCACCAGCACATTTCCGGCAGGCAACCCCATGGCTTCCACACCCAGCCGATAGATGGCAGGATCGGGCTTGCGTACTCCCACTACCGACGATTCTATGATGCCGGCAAAGAAATCAAACAAGCCGAAGTCTTTCAGGATGGTCTGGATATTTCCGTAGAAGTTGGATACCAGCACCAGCTTGTAGCGTTCGGAAAGTGACTTCACTACGGGACGGGTGTGTTCCAGCACGTCCAGCACATAGCGGTAGCAGCTGTCGGCCACTTTCCCGGCATAGTCTTCCCGGCGGGCTTCTTCTCCGTCCAGCTTGCCTTGTTCCACCAAGTACTTCATCTGAATGTCGGTCTTGATGCGCAGCACATCGTGGAAATTATGTTCCGGCTTGACCAGCGGCACACGGGCCAGCGTACGTTCCCCGTGCACGTATGCCTCACGGAAACTCGCCTTGTCCACCGGCACCTGAAATTCTTCATACTTGCTCCACAACACTTCCGCCCAGTGGCGGCTGTTCGTATCGATAGTTCCTCCGTAATCAAAGATTACGCCTTTTACATCTGTCAGTTTACTCATCTTTAGTCTTATTTGGGGTGCCGTTGCCGACTTTCATCAGCAACACGCCAATTACAATCCATATCAATTCACGCACACGGGTAATCAGTCCCGTATAGATGCCAAACGCACTCGGAATGGCCAGCCCTCCTACCGCCAGTGCAAATCCTCCCTCGCGTGCCCCAAGCTGCATGGGCGAGAAAAAGAACAGGTTGGCAAACAAGGAAGTGAAGGCCATAATCAGGATGCAGGACAGGAAGCTCACATGGTCGGTCAGAATGTTCAGGATAAAGAACACTTCGGCACAATTCACAATACGCGCCATGAACTCCAGTCCCAATGCCACGTAGAACGTGCTTTTCCGCTGCTTGTGAAGTGCGGCAATCTGTGCGTCCACGCGTTCCAGCGTCTCTCTCTTTTCAGTCAGGAAACGGCTGGCCCAGCGTTTCACATAAGGCAGACGGCACAACAGCTTGAACGTGCGTACCGCCATTCCGTTGCGATAGCCTTTCATAAAGAAATAAATGGCCAGCAGGCAGAAGAAAGCCACCACCGAGAGCATGATCCCCATCCCCCAGTTCACCGGTTCAAAAATCACAAACAAGACGACCGATACCAGCCAGAACCAGAAATGAGAAAAGATGTGCATCATCACATAGAGAATAACCGACGAGGTGGCCTTGCTAGCACCTACGTAAGGCGTAAGCTCCATGATTCGGTACGGCTCACCGCCCATCAGTCCCACCGGAGTGGCATAGTTCAGGGCAAAACCGGATACGGTCAGCTTATAGACCTTCCAGAAGGGCACCTTGGCATGTTTCCCGTCGCGGATAATGACATACCATGACCAGGCATTCAGGTAATAGATGAACACCCACAGAAGAATCACGGCCGGAAACCACACCCCTGCCTTGCGCAAGTTCTGCCACAACTCCTGATAGTCCATATCGAACGTGCAGAGCATAACCACAATGGCAAAGATGCCGAAAAACCAGAATATATTCCGAAACTTTTCCTTCATCACTTGGCGTATTTATGGTAAAGATATGCACACAATGCCTCATGACGACGACGCATGTACACAAACAGACTGGTCATCACCACCATCTCGAAAATGAAATACAACCACGGTTCTCCTATCAGCAGGCTGATGTAAAGGGCTATCGCGCGGGTATTGAATGTCAGGATGTTGGTGTACTTCATCAACGGCAAGCTCAAGGCACGGAACTCATCGCGCAACTCCTGAGGAATGTTGTCACCGTAACGTTCCTGCACAAAGGCGTAGAAACGCTGGAAGTTGGGAGTCATCTGTTCCTGCTTGCGGGTATAGTTGCCATAAAAATACAAGAAGGCCTTCCACCAGAAGTTGCCTTTCCACGGCAGACTATGGAAAATCTCACGTTGCTGTTTGAAGTTATCCAGCTCACTACCTGCCTTTCCCTTCAGGAAGAACAAGTGGATGTTACGGTAATAATCGGCCAGCGTGCATTGCTTGCTATGGCACACCGTACCTGAGAACCAGGCTATCAGCCATATATATATGCTCCAGGTCTGTCCGGAAGCCTCTCCCAGATGGAAAGGAAGCGGCTGGTTCATCAGACGCAGACAGATGGCGACATAGATGGTGATAAACCAAAGGTCACCGGCAAATCCGTCGAGCATACGTCCCCAGCGGGTTTTCTTGCCGGTCATACGTG
>ERZ791829.1717-NODE-1717-length-11905-cov-2.292236_pt1 | contig 11905 bp, 14 predicted proteins | sample MGYA00510296_ERZ791829 | MGnify/ENA primary metagenome ERZ791829 (study PRJEB30046, sample SAMN00791973) | human gut metagenome | study: EMG produced TPA metagenomics assembly of the A metagenome-wide association study of gut microbiota in type 2...
TAATTGTTTTTTGATATCATGAAAAAAGTATTCGTTGTATTCTTGTTTATTTTTTCAACCGTTTCCACTTTTGCGCAAAGTGAAGGCGAGAGTGTTAAGCCAATAGGGGGAATTACTTTATATCGAAATGTTTCATTGGCGGCAATAGAACAGAACAATTATTTAGATGTGATTGTTAAATTTAAGGCAGCAGAACTTGGTGATTATTTTACCAATGGAGTCAAAGTAGTTGTTGTGGATAATAATACGGGTAAAAAGATTTATAGGAAGCGATTTTCTAAGTCTTATCTTTATGTGTTTTCTGATGGTACAATAGAAGTTGGTAAAGGGAATGCTCTTACCCAAATTATATTATTTAAATATAAGGATGGAAGTGGTTGGGGGATGATATTAAAGGAAAGAGGCATTTATTAGTTTCGTGGAAATATTATATATTTAGTCTTTCTATCTTATGTTAAAGCGTCCGGTTTACCTCTGGCGCTTTTTTTATATTTATAGAGGTGAAATTATTGGTAAACGAAATTTTTTGTTGAAAAAATAGTACTATGTATTGCATGGTAATTACTTTTACATTATATTTGTGGTGTGATAGAACTGTAAAGAATATACAACTCATTTATTAATGATAGATATTGACCATGAAAGAGACTATTAGCGTAAATTTGGCTTCCCAGGCATTTACTTTCGACAAGGATGCTTACCGTCGGTTGAAGGAGTACCTGGATGCGATCCGTCGGCGGTTGCCGGCCGGTGATCCGGAAATTCTCAACGACGTGGAGGCCCGTCTGGCCGAGATTTTCCGGTCCAGGATTTCATCGCCGATGATGGTCGTTACCCTTCAGATGGTGCAGGGTGCAATGGCTCAAATGGGCGATCCATCGGAGTTCGGCGAGCTGCCGACCGGGGAGAAGCGGGACGAGGCGTCCGTGGATGCGGAGAGTGCCTCGTGCGTCAATTCCCGGCACTTGTACCGTTCGCGGACGAATCGTTCGATCGCAGGCGTGTGCGGCGGAATCGCTGAGTTCTTCGGGATCGACTCGACGATCCTGCGCCTGATTCTTTTCGGCGGTCTGTCGCTGTGGGTTTACATCATCCTGTGGATCGTGATCCCGTCGGAACCTTTGAATTGTATCTCTTCGAAATCTAAAAATATGTTTTGAATTTTATAAATGAGTTGAACATTCGCTGTGAGAAAGTGTTTCGGCTTCTTTGAGCCTCTTTTCGGTATCTTCTTTTTTAGCTGGTTTTGAAAATAGCCCGCAATTTACGGCAACTACCCAAAAAGAATCTACTCGAAAACGGCTTTCGAATAATCTCGAATAAAATTCAAACAGCTTCTAAAAATGGAAATCTATGAAAGCAGAAAGAAATCATGCGAGATTGTACCGTTCGTCGGACGATGTAGTCATTGCCGGTGTGTGCGCCGGAGTAGCCGATTATTTGGGACTTCCGTCGGGAAAGGTGCGGCTGGCGACGCTGCTCCTGGTGCTGGTCGGCGGGTTGTCGATTTGGGTCTATATCCTGTTGTGGATCGTCGTGCCCAAAGGTCCCAAACGGCTCGAAGGGAATTCCCGGTAGGCCGAGTCCGGCCCGGGACTGTACGGGGAGAGGTTTGCGTATTTCCGATATGCGGACCGGACCCGGAGCTGAAACATGAAATAAGAAATTCAATGTATAAACAACGATGATATGGTTGAGGATAACGTAAAGGCGCAGATGCGCAAGGGTATTCTGGATTACTGTATCCTGGCGATCCTCTCGCAGGGGGATTCTTATGCCCCGAAGATCATCGCCGAACTCAAGGAGGCGGAGATGATCGTGGTCGAAGGGACGCTGTATCCGATTCTGACGCGGCAGAAGAATGCGGGCCTGCTCACTTACCGGTGGGAAGAGTCCCCGCAGGGACCGCCCCGCAAGTACTATTCGCTCACAGACAAGGGCCGGGAGTACCTGGCTTCGCTGGATGAAGCGTGGGAGGAACTGGTAGGACAAATTCAAATGATTCGCCACCGGGAAAACGACCCGGCATAACCGATTGATTAATTAAAAAACTGAAAACGATGAAAAAATTGATGATGGCCCTGTTGGCAATGATGGCCGTTCTGTTCGGTACGACAGCGTGCGGAGGCAGTATCTTCGGTCAAACCCGGATCAAGGGAAGCGGAAATCTGATAACCCGCACCGTGGCGGTCGGAAACTTTCATACTATCGATGCTTCGCGCGGAGTGAAGGTCCTGCTTACCGACGAGCCCGGCGATATCGAAATCTGTGCGGATGATAACCTGATCGAGTACGTGCGGGTCGGGATCGATGGTGGCGAGTTGAAGATTACGGTCGCTCCCCGCATTCATGCAGTGCCTTCGGAGCAGATCCTGGTGCGCGTACCTTACAACGGAAATATCCGCAAATTGGAGGCTTCCTCCGCTGCGAAGATCGTGGCCAAGACACTCTTTACCGGCAGAATGCTGGAGATCGAGGCGTCGAGCGCAGCCAGGATCCGTGTGGATGCACAGGTCGAAACGTGTGAAATCGACGCTTCGAGCAGCGCTAAAGTCGTGGCGCAGATCGATGCGGACCGTCTGGAAGCGGATGCTTCGAGCGCATCGTCGATTCTGTTGCAGGGTGCGGTACAGAAAGCGGTGTTCGAAGCCTCTTCCGCTGCGTCGATCGATGCCCGGAAGCTGGTCGCACACTTCTGCGAGGCGGAGGCGTCGAGCGCCGCCGATATTCGGGTCTATTGCGAGCAGGCTTTGCAATCCCGAACGTCGAGCGCCGGAAGCGTTTCCTATGCCGGACCGTGCAGTGTGAATTCTGCCGATACGAGCGGCGGTTCTACTCGCGGTGCAGCGAATAACGAACTCAAATAGACCGATCGCGATGAAAGAGGTTAAGAAATGTAGTATTTCGGGGATTGCCTTCACGATGGAGGCCGATGCCTTTCAGGTGCTTTCGCGTTACCTGGAGAGCTTGAACGATACGTATAGAAATACCGACGGCGGAAAGGAGATCGTCGAGGATATCGAGGCCCGTATCGCCGAGCTGATTCTCTCGCACCAGGATAATTCTAAAGTGGTGAAGCTATCGTTGGTCGAGGAGATCATTGCCCAAATGGGGTCTGCCGAAGCCATTCGGGAACAGGAGGGCCGTGAAGCCCCGCGCGGCGAAGGCCGGATTCCGCGCCGCCTGTACCGGGATATGGACCAGGCGCGCTTGGGCGGTGTCTGTTCGGGTGTGGCCAAGTATTTCGGGACCAGTCCCACGTGGATCCGTCTGCTGATGTTCCTGCCGCTCATTCTGTTGCTGTTGTTGGGATGGATTCCGTTTTTCTGGTGGCTTGTGCCGCTGATGAGCAACTTGCTCGGCGTGTTCTTTATTTGCTACCTGATTATGTGGTTCGCTGTACCGGCAGCCCGTACTGCGCGTCAGAAGCTCGAACAAAACGGACAGCGGATTACCGTACAATCCATCGAGGAGGCTTCGGCGGCGAATCACGATGTCGATGCTGATGCCAAACCGGTCGTTGCCAAGGCCGTTTATGCCTTGGGGCAGGTCGTCCTGATCGTATTGAAACTCCTGGCCGGCTTGCTGGTATTCGGGTTGATTTTGGGTGCATGCGCATTGATTATCGGTCTGTTTGCTGTCGGGATGGCCGGTCCGGAGGTTGTGTCTGTCGATGCGGGCATCTGGACGGTGTCGCTGGGGATTATGACCGCGTTGGTGCCGGTGCTGTTGCTGATTTACGTGTTGATGTGTCTGATAGCTTCCCGCAAACCGAGCCGCCGGGCTGTTCTGACGACTTTCCTGATCTGGATCTTGATTATTATCGGCCTGGGTGTTTCTGCGGTCCGGGAGAGTGAGCGGGGATATGAATGGTATGAGATAAGGACGGAAAGCTACGATCCGGATATGGAATTGCCTGCTCTGCCGGAGCCCCGTTCCGCCGATACCTCTTTGCTGCGGGTGGATACGCCCGACGGGAGCGTGGATTTGAGTGCCGGGGAAGGCCGGGTGAAAATCGCGGTGGAGGATAAGGAGGACGGTGAGAAGGTCGATATTCATGTCGGCTCGAAAGGTGTGAAGATTACTGCGACGGAGCCTGCGGCCGAATGCGATGATTTTGATTGATTTCGAATAAAAGCGTTGATCGAAATAAAAAGTTTTTTCAGGTCGGAGCCGGATCTTTTTCCTGTGGGAAAAGTCCGGCTTCGGTTTTTGTGGCGGACCGAAGGGGCACGCCGCAAGGCGTATTGCACGGAAGTTGTGTGGCTGAAGAAATGGGCGTTCGGAATTTCCCGGCTCCGGCGGAGCGGGACTGCCGCGTGCGACGGTCGTTTCCCTCGGAGTAAAGTTGCGGAGAACGGTTGTTTTTCGTATATTTGACTTCGTCCAATATACTCCCGCTCGACAAAACCGAATAAAATTCGCTTTTGTTCTCGACTTATTCGTATATTTGAACGTTTTTTCAGTAAAAAGAAAAAGTATGGCTGCAATTAAGTGTATCGGAGTGCTGACTTCGGGGGGCGATGCTCCCGGGATGAATGCCGCGATCCGTGCCGTGACGCGTACGGCGATCTATAACGGGTATTCCGTAAAAGGTATTATGCGCGGTTATAAGGGATTGGTCGATGACGAAATCATCGACCTGCAATCGGATTCCGTGAGCAATATCATCCAGCAGGGCGGCACGATGCTGAAGACGGCCCGCAGCCAGGAGTTTATGACCCCTGAAGGGCGCCGCCGGGCTTATGAGAATATGAAGCGCAGCGGTATCGATGCGTTGGTGGTGATCGGCGGGGACGGTTCGTTGAAGGGCGCCTGTATTTTCGCCCAGGAGTTCGATGTGCCGATCGTCGGCCTGCCGGGTACGATCGACAACGATCTGGGCGGTACGGACGCTACGATCGGCTACGATACGGCGCTCAATACGATTGTCGAGGCGGTGGACAAACTGCGTGACACGGCTTCCAGCCATGAACGCCTCTTCTTCGTCGAGGTTATGGGACATACGGCCGGCTATCTGGCGTTGAACGGGGCGATCGCTTCGGGAGCCGAAGCCGCGATCATTCCCGAGATGGACACGGAGGTCGATCAACTGGGCGAGCTCATCAACCAGGGATTCCGCAAAAGTAAAAATTCGGCGATCGTGCTGGTGGCCGAGAATCCCGCTACGGGCGGTGCCATGGGGCTTGCCGAACGCGTGAAGCAGGAGTTTCCGCAGTACGATGCCCGGGTAACCATTCTGGGACATATCCAGCGGGGCGGGTCGCCGTCGGCAATCGACCGTATCATGGCTTCGCGTATGGGCGAAGCCTCCATCGAAGCGCTCATGGAGGGGCAGCGCAACGTGATGATCGGTCTGAGCAACGGGCAGATCGTCTATGTCCCCTTCTCGCGTGCCGTCAGCCACGACCGGACTATCGACCGTGGAGCGGTGGATCTGGTGCGCATCCTCTCTATCTGACATTATTTTCGAACAATACTGACTTCATGAAACGCGTAATAGGAATAGGAAACGCTCTGACAGACATGTTGGTCAATCTGAAGACCGACAAAGTACTCGATACGTTCAATTTGCCGAAAGGTTCGATGAGCCTGGTGGATGCGGCCTTGCAGACCGAGATTTCGAAATCGGTCGCCGGTCTGCCTTACTCGCTCTCGCTCGGCGGATCGGCCGGGAATACGATCCGGGCGATGGCCCGGTTGGGTTGCGACGTGGGCTTTATCGGCAAGGTGGGAACCGACAAGACGGGAGATTTCTTTATTCAGGCTCTTGAGAACCTGGGTATAGAACCCTTTATTTTCCGGGGGAAGGAGCGCTCGGGAAGGTGTGTGTCGCTTATTTCTCCCGATGGGGAACGGACGATGGTGACGTTCCTGGGGGCTGCGCTGGAGTTGAGTGCGGCAGAGGTTACGTCCGCTATTTTCGAAGGTTACGACTGTCTTTATATCGAAGGTTATCTGGTGCAGGATCACGAGTTGATTGCCGGTGCGGTCCGTACGGCTAAAGCCTGCGGTCTGAAGGTGGCGATCGACCTGGCGAGTTTCAATGTCGTGGAGGCCAACCTGGAATTTCTGCGCTCGCTCATTCAGGATTACGTCGATATCGTTTTTGCCAACGAGGACGAAGCGAAAGCCTTCACCGGCGAGGGCGAGCCGCTCAATGCCTTGCAGATGCTTTCGGAGCTGTGCGAGCTGGCCGTCGTGAAGGTCGGTATCAAGGGGGCTTTGATCAAGCGGGGCAGCGAAGTGGTCCACGTGGGCATCATGGCCGCAGCCAAGCGGGTCGATACGACGGGTGCGGGCGATCTGTATGCCGCCGGATTCCTCTCCGGGTTATGCGAGGGACTGACGCTGCGCCAGTGCGGTACGATCGGTGCCATCGTCGCCGGGAAGGTGATCGAAGTGGTCGGAACGACTTTCAGCGAGGAGGCGTGGCAGCACGCGTTCCAGCTGGTCGAGAAGGTACGGTCGGAGAAATACCTGTTCTAAAGGGAAACTCTTATCGGCGTGCCGACTGTTTTTGTTATTGCATTACGGTAGTTGTTTGTGCCACTTTTAAGAGAGTAGAATTATGAAAGCAAAACGAATGTTGGCTTGGACTCTGGTCGCTGTTTTATCGGCGATGCTCGTCACCTCGTGTGCCTCCCGTCGCCCTCGTCACCCGAATCCGCCTTCGGTGCACCATTTTCATGAACGGCCGCATCCGCCTCACAAAAAAGCTCCGAAGCCCCATAAACATCCCCGACCGGGGCATAAGCCCGGCACGCCTCCGCCGCATGGGAAACATAAATAAAGATGTTCCTCCGCCGGACACTCGTCCGAACTATGGTCTGGGGTTCCGCCGCCTGTTTCACTGGAATAGCGGATACGTATGTACGGCTCTGTGCGGCAAGTCCTGCATCCGGAGAACATATTTGTACAGCAAAATTTTCTGATACCGGTTTGCAGCGATGCAGCCGGTATTTTCACTGGCAGATCCCCAAGCCTGCGTCTTACGGTTTTCGACCCGATATTCCCCGTGTGATTTGCCTCCGCATCAGGAGCAGATAGCGGGCTTTGGGGACGGAGAACCGCAACAGGAAGCCGAGAGCCAACAGGAGTGTCGCACCCCACTTGACGGCTTCGCCCGATAACAGACGCACGGTTTGCCCCCTCATTCCGGCCCGCAGGCGTTGGGTGCGTCCGACCTGGTAACATAATGATTCGAAGTATTCCCGGGAGATCTTTCGCGGCGGAATGATATGCCACATAATTGCTGTCGGAACATAGTAACAACGTTCTCCGGCGTCTGCCAACCGCTGAAAAAGATCGCTCTCTTCGCCTCCGATCAGTTGCTCTCCGGTTCGCCCCAGCGAAGGGTCGAAGGCGCCGTATCGTTGGACCGTCGAACGCCGCAGTGCCATGTTGCCGCCGCCGGGAATACGTCCTTTCGGAAAAGGGCGGATCTTTCGCCCCAGGTCGATCGGATTGGCTATCGGACGTTCGGTATAACTCGACATCCAGGCCGGGCATCCCGCAGGATATTCGGGTATGATAGGGCCTCCGGCCGATGCAGCGTCGGGGTAGGCGTCGAAGAGGGCGACGTACGAAGAGATGAACTGTTCGTTGATGCGTTCGTCGTCGTCGATGATGGCGATGTATTCGCCCCGGCTTTCGTCGATACCCCGGTTGCGGGCATGGGAGAGCCCCTGCCGGGTTTCGGTCACGATCCGCAGGTTGATTGCGGGATGTTCTGTTGCGAACGCTTCGAACCGGGCGAGCGTGTCGTCCTGCGAATTGTTGTTCACGACGATACACTCCCACTCTGCGGCCGGAAAATCCTGCCGCACGACCGACCGGAGCGCTTCGACGAGCGCTGCGGAACGGTTGTAAGTGGCGATGATGAGCGATAATCGGATCATAGGGCAAAGATAGTGAAAGCCGAGAGAAAACGGGAACTTGTTCCCAATTTTCCGAGGCGTATCCTATCTTCTACAAAGATAGTGAAAGGTGAGGGCAATCGAACATTTATTCGAGCTTTGCCGAGTTTTCTTATTTGGGCCGACGGTTATGGTCCGATATACTTTCCCGGATGAAAAATACCCCTGCAGTTCGGGCAGGGGTATTCGGTCCGGCGGAATCGGTTTATTTCCGAATGACCAGGTATTTCGATATGCTCCAGAATTTTGCGGGATCGGTGATTTCGAGCGTTACCAGTTTGTCTTCGCCCGGTGTGAGCGTGTAGCTCTCTTTGGGGTGCGAGGTGAGCAGTTTGGGCTTTTTGCTGCCCGTTTCGATTCGGGTCAGATTCCGCAGGTCGGCCGATGTGAATGCCGATTTGTCGAAGTCGCCATCCATGATGCTCTTGGTTTTGAAGAGTCCGTTGCCTTCGACGATGCGAGCCTCCTTGAGCTGCTTCATATCGGCGATGCAGAACCAGACGACATTGAGCTGGCTATCCTGTTCCTCGATCGTAGTTTTTTGGCTGGCAGTGACTTCGTTCAATCCGGCGATGTCCTTGTTGAGCTCCTCGACCGTACCGGCGAGCTCCTCGATCTCAATGTTTTTTTGGGACAGCTCGGTCTGAAGCGATTCGATCTGTGCGACTTTCCGGGTCATTTCTTCCTGCAGACGTTTGATCGTCCCGGCCAGCGAAGCGTTCTTGCGGCCGCTTTGTGCGAATTGTGCTTCGAGTTCGGCGATTCGCTCCTTGTTTTGGAGCAGGATACCCTTGATTTGGTTGATCTGCGATACCATCTGTTGTTTTTTGTCCAGCGGCTTGTTTTCGATGTCGCTTATTTGAGTCATCACGCGGTCTTCGACTTCGCGGATCGACTGAAATCCGGTTTCGATCTCATTGAGGATTTCCAGCGTTTGATCGTACTTTTGCTCGACGGTGAGCAGCGAGTCCCGTTGGGCGAGCAGGGTCTGGTATTTTCCCGATTTTTCGACGCATGACACTGCGGTCAGCGCTACGGCTGCGAGAGCCAGAATAAGTCTGAATGTCTTCATTGGTATTGGAATTTGGTTTTTGCAATTAGAAATATCCAATCGTGTGCCATTGTATTCAAAATGTTGATTGATAATTTGTTGTTGCGATATTCGTGTGGCCGATGACTGTGGAATCGTGCCCCAAATGTGTGGAAGTTGTGTGGAAACGGGCAGTTTTCGGACTGTGTATCGCGGTGCAGTCGGATTTCCGATAAGCGGAGGCGGAAGTTTCGGATAAATTGCAAAGCCCCGGCCTATGAAAAGCCGGGACTTCGTTCGATGTTTACGATTCGGGGATTATTTCAGGACTTTCAACAGTTCGGGCAGCAGGCAGGAAATCGTATTCTCGTTCTGTGCCGTGTAGAAGTTGCCGTCGATGACGGCTTTTTCGTCCGTTCCGATACAGCTTTTGACGACCGGTTTGAGGAACGGATGCAGGGCCACCCGTCTGCCCTGTGCGATGCCGAGGTTGTCGAAGAGCAGTGCTGCGGCGCAATGCCCTGCGATCGTTTTTCCCTGGTCCGCAAAATTTTTGATGACGCTCAACATATCCACGTTGTAGGGTTTGTCTGCGTTTTCCGCGAATTTGGGCATGGCGTCGCCGCAGGCGAATACGAGGGCGTCGTATTCGTGTTCATGGCCTTTGAGTGAGGCGATTATATCGTCCGTCTGGAGGCGAAGCCCCGAGTTGGTTTTTACATTCGTGGTATCCGCTACCGCGAATGTCCTGAAGGGAATGCCGTTCTCGAAGAAGGTTTCCAAATACTGAAACAAGCCCGATCCGTTGACGGGGTTTACGACCAATACAGCTACTTTCTTTGCCATAATTTTTGAGTTTTTTATAGTTATTAATGATATGTTAGTTACTTTTGTAGTGCAAACATAAAATAAGTAATCGGGTTCTGCAAGAGGTGATTTTTTGGTAAGCGAGTTACAAAAAGGTAACCGATGTTGAACGACAACGAGATAAAACCGCAAAATAATGAAAACTTTTTTACACGAGGGAATTTGCCCGATTCGGGATATCTTGAGCCGCCTCGGTGACAAGTGGTCGCTGCTGGTGCTGACGACGTTGTATTCGAACGGGACGATGCGTTTCAACGACATTCAACGTTCGCTCGGGGATATTTCGCAGCGGATGCTGACCGTCACCCTGCGTTCGCTCGAAGCGGACGGGCTGGTCCACAGAGAGGTCTATCCCGAAGTGCCGCCCCGTGTCGAGTATCGTTTGACCGATTCCGGGGGCGATCTGATGCCGTATCTGAACAGTCTGGTGGAGTGGGCGTTGAAGAACACGCCGGCCATTTTGGAACGGCGTGCGCAGGCGGTGCGGGCGAAGTGATTTGCCGGAGGTATAAAACAAGTGTTTGCAGCGGGCTCGGATGCCGTGCTGCAAACACTTGTTTATCGGTAGGGGAGGCTTTTCCTACAAGCTGTCTCCGAAATCCTTGCGGAATTTCTCCATCAGGCGTGCCGGCCAGTCGGTAGTCGGCTCCAGACCGCCCATGAAGAAACGGAGCACGGGCGGCTCGTAGGTGAAGCGCAGACCGCCGATCAGGTGACGGTTCTCGTAGAGCCACTCCAGACGGTCGATGACGTATTTGATCTGGGAAAGCGTGAATACGCGGCGCGGGCAGGCGAGGCGTACCAGCTCGACGTCGGCCAGGATCTCTTTGCCGTTCTCGTCGCGGACGCTCGATACCGTACCGCGCTCCATACCGCGTACGCCCGAGCAGAGGTAGAGGGCTGCGGCCAGTGCTCCGGCGGGGTACTCCTCCTGCGGGATATGCTCGCAGAATTTCATGGCGTCCAGGTGTCCGCCCAGGACGCCGGCCGGAGTCACGACGGGAATGCCTTTCGGATCGAGCGTGTTCACCAGGTAGCGGATGTCACTAGTGTTCACTAAAAATTATGGACGCTTAAAAATTAAATAAACTTGGTTTACTTGAATCACATCGTTCATTGACGTTGTTGATATTTGATTTGTCAAAGAGTTCTTTGAGATTAGTCTTGTCAGTAAGTGAGATTCCTACAATTTGGAGGATTTCATAAACCGACCGTTCCAATTTCATATTGTGCTTTACACATATAATTAGACAGTAAGTAATTACGGCACAGTAGATTTGTATTCTGACAGCATTTTCACTCGTACCCCAGAACTTCTTGATTTTTAGATGTTGCTTCAACCATTTAAAAAAGAGTTCAATATTCCAACGATTGTGGTAAAGTTCTGCAATGACCGATGCAGGAAGTTCAAAGTTGTTTGTCAAGAACATGAATTCACGACCTTGTTCCTCATCAAGATAAACCACTCTTCTGAGTGTAGCTGGGTAATCTTTACTACTCTTATAGACGACAAACTCAATGGTAGAGTCGGATAAAACATTCTTTGGAAGCCTCCGTTTCCATGAGATTTGTTTGAACTTCAAGTTCTTCTTCGCACGTATTACAAACGTTGCTTCTATCTGCTCTATCTTGTAGAGATTGGCGAAGTCGTTGTACCCACGGTCGAAGATGTAATACGCCCCTTTTCGTATGGTATCTCAGGCATTACCTTTATATCACTGGTTGCCGCCACCGTGATATGAAAGAAAGCTGGGACTTGGGATTCAATATCATACAGCGTATGTACTTTGATTCCGCCCTTATGCTTACGAAACTTTGCCCATTGGAATACTTCAAGACATAAATCTATCGTTGTGGAGTCAAAGGCATATACATGACCGGTAAATCCGAACATCTTCTCGGTACTCTTGGAACGTGCCGCCGCCACCAAATGATAGGCGTATTCTTCAAAAATCCGATAGTCACGACCCTCATTCGCTTTAGCAAGATTGCTTCGGGTAACGGACTTGCCCATACCCAAGTGGTATAATTTGCTCCAATGAACTTCAAGAGCAATGATAAGGTCGCGTAAGCTTTCGCTTTTTGAGAG
>ERZ791829.1760-NODE-1760-length-11595-cov-2.822617_pt1 | contig 11595 bp, 10 predicted proteins | sample MGYA00510296_ERZ791829 | MGnify/ENA primary metagenome ERZ791829 (study PRJEB30046, sample SAMN00791973) | human gut metagenome | study: EMG produced TPA metagenomics assembly of the A metagenome-wide association study of gut microbiota in type 2...
AACGCGTCTACCAATTCCGCCATCCGGGCTGCTAAATCGGTGATTTGCTCTGCAAAAGTAATGATTTATCGAGGAACTCCAAATTTTTTTCGCATTTTTCTGCGTCCTTACTGTCTGCCGAAGTGGACGAGGAGTCTGGCGGCCTTGGCCGGTCCGATGAGGGCCGAGAGTTCTTCGGTGGGGGCCGTGCGGATTTTCTCTACCGTACGGAAATGGCGCAACAGGAGCTCTATGGTCTTCGGGCCGACTCCTTCGATATTTTCCAGTTCACTGTGAATGAAACCTTTGCTTCGCTTCTGCCGGTGGAAGGTGATGCCGAAGCGATGGGCTTCGTCGCGGATGTGACACACCACTTTGAGCGGTTCACCCGTACGGCTCAAGTAGTAGGGCATCGGGTCCCCGGGGAAGAAGATCTCTTCGATCCGCTTGGCCAGGCCTACGATGGGGACTTGTTTTTCGATTCCCAGTTCGCACAGCACGGCATAGGCGCTGGAGAGCTGTCCTTTGCCGCCGTCCACGATAATCAGGTCGGGCAGTTCGGCTCCTTCGGCGATCAGGCGGCTGTAACGGCGGAAGACGATCTCGCGCATCGAGGCGAAGTCGTCTGCACCGATGACGGTTTTGATGTTGAAATGGCGGTACTCCTTGCGTGAAGGCTTGCCGTCCCGGAATACCACGCATGAAGCTACCGGGTTGGTCCCCTGTAGGTTGGAGTTGTCGAAACATTCGATGTGGCGGGGCGGACGGTCCAAGTGCAGCTCCTTTTGCATGGCGGCCATCAGCCGTTCGGTATGCCGTTCGGGATTCTTGATCTCGAGGTTCTTGAGCTGTTCGGCGCGGTAGATACGGGCACTCTTGAGCGAGAACTCCAGCAGATCGAGTTTTTCGCCCCGCTTGGGAACGGTGAAGGTCACCCCGTCGAAAAGTTGCGCGGCCGAGGGGAGGTAGGGAACGATGACCTCTTTGGCCAGCGTCCCGGCGATCGTTTCGGCGATGTGCTGGATGGCCAGGGTCAGCATTTGAGCGGGGTCGGTGTCGATGCCCGTGGTGAGCCGTATCGTATAGACGCCCACGACCGAACCGTGGCGGATGCGCAGGAAATTGCAGTAGGCCACGTCGTCGTCCACCAGTAGGGAGAAGACGTCCACGTTCACGATGCGTGCGCTGACGATCACCGATTTGCTCGAATAGTTGTCCAGGGCGTCGAGGCGTGTCTTGTAGCGTTGTGCGACTTCGAATTTCAGGTTTTGGGCGGCAGCCTCCATCTCTTTTTCAAGATAGGTACGCACGGGGCGCAGGTCGCCTTTGAGAATCGAAACCGTCATATCGACCAGTGCGTCGTATTCTTCTTCGCTTTGCGCTCCCACGCAAGGTCCCTTGCAGTTGCCCAGGTGGTATTGCAGGCAGACCGAATAGCGCCCTTTGGCGATAGCCGTCGGCGAAAGGTTGAGCGAGCAGGTTCGCAGGGGAATCACCTCGCGGATAAACTCCAGGATACTGCGCTGCATCATTACCGAGCCGTAGGGACCGAAATATTGGGAGCCGTCGCGGTTGAGGACGCGGGTGGACTGTACGCGCGGGAACGGTTCGCGGCGCACGACGATCCAGGGATAGGTCTTGTCGTCCTTGAGCAGGATGTTGTAGCGCGGTTGGAGGGTCTTGATTAACGAATTTTCGAGCAGCAGGGCGTCCGTTTCGGTATCGACGACGATGTGCCGGATCGCAGCGATCTGCCTCACGAGTACCTGTACCTTGGCGCTGTGTTCCTTGTTCTGCATGAAATACGAGCTGACCCGCTTGCGCAAGCTTTTGGCTTTGCCGACGTAGATGATCGTCCCGTTCTTGTCCAGAAACTGATATACGCCCGGTGACAGAGGCAGCAGGGCCACCTGTTCTTTTAACCCGTATTTTTTTACGTTGTCCATCTGTCGCAAAAGTAGCAAAATTTTAACAAAGACCTCTGCCGTGCGCTGAATCGGAGAATGAGCCGGAGTTTTTCGGCAGAAGTCGTCGATTGAACAGATTGTTCGTGGTTGAAAAGTATTTATATTTTGATTATTTGTCGAAAACATTATACCTTTGGGCCGTTTTATTGAGCAAAATCTGCCTATGAAAAATTTTTTATCCCTGTTATGTATTTTTTCGCTCTGCGTCGGTTGCGACAAGGCGTATGATCTGAACAAGATCGAATCCGGCGATGTAACCATCGGCAACGACCAGAGCGAATGGATTATGCCGTTGGCGCAGATCACGGTCGGAATGGACGAGTTGCAGGACGGCAGTGCGGATATCCGCGCTATTTTCGACGAGGTCGATATCTGGTTGCCGACGACGCTCCCGGGCAATGCGGAGTGGGTCGATATCGTCCGTCTTTCGAGTGATGGAACTTATCTGGACGGAATGCTGGAGGCTCTTATCGACGAGATGCTCGTTCCCGGATCGAAAAAAATGGACGAAGTGGTCGATCTGATTTGGTCCAACGAAGGTTACCGCGAGCGTTTTACGGCGTTGATTCCGGCCGATAGCGAGGAGCTTTTCAAGGCGGAATTCAAGAAGTTTTTCGGCGAGGACAACGAGGCTGGCGAAGCGTTGCGCGATACGATGGGCGAGCTGGCGCGGGAATTTCTTTCCCAGATTAAAATCAATACGATTACTTATAATGCGACGTTGGATGTCGACGATGATTTGATCGATATGCTTGCCGACAACCTCGATCCCGAGGGTACCGTCGATCCGGTCAATACGCTCGATCTGTACGGCGAGGTGCGGAGCAGTCTGCCGGTGAGCTTCGAAGTAGCTGCGGATTTTTCCGAAACGAACGTGGCTATCGCGCCTTTCCTGGTCGAACCCGACGAAGAGAATGACATCGCTCCCGTGCGGCTTTACAAGGATGATATCCGGAGTTTGTTCTCTTTCTTCGAACTGAATGTCGATTTTATGCCGCAGAAATATTATCCGCGCATCGGATTCAGCGACAGCCAGTCGATTCGTATGATGCTGCATTTGAAGAAACGCGGCGGTCTTAATCTGAACCTTTAATCCGGATTCCTCATATGAAAAAGATCATATATACTTTGATTGCGGCATTTGTCGCATGTACGGCCGTGGCACAGACGCCGAGTGCCTACTTTATGGAGGGTTCGACTTTCCGCAGCCAGCTTAACCCGGCTTTCGCTCCGCTGCGCGGCTATGTGAATATTCCCGTATTGGGCGGTGTGCAGGTCAACGTTTCCGGTAACCTCTCCGTCAGCGATATTTTTTATCCGGTGAACGGAAGTTTGGTAACGCTGTTCGACAAGAATGTTTCTGCGGCCGAGGCGTTGGGAAATCTGCGCTCGAAAAATATGCTCGGAACCGATGCCCGGATCAATATCGTCGGTTTCGGTGCATTCCGCAAGGATCATAAGACATTCTGGTCGTTCGATCTGAATATGCGTGTGGAGGCGGAGGCCAATATGCCCTATTCGTTGTTCGACTTTCTCAAGAACGGACGGAACGAGGCCGTTATCAACGATATCAAAGCCTCGACACAGGCTTATCTCGAGGCCGCTTTCAGTTACTCTTTTCCGCTGACGGATCAGATTTATCTCGGTGCTCGGGGTAAGTTTCTCGTCGGCGCGGGCCGTGCGCGGACGTCGATCGACCGGCTCGATATAAAATTGCAGGAGAATAGTTGGAATATCGACGCGGACGGTTCGTTCGAAATGTCGGGCCTTGAGATGAGCTCCATGCAGCGTCCCGACGGGTCGGAATATTATTCGTTCAACGATTTCGACGTCTCTTCCTACAAAGGGCCTGCGGGTTACGGTTTTGCCGTCGATCTGGGTGTGACGTACGACGTGATTCCCGATTTGCAGCTCTCTTTCGCCGTGAACGACCTGGGTTTCATTTCGTGGGGAAAGAAATACCTGGAGCGTGGGCAGATGACCAAATCCCAATCTTTTACCGGCGTGGAGATCATCGACGGTGAGGTTCACGATCCGGAGTTCGATTTCGGCGAGTTGGAGTTCGACCGGGTGCAGGCCTCCAAGGGCAAGACCGAGATGCTGCGCACCTCGATCAATCTGGGGGCCGAGTACGAGGTTTGGCGTCACAAGATCGGCCTGGGTCTGCTTTACAACGTACGTGTCTGGGATGTGAAGACGTTCCACAACCTGACCGCCTCGGTGAACTTCCACCCGATTCCCTGGTTTACGCTGACTACCAGTTATTCGTTTCTCAACGGCCAGGGGCACGCCCTCGGTGTGGCGATCAATGCCTGCCCCAGTTGGATCAACTTCTTCCTGGCGACCGATATGTTGATTTGCAGCCATACGCCGCAGTTCCTGCCCGTCACTTCGACTTCGATGAACGTGACGCTCGGCATCGGCGTTCCGATCGGGCGGCGCAGCCACCGCATTCCGGGAGAGTATCTCTACCGATAATAATATTGTATGATATTAGTTAAGAAGCCTGCATCGGTAGATGCAGGCTTCTTTGATGCGGTGTTTTCTCTTTTTACGATTCTTTGCCGTAACCGGTGTTTGCCGGTTTTCGATGGCGGAATCCCGAAGGGGTACGTCTTCGGGCCGGAGAACACGTGGGAACGGTAGGATTTGATTATGGGACCAAAGTCGGCACTCGTTTTACCGTCCGCAGCAAAGGTGATCGACCGGAACGTCGAACGGATCGGCGGGCAGCTCCTCCACGACTTGATGCGGATAGCACACGCCTGCCTTGAAAGCCCGGAAACCCGGCTGCGACAGGTATTTGTCGTAGAATCCCTTGCCGCGTCCCAGGCGCATGCCTGCGGCGGTGAACGCCACGCCCGGCACGATGATGAAATCGATCTCTTCGGGGCGGCACAGCGCTGTGGCCTCCGGTTCCGAAATGCCGAACGAGCCGGAATCGTTCATCGAGGCGGGATCGTAATCGTAGAATCGCATTATGTCGCCTTCCACGCGGGGCAGCACGATCCGTTTGGAGCGGCTCCAGCGTTCGAGTGCCGGGGCGGTGAGGGGTTCGTCTTTGAGCGAAGCGAAAAGGGCCACCACTTTGGCGCGTGCGAAGGCCGGAAGCCTCTCCGCTTCGTTGAAAATACGTGCGGAAAGCTCTTCGCGCTGTTCCGAAGAAAGGGCCGTATTGAGCCCTTTCATCTGTTTCCGGATTTCCGTTTTGGTCATAAAATGCCTGATTTTAAGCGTAAATTTCGAATTGTTTTGTGTTGTTATTATGCAAACAATGACTATCTTTGCCGAAGCGCAAACAAATTTTTAACAAAAATAAACAAATTTCAAACATTATGGGCTGTTTTCTAACTAATTCTTCTCTTGGCAAGAAGTTGGTAATGAGCATTACCGGTTGTTTCCTCGTGCTCTTTATCCTCTTCCACATGTCGATGAACATCGTGGCGATCTTCTCGCCCGAGGCGTACAACACGGTCTGCGCATTCCTGGGTGCCAACTGGTATGCGTTGGTCGGAACGCTGGTGCTGGTCGCCGGTATCCTGATCCACTTCATTTATGCGCTGGTGCTGACCGTGAACAACTATAAGGCACGCGGTTCGCAGCGTTATGCCGTTACCGTGAAGGAAAAGGGTGTGCAGTGGGCGTCGAAGAACATGCTTGCACTGGGATGGATCATCCTCGGCGGTCTGTTGCTCCATCTGTTCAACTTCTGGTCGAAGATGCAGCTGGTCGAGGTGCTGGGACACCATGAAAATTCGCTCGGCTTCTCGCCGCAGGACGGCGCTGCGCTGATTCAGTACACCTTCTCGCAGTGGTACTACGTGGTGATCTACCTGGTTTGGTTCTTCGCCCTCTGGTTCCACCTTACGCACGGCGTGTGGTCGATGTTCCAGTCGGTGGGCTGGGGCAACGACATCTGGTATCCGCGCCTGAAATGTATCGCCAACATCGTGGCGACCGTCGTGTTCCTCGGTTTCGCCGTGGTCGTGCTGGTCTATTTCTTCCGGAGTCTTTGCTGCGGTTGTGTCTGCTAACATCTTACGTTGAATTATAAAAATATAGAGATATGGCTTTCAAATTAGATTCAAAAATACCCGCCGGGGAACTCGCGCAAAAGTGGAGCAACCACAAGGCGGCGATCAAGGTAGTAAGCCCTGCCAACAAACGCAAACTGGATATTATCGTCGTAGGTACGGGCCTGGACGGTGCTTCCGCAGCCGCTTCGCTCGGCGAACTGGGATACAACGTGAAGGTTTTCTGCATCCAGGACTCTCCGCGCCGTGCGCATTCGATCGCGGCGCAGGGCGGTATCAATGCGGCCAAGAACTACCGCAACGACAACGATTCGATTTACCGGTTGTTCTACGATACGATCAAAGGCGGTGACTACCGCGCCCGTGAAGCCAATGTTTACCGCATGGCCGAAGTTTCGAACTGCATCATCGACCAGTGCGTCGGCCAGGGCGTTCCGTTCGCACGCGAGTACGGCGGTATGCTGGACAACCGTTCGTTCGGCGGTGCGCAGGTTTCGCGTACGTTCTATGCTCGCGGCCAAACCGGTCAGCAGTTGCTGTTGGGCGCTTATGCCGCACTCAACAAGGAGATCGCTGCCGGTTCGGTGAAGAGCTATCCCCGTCACGAGATGCTCGACATCGTGATCGAGGACGGCGAGGCGAGAGGTATCATCGCCCGAAATCTGGTGACCGGTGAATTGGAGCGTTTCGGCGCACACGCCGTAGTGATCGCTTCGGGCGGTTACGGCAACGTGTTCTTCCTTTCGACCAACGCGATGGCTTCGAACGGTTCGGCCGCTTTCCAGTGCTACCGCAAGGGTGCCGGCTTCGCGAATCCCTGTTTCACGCAGATCCACCCGACCTGTATTCCGGTGCACGGGGATCAGCAGTCGAAGCTGACCCTAATGTCGGAGTCGCTGCGTAACGACGGCCGTATCTGGGTTCCCAAAAAGATCGAGGATGTGAAAGCCCTCCGTTCGGGTGCCAAGAAACCTTCGGATATTGCCGAAGAGGACCGTGACTACTACCTGGAGCGCCGTTATCCGGCCTTCGGTAACCTCGTGCCGCGCGACGTGGCGTCGCGTGCCGCCAAAGAGCGTTGTGACGCGGGCTTCGGCGTGAACGAAACGGGGTTGGCCGTGTTCCTCGATTTCAAGACCGCGATCGAGCGTCTGGGCAAGGATGTCATCAAACAACGTTACGGTAACCTGTTCGACATGTACGAGGAGATCACCGACGTAAATCCCTACGAACAGCCGATGCAGATCTTCCCTGCCGTACACTATACGATGGGCGGTATCTGGGTCGATTACAACCTGATGACTACGATCCCGGGTCTCTACGCCATCGGTGAGGCCAACTTCTCGGATCACGGTGCCAACCGCCTGGGTGCTTCGGCGCTGATGCAGGGTCTGGCGGACGGTTATTTCGTGCTGCCTTATACGATCGGCGACTACCTGTCGCACAAGATCCAGGCTCCGAAGGTGAAGACCGATACCAAGGCCTTCGACGAGGCAGAGAAGGGTGTGAAGGATAAGATTTCGAAGTTGCTTTCCATCAACGGCAAGCAGTCGGTGGACGATATTCACAAGAAGCTGGGACACATCATGTGGGAGAACGTCGGCATGGCGCGTTCGAAGGAGTCGCTCGAGAAGGCGATCGTCGAGATCCAGGCGCTGCGCAAGGAGTTCTGGAAGGATGTGAAGGTCGTAGGCAAGGCGAACGAGTTCAACGTCGAGTTGGAGAAGGCGCTGCGTCTGGCCGATTTCCTGGAGCTGGGCGAGCTGATGGCACGCGACGCGCTGAACCGCGAGGAGTCGTGCGGCGGACATTTCCGCGTCGAGCATCAGACCGAAGAGGGCGAGGCCAAACGCGACGACGAGCACTTCGTATATGCCGCCGTGTGGGAGTACAAGGGCGAGAACGAAGCGCCGGAGCTCACGAAGGAGCCGCTGAACTTCGAGTTCGTACACCCCGCACAGCGTAACTACAAGGACTAATTCTTCTGTCGTCTAACTTTAATACACAATTTGAAACTATGAATTTCACGTTAAAGATATGGCGCCAGAAAGACGCCAAGGCAAAAGGGGCATTCGAAACCTACAAAGTCGAGAACATCTCCGCCGACACCTCGTTTCTCGAGATGCTGGATATTCTGAACAACAACCTGATCCACGAGGGCAAGGAGCCCGTGGCGTTCGACCACGACTGCCGCGAGGGTATCTGCGGTATGTGCTCGCTGCACATCGACGGCCGTGCGCACGGCCCGGGCGACGGCGCCACGACCTGCCAGATTTACATGCGCCGTTTCAAAGACGGGGCGACGATCGTCATCGAGCCCTGGCGTTCGGCGGCTTTCCCCGTAATCAAGGACCTCGTGGTGGATCGCAGTGCCTACGATAAGATTCTTCAGGCCGGCGGCTTCATCTCGGTCCGTACGAATGCCGTGCAGGATGCCAACAACATTCCCATCCCGAAGGCCGATGCCGACGTTGCGATGGATGCCGCTGCCTGCATCGGTTGCGGTGCCTGCGCTGCGACCTGTAAGAACGGCTCGGCGATGCTTTTCGTCGCCGCCCGTGTGTCGTCGCTCGCGAAACTGCCGCAGGGACGTGTCGAGGGTGCCCGCCGCGCCAAGGCGATGGTGGCCAAGATGGACGAACTGGGCTTCGGTAACTGTACCAATACGGGAGCTTGCCAGGCCGAGTGTCCGAAGATGATTTCGATTTCGCACATCGCCCGTCTGAACCGGGAGTTCCTCTCGGCGAAGTTCGAGGACTAATCGTTTGAAGAATAGATGCAAACAAGCCCGGAGCGAAACTCCGGGCTTGTTTGCGTATGGCGGGATCCGAAACTCGCCGAAATTGCGGGGCTGCGGCTGATTTACGCTGTTCGCCTTTCCGGTCGTTGCAGCAAGGAGGCCCGCCGGGAGATTGCCGGCTGGCGATTCGGCCGGATTCGAGGTCGGGGTTGAAAATATGGGGCATAACGACCTTTATGCCCCATTCCGAACCGGTCGTTGTCGCCGCCGGAGCCGAGAATCTGTTTTCCTTCCTACTTTTTTATGTAGCTCTTCAACGCTTCGACGTACTCCTCGAAAGCATCCACGCCTGTCGGGGTAATGCGGCAGAGCGTGCGGGGTATTTTTCCCCGAAAGGTCTTTTCGACCGTGATGTAGCCGGCTTTTTGCAGTTTGTCGATCTGTACGCTCAGGTTGCCCGCCGAAGCTCCCGTCTGTTCCCGGATGAAAACGAAGTCGGCCTCTTCGACCCCGAGGAGGATCGACATTACCGCCAGGCGCAGTTCCGAGTGCAGCAGGGGATTCAGTTCCTTGAACATCTTTTGTGCGATTGGTAGTTGATGATATGTCCCGGGACGACCATCATGATGAAAAATACGCCGGCAAAGATAAGGATTTCGTTGTTCAGGAGTCCGGCGGTTATCTCAATTCCGTCAGAAGTTGCGATTTTTTTCAGGAAATAGTCGTATAAAGGGAAGAGGACTGAAAGAGCCATACAGGTAAGTCCTGCGACGATGTATATTTTCGAACGAACGATCATTCCGGTTGTTGCCGTTGCCGTAGCCATCACCAGTGTAATGAGTTCGAAAAGACTGTGTCGGTAGGAGAGTCCGTGAAATAGCGAAAAGAGGAAGATCGGAATCAATGATAATGAGGATACTAACCAGACCTTGCCGACGATGCGGTCGATCTCTGTGCGGGGCTCCGTCGGCTTCTTGTCCGGGAACAACCGCATCAGCAGACAGCCGATGATGGGAATGAGAAACCAGGTGAAGCACCAGGCGGGATGGCATCCGGCGATGTTGAACCAGTAATTGAGCAGGGCGATCCCGACGGTCGTATAGCCCCATACGAGGAACGGGCGTCCCGCATGGTTTTCCAGCCGGTTGCGGGTGTTTTGAATCATGCGCGAGATGAGTTCCATACTCTCTCGTGCGTCTAATTTTCTCTCTTCCATACGCAGTGAGTTTTGATGATTATATATTTTAGCATGCCGCTTTTTTCTTTGCAGATTCGGGTATCCGTTCGTTGGCAGCCGTTTTTGACTGTGTTTACAAGGCATCCCTCGCCCCGAATGATTTCGGGCTGTTGTCCGACCGTATCGGAAATCGAGTTTTTTCGTGCGGTCCGACCGTCGGCGGATCACTCCGCATCGTCATCGTCCGAGAGTTTTGTCAGGTGGAATATCAGATCCAGAATAAGACCGAGCCCCCAGCCTGTCATGACCCACAGCACCCACCAATAGTGGGGCGTCGTGAGGGCATTGACTCCGGCCAGAAATGCACAAATTACTGCGTATGTTATCCATTCCCGGATGAGCCGGCGCTTTCTGCGTGCGGCTTTCGCATCGATTTTTCGAGTTGTTTCCATAGCTTTCGGTTTTTGTTGGTATTACAAATATAAACTACTTTATTTTATAAACCAAATAAAATGCCTGAAAAATTGAAATTTTACGATGATTCGGGGCAGGGGGCGTTGAGGATGAAATGTACGGGGTAGGCCGAAAGGCTTTACCGAGATCTGTTAAATTATGGTATTATATGCGACCGTTTTTTTTGAATTCGGCGGTAGCCGCAATTTTGCGGGCCGTTATTCGATGCCGGGTTCACCCTGAACTTTTTTCTTGGGAGGGCGCGAGAAACGTCCGAGCATTGTCGGTCAGATTCGGATCGGAGGGCAGTATATTGATTGAGATATATCTTTCGTGGCCCTTTATTCGACGGTTGCAGCGTCGAATCCGAAGGGACGTTTATTCGCGGGCTTGTGGCCGCGTTTATAATTCGCCCCTTGCCTGCATCCTTTTCCCGGAGGGGATTTGGGGTGCTGTGCTTTCGAAGAGGTACATTAATATATAATCGCGTCGCATGCTTTATCCGAGCAGGATCAGGCTGAGGGCCATGATCGCCATGCCGCTCATCACGCCGTAGATCGAGATGTGGGCTTCGCCGTATTCGCGGGCGGCCGGCAGCAGTTCGTCGATTGAGATGAAAACCATGATTCCGGCGACGCCTGCCAGGATGCAGCCCATCATGACGGGAGACATGAACGGCATGAGGATAAAATAGGCGAGCAGGGCGCCGACCGGCTCTGCCAAACCCGATAGGAGCGAATAGCGGAAGGCTTTCATCCGGTCGCCGGTGGCGTAAAAGACGGGGATCGAAACCGCGATACCTTCGGGTATGTTGTGTATGGCAATGGCGACGGCGATGGCGATACCCAGCGTGGGATTTTCGACGGCGGTGGCGAAGGTGGCGATGCCTTCCGGGAAGTTGTGGATGCCGATAGCCAGGGCGGTCATCAGTCCCATGCGCATCAGTTTGGCATTTTTCGGTTTCTTCTCCAGCTCTTCGATCATATGGGCTTCGTGCGGGTTCTCGACCGAAGGCACCAGCCGGTCGATGACGCCGATCAGCAGTACGCCGCCGAAAAAGGCCAGGGTCGTAATACCCATCCCGGTTTGGGGTCCGTAGATGGCTCCGATAGCCTCCCGTGCCTGTTGGAACAGTTCGACGAACGAAACGTAGATCATCACGCCGCCCGACAGTCCCAACGAGAACGAAAGCAGTCGCTTGTTGGTACGGTGAGCGAAAAGGGCTATTGTGCTGCCGATACCGGT
>ERZ791829.1761-NODE-1761-length-11594-cov-24.212323_pt1 | contig 11594 bp, 10 predicted proteins | sample MGYA00510296_ERZ791829 | MGnify/ENA primary metagenome ERZ791829 (study PRJEB30046, sample SAMN00791973) | human gut metagenome | study: EMG produced TPA metagenomics assembly of the A metagenome-wide association study of gut microbiota in type 2...
CAAAGGCGAAAAACAAAGCGAAATTTCCAGTTGACGATATTACTGTTTATCAGGCTCCGGAATACATCAGTACGTTTTGATAGTGAATAATGAAGAATGAAAAATAATGAAGAATTAAGAATGAATAATGAAGAACGGGGGGACTCTTCCGTTTTTTTGTGATTACTTGCCGCTTTTACTTTTTAACTATTACCTTTTAACTCAATATGTTCTTCTGTTCTTTTGTCTAAAAAAAGACATAAAAAATAGACATAAAAAAAGGGAATCTTCCCAGACTCCCAATCTTCATTAACCTTAAATCTAATACCATGAAAAACACGATGCAAAGGTAAGGTTTTTATGTTATGAAACATATAATTGGGGCGAAAATCTGCATTGAATTAACTTTTTTTACGTTTTAAAGCAGGAACGCAGAATTTTTACACCGGTTTTTTCTGTTTGGAATGGAGATTCCGGGGCTAAGCGCTTGGTGATTCGTTTTCAATAATGTATCTTTGTCCTTAAAACTAAAATGAAAGACAGAATGAGAAGACAGTTTGTAAGATTGGCATTGTGTCTGTTCCTGCTGGGGGGATCCGTTGCGTATGCCCAGAGCGGAATGACCGACAACCAGGTGATAGAATATGTGCAACAGGCGCTTCAACAGGGCAAGGACCAGCAAACCATTGCGATGGAGCTGCTGGCCAAGGGGGCCACTCAGGAGCAGTTGCTGCGATTGAAGTCTATGTATTCGGGTTCGACGGGCGCGTCGACATCGGGCAGCGGTTCTCTGACGGGGGAAGACAGCTCGCTGCTGGGCTCAGGTTCACGGGCCCGGAAAACTACTGCGACCGGTACGGAAGAGGATGCTTCGGAATTCCTGGAGACAAGTTCGACAAACGTGGACAAGAGCATGTGGTCGGAAGACATGCAGAAGACCATGAAGAAACGCCGCAACCTGACGACGGTGGTTACCAGCGAGAACGATGTGTTCGGACGGAATATCTTCAACATTGAACAGCTGACTTTCCAGCCTAACCTGAGCATGGCGACTCCGGAAAACTACCGTCTGGGGCCGGGTGACGAGGTGATTATCGACGTGTGGGGCGCTAGCCAGAATACCATGCGGCTGGAAATTTCGCCCGACGGCTATGTGAACATCATCAACCTGGGTCCGGTGTACCTGAACAACATGACGATTCAGGAGGCACGCCAGCTGCTGAAGCAGGAACTGGGAAAGATTTATGCGGATTCGGGCAATAACATCCAGGTGACATTGGGAAATATCCGTACCATCCAGGTGAACGTGATGGGGGAAGTGATGGCGCCGGGTACGTATTCGCTGTCGTCGCTCTCGACGGTGTTCCATGCGCTGTACGTGGCAGGTGGTGTGAGCGACATCGGTAGCTTGCGTAACGTGCAGGTGGCCCGCGGCGGCAAGACGTTTGCCCGTCTGGACGTGTATGAGTACATTATGAAGGGGCAGATTCAGGACGACATCCGCCTGCAGGACGGCGACGTGGTGATTGTGCCTACCTACGACGAGCTGGTGAAGATTACGGGTAAGGTGAAGCGTCCGATGTTCTACGAAATGAAGAACGGGGAATCGGCTGCCACTTTGCTGAAGTATGCCGGAGGTTTTGCTTCGGATGCTTACAAAAAGAGTATCAGGGTGTTACGAAAAGATGGAAAAGAATTTTCCGTGAAAACGGTGAACGATATAGACTATTCTGCGTTTAAATTAATAGACGGGGACGTGATTTCGGTGGATTCGATTCTGAACCGCTTCAACAACCGTCTGGAAGTGAAAGGGGCTGTGTATCACCCGGGAGTATTTGAGTTGAGCGGTTCGCTGAACACGGTACGCCAGCTGGTGGAGAAGGCCGACGGTTTGCTGGGGGATGCCTTTACAGGACGTGCGGTGTTGTATCGCGAACGGGAAAACCTGACGAAAGAGGTGCTTCCGGTTGACATTCAGGGTATTCTGAACGGTACGTCGCCCGACATTGCCTTGCAGAAGAATGACATTTTGTATATCCCGAGCATCCACGACTTGCAGGACATGGGTAAGGTGACCATCAGCGGTGAGGTGAACAAGCCGGGCAGCTATACGTATGCCGACCACATGAGCTTGGAGGACCTGGTGATTACAGCGGGCGGTTTGAAGGAATCGGCTTCGCTGGTGCGTGTGGACGTGTCACGACGCATCCGTGACCCGAGAGGGACGACGGAGCCGGACGTAATCGGACAGAATTTCTCGTTCGGACTGAAGGATGGTTTCGTGGTGGACGGTGAAGCGGGATTTGAACTGCAGCCGTACGACCAGGTGTTTGTGCGCCGCAGCCCGAGCTACAACGAGCAGGTGAACGTGACGGTGGACGGTGAGGTGCTGTTCCGCGGTGACTATACGCTGAATACGAAGAGCGAACGTCTGAGCAGCCTGATTCAGCGTGCCGGCGGGGTGAGCCGCTATGCGTATGTGCGTGGAGCTAAGTTGCGCCGCGTGGCCAACGAGGAGGAGCTGCGCCGCATGGAGGATGTGGTGAAGATGATGCGCCGTGAAATCGGTGATGCCATGGCCAACACCCTGGGACTGAAGGTGGACAGTACGTTTACGGTAGGTATCGACCTGGAAGCTGCGCTGGCGAACCCGGGCGGAGACGCTGACCTGGTGTTGCGTGAGGGCGATGTGCTGACTGTGCCGGAATATAACAATACGGTGAAGGTGAACGGAGCGGTGATGATGCCGAACACGGTATCGTATGCGGCAGGCAAGAGCGTGAAGTATTACCTGAGCCAGGCGGGCGGTTACTCTGCCAACGCCAAGAAGAGCCAGAAGTTCATTATTTATATGAACGGACAGGTGGCCGAAGTGAAGGGCAGCGGCAAGAAACAGATTGAGCCGGGCTGCGAAATCGTGGTACCGAACAAGACGAAGAAGTTCAACTTTGCGAACATAGTATCGAATGCGACTTCGTTTGCTTCACTGGCTACGATGCTGGCTTCACTGGCTACGATGATGAAATAACCTTTAAATCTATGAGTATATGAACATGAAAATGAGACTGATTGTCATGAACTTCCTGCAGTTTGCCGTGTGGGGAGCGTATCTTACCTCAATGGGTACGTACCTGGCGGGTGTGGGATTAGGCGGACATATCGGAATTTTTTACGCCATGCAGGGGATTGTGTCCCTGTTCATGCCGGCTGTGTTGGGTATTGTGGCTGACCGCTGGATTCCGGCGCAACGGTTGCTGGGGCTGAGCCATCTGTTGGCTGCCCTGTTTATGGGTGGAGCGGGCTATTATGCCATGACTACGGGACCGCAGGTGGAATTTGCACCGCTGTTCTCGTTCTACTCCGTGAGTGTGGCGTTTTACATGCCTACGCTGGCTCTGTCGAATTCGGTGGCTTATACGGCGCTGGACAAGGCAGGGCTGGATACCATCAAGGCGTTTCCGCCGATACGTACGTTCGGGACCATCGGTTTCATTTGTTCCATGTGGCTGGTAGATTTACTGGGATTCCAGTCGAACTACATGCAGTTCTTTACCTGTGCGGCATGGGGCGTGGTGCTGGCCGTATATGCCCAGACGCTGCCGGAATGTCCGGTGAGCCGCGCACAGGGCGGACAGAAGTCGCTGGTAGAGGCATTGGGACTGAGGGCGTTTCTGCTCTTCAAGAACCGCAAGATGGCGGTGTTCTTCATCTTCTCGATGCTGCTGGGTGTGTCCTTGCAGATTACCAACGGCTTTGCCAATCCGTTTATCACGAGCTTCAGCGCCATTCCGGAATATGCCAATACCTTTGGCGTGCAGCATGCCAACCTGCTGATTTCGCTCTCGCAGATCAGTGAGACGTGCTGTATCCTGCTGATTCCGTTCTTCCTGGGACGCCTCGGCATCAAGAAGGTGATGCTGATTGCCATGGTGGCGTGGGTACTGCGCTTCGGACTCTTCGGCCTGGGTGACCCGGGCAGCGGGGTGTGGATGTTCGTGCTGTCGATGATTGTGTATGGCGTGGCATTCGACTTCTTCAACGTGTCGGGCTCGCTGTTTGTCGACAAGGAGACGGACCTGTCTATCCGCTCGAGTGCGCAGGGACTGTTCATCATCATGACGAACGGTATCGGAGCCACGGTGGGTACGCTGAGTGCGCAGGCGGTGGTGAACTGCTTCGTGGACTTCAATTCGCAGGCACCGCAGGTGGAAGGCTGGAGCCGGGCGTGGTTCGTGTTTGCGGCCTACGCGCTGGTAGTGGCGGTGACTTTTGCACTGGTATTTAAATACAAACATAAAGTAGATAACGAGTAATTAGAATGTGAAAATGGAAAAGAAAGACGAATTTGTAGAAATGCGGGTCCGTACCATTGACGAGGCCATGAATGTGGATAAACTGATCGGGCACCTGACATTTGATCAGGTGATGGACGATGAGGAGAAGATGGATATTATGATGCTGGACGGGCAGAACTTCAAGCTGCTGCTGGAGGAGGTGAACGAACCGCACCGGATGATGCTGGGGATTATCAACCCCGACGAGGCGGACTTGCTGTACGCGGCTGTTAACGACCCGGAAGGCACGGATGCCACGCTGCCTTATCAGACGGTGCATATTCTGAAGGAGCTGGGTGTTACCGTGGAAAAGGTGGTGGTAAAGGACAAGGTGAAGTTGCTGCACCGTGCGATTGTGACTCTGCGCAAGGAAGACGGCTCGGTGATGGAGATGCAGCTGACACTGTTCGACGCGCTGGTGGTGAGTCTGATAGCCGGTGTTCCGTTCTATGTGAACGCGAAGTTCCTGGAAGACCCCCGTTCGGGCTTTACCAAGTCTGTGCCTAACACGAAGGCGCTGCTGCTGCGGTTGATGCCGCTGAAAGGGCTGGAGCGGGAGATGGAGGATGCCATCCGCCGCGAGGACTATGAGTATGCGGAGCTGATTAAGCAGGAAATGGCGACCCGCAACAAAGAAGAAGAGGAAGATTACGAAGATTTGGAGGATTTAGAAAAAGAATTGTAATTATGCACGTGTTTTATACACCGGATATTGCGCAGACGCTGGAGCTGCCGGAAGAAGAAGCGGGCCACTGCCTGCGGGTGCTGCGCCTGGGAGTGGGCGAGGAGATTATGCTGACTGACGGAAAGGGATGCTTTTACCGGGCGGTCATTTCGGCAGCTACGCAGAAACGCTGTGTGGTGAAGGTGGTGGAGAAAACGGAGCAGGAGCCTTTCTGGAAGGGGCACCTGCACCTGGCTCTGGCGCCTACGAAGAACATGGACCGTATGGAATGGCTGGCGGAGAAGGCCACGGAAATCGGTTTCGACGAGCTGACGTTTCTGAACTGCCGTTTCTCGGAACGGAAGGTCATCAAGACGGAACGGGTGGAGAAAATCGTGGTGTCGGCCGTGAAACAGTCGCTCAAGGCACGCAAGCCGGTGGTGAACGAGATGACGGATTTCCGCCGCTTTATGGAGCGGGAGTTTACGGGACAGAAGTTTATCGCCCACTGCTATGAGGGGGAAAAGCCTCTGCTGCGCGACGTGCTCCGCAAGGACGAGGACGCCGTGGTGCTGATTGGTCCGGAAGGGGATTTCAGTCTGGAGGAAGTGGCGCTGGCTGCAGAAAAGGGCTTTCAGGCAGTGAGTCTGGGCAAGTCGCGCCTGCGTACGGAAACGGCGGCACTGGTGGCCGTACACCTGATGAACCTGACGCACGCGGAATAAGCTGATGTGTAACTTTTAAATAGAATCATTATGAAAAAGACATGGAAATGGATGGGAGGCCTGGCCTTGGGTATGGCTTTCCTGTTGTCTGCCTGCGGGGAAGACAATGCGTACACCAATGCGTTGCCAAAGGATGCGGCTGCAGTGTTCTCGTTCGACCTGATGGAGATGGCACAGAAGTGTGACCTGAACGACCAGGTGAAGCAGTCGATGGGGCAGATGATGAAATCGAGCCTGAAGGGCAGTGCGGATGCCCTGGTGGACAAGCTGATGGAGAATCCGGAAGAGAGCGGGTTGAGACTGACCGACCGGGTGTATTTCTTTGCCGCTTCTCAGATGGAAATGGGCGGCGTGCTGGTGCGCATGGCCGACAAGGGAAAACTGGAAGATTTGATGGCCATGCTTCAGGAGCAGAAGGCGTGTGAGGCTCCTGCCGACGGTGACGGTTGCCGCTGGACCGTGGGTGGCGGCGGACTGATGGCCTGGACGGACGATGCGTTTCTGATGCTGGCGGGCAACGGTAACCCGAAGGACTTGCAGCATCAGGCTTCGATGTGGCTGCGCCAGAAAGAAGGGGAGGGCTATTCGGGCACTCCGGAATTCAAGAAATTAGAGGATGCCGACGAGGATGTGGCCATGGTGACTTCGCTGAATGCCATGCCGAAGAGTTACCTGGGCCCGGTGACGATGGGGTTGCCGGCTGACTTGAACCTGAATGATTTAAAGATATTTTCTACGCTCGATTTCCAGGCGGGAAGGGCCGTGATGGAAGTGGAGACGCTGCTGGAGGGCAAGTTCAAGGACTTGCTGAAGAAGCAGGCGGAGGTGAGCGGCGAACTGGACGGCACGTATCTGAAGGTGTTCCCTGCCAATACGGTGCTCTGGATGGCTGCCAACGTGAACGGTGAAAAGGCGTATGAGCTGTTGCGTGAGAACCCGACGGTGCGTCAGGAGCTGGACAACTCGATGATGCCGCTCGACTTTGAGGCTATCTTCAAGGCGGTGAAGGGTGACGTGGCAGTGGCCATGCCGGAGATGTCGTTGAAGCCGGGCTTCATCCTGTATGCCGATGTGAAAAACGGTGACTTCATGCGTACGTTTGAGGACCTGAAACCGATGCTGGCCATGACCAACGGTCAGATGCGGCTGGTGGACAAGGGTGAAAATGCCTATCAGTTTGTGGTTGCCAACGGTGCCATGCTGGGCATGGGCCGCGGACCGGTGTCTTTCTGGTTGGGCGTGAAAGATGACCGCTTCTACCTGACGAATCAGGAGGACCTGATTGGCCGTGAGGTGAAGGGACTGTCGCTGAAAGACTGTGACTGGGCCAAGGACGTGAAGGATAAGCATTTCTACCTGAACGTGAACTTCCGGGCTTTGTCTGCCGTTCTTCCGCAGATTTCTTACATCAGTATGCTGGACTACCTGAGCATCGAATCGGATGAACCGACCAAGGCTCGCCTGGTGCTGCAACTGAAGGACCACAAGGAGAATGTGCTGAAGCAGCTGGTGAAGATAGTTAATAATTAATAATGAAGAATGAAGAATTAATAATTAATAACGAAGAACATTCTTCATTATTAATTCTTCATTGAATAAAATGGACAACATGGATTTGACTTGCGGCCACTTTGTAAATCCGTTTACTGATATCGGGTTTAAGATTATTTTCGGGCAGCCTGCCAGCAAGGAATTGCTCATCACACTGCTGAATGAGCTGTTGGCGGGGGAGCATCGCATAGAGAACCTGATTTTTCTGGACAAGGAAAATCATTCGGACAGTATGGCGGATGCGGGGATTATCTATGACCTGTACTGCCTGACCGACACGGGAGAATACATCATCGTGGAGATGCAGAACCGTTTTCATAGTAGTTTCCTGGACCGTACGCTGTTCTACATGTGTCGTGCCATCGGGCGGCAAGTGGAGAATCTGCGTGAGAAGAGGCGGAAGGAACGTGAGTTGCAGACCGGGAAGCCGGAGACGGAGGAGGATTTTCTGCTGAGTGAGCCGATGCAGGAAAATTATGGCTCCAGATACAAGCTTTCGACCGTGTATGGCATTTTCCTGATGAACTTCCGCGAGCCGGGGCTGGAAGAGAAGTTCCGCACGGATACCGTGATTGCCGACCGTGAGAGCGGAAAGGTGGTGAACCCTCATTTCCGGCAGATTTTTTTGCAGTTCCCTTACTTCACCAAGGAACTCAAGGATTGTGAAACGCTTTATGACAAACTGATTTATACACTGAAGAATATGCAACATTGGAACCGAATGCCGGACGCGCTGAAGGAGCAGGTGTTCAGCCGTCTGGAAGAACTGGCTGCCGTGGCCAATCTTTCATTGGAAGACCGTATTGCTTACGACAAGGCGCTGGACCGTTACCGTGTGAGCCGCATCGTGGAAGAGGATGCACGTGAAGCCGGATGGAAGAAAGGGCTCGCGGAAGGACGTGCGGAAGGACGTGCGGAAGGGCTCGCGGAAGGACAAGCTAAAGAGAAAGTTGCCATTGCACGTAACCTGAAATCGCTGGGTTTGAGTACTGCTCAGATAGCCCAGGCTACCGGATTGACCGAAGAGGAAGTGGAATCGACAGTTAATAATTAATAGTGAATAATGAAGAATGAAGAATTAAGAATTAATAATGAATAACGAAGAGCATTCTTCATTCTTCATTATTAATTCTTCATTGAATAAAATGGACACAATAGAATTACAGCAGACCCTGCCGGAGGTATTCGCCGGACGCGACGGAATCGTGTCGGACGTGTGGCACCGGCAGGTGGCTTTTCAGAAAGGGAAGATGTATCTGATTGAAGCGGCGTCGGGCACGGGCAAGTCGTCGCTTTGCAGTTTTATTTACGGGTACCGTACGGACTACCAGGGGATTATCACCTTCGACGGGGAGAACGTGCGGAAACTCACGGTGAAGCAGTGGACCGACATCCGCAAGCGCTCGCTGGGCATGCTGTTTCAGGAACTCCGCCTGTTTGGGGAACTGACGGCATGGGAGAACGTGCAGCTGAAGAACGGGCTGACGGGCTTCTGCCGCAAGCAGCAGGTGAAGGACTGGTTTGAGCAGCTGGGCATCGCCGACAAGTGGGATGTGAAGGCGGCCAGGATGTCGTACGGGCAGCAGCAGCGCGTGGCTTTCGTGCGGATGCTGTGTCAGCCGGCCGACTTTTTCTTCCTGGATGAGCCGGTGAGCCACCTGGACGACGGCAACGGGCAGATTATGGCGCGTATCCTGAAGGAGGAAGCGGCTCGTCAGGGTGCGGGAGTGATTGTGACGTCCATCGGCAAGCACCTGCCGCTGGAGTATGACAGGGTGCTGAGTTTGTAAGGGATTAAAACGAAGACGGATATGATCTGGAAATTATTGAGGCAGCACATCAGTGTGGCGCAGTTGGCGGGATTCTTCCTTGCCAACCTGTGCGGTATGGTGATTGTGCTGTTGGGCATACAGTTTTACAAGGACGTGTTGCCGGTGTTTACGCAGGGCGACAGTTTCATGAAGAAGGACTACGTGATTGTGAGCAAGCAGGTGAGCACGCTGGGCAGCCTGGTGGGCAAGGGAGGTACGTTCTCGCGTGCCGACATAGCCGACATGGAGTCGCAGCCGTTTGCCAAGCGGACGGGAGCGTTCACTCCGGCACAGTTTCAGGTGTCGGCCGGCATGGGCATGGCGGGCATGCAGCTCTCTACGGCGATGTTCTTTGAGTCGGTGCCCGACGAGTTTGTAGACGTGCGGCTGGAGGGCTGGACGTATCGCGAGGGACAGACGGAAATCCCTATCATCATCCCGCGCAACTACCTGAACCTTTATAACTTCGGCTTTGCACAGAGTCGCAACCTGCCGCAGCTCTCGGAGGGCGTGATGGGGATGATGACGCTGGACGTGCGGCTGAGCGGACGGGGACGGACGGAGCGCATGAAGGGACGTATCGTGGGTTTCTCCAACCGGCTGAACACGATTCTGGTGCCGCAGGCGTTCATGGAATGGGCCAACGCCACATTGGGTGATGGCGGGCAGACGGCTCCCTCACGACTGATTGTGGAGGTGGACAATCCGGCGGACGACCGCATCGCGAAGTATTTCAAGCAGAAAGGCTATGAGACGGAAGGCGACAAGCTGGATGCGGGAAAGACGACGTGGTTCCTGAAGATGGTGGTAGGCATCGTGCTCACGGTGGGACTGATTATCAGTGTGCTGTCGTTCTACCTGCTGATGCTGAGCATCTACCTGCTGTTGCAGAAGAACACGAAGAAGCTGGAGAACCTGCTGATGATTGGTTTCAGTCCGGCGGCGGTGGCGCGTCCGTATCAGGTACTTACGGTAGGGCTGAACGCAGCGGTGGCGGCCATGGGTGTGCTGCTGGTGTGGATGGCGCGTGATGCGTATCTGGACATGCTGCGGCGGATGGTGCCCGACTTGCAGGAAGGCAGTCTGCTGCCGGCGCTGCTGACGGCCGGGGGACTTTTCCTGCTGGTATCGGTGCTGAATGTGCTGGCTGTAAGGCGGAAAGTGGAATCTATCTGGAGAAAGAAATAGTATAAGCATTATATATTATCTGTAAAACCAAATGAAAATGAAGAAACTAAAGAACGTATGGCTCTTTTTGAGCTTTATCCTGATGGTGGCCGGAATGGCAAGCTGTAGCACGGATGATCCGACGGGTGTGGATGTGTCGAGAGATGACATTATCGGTACATGGAAGGTGACGGCAAATGACTGGACAAATTCGGAAGGTGAGTCTGGTCGTAATGATCCTGAGCACATGGGACAGACGCTCTCGGTGAAAAGTGGCGGTACGGCTTTGTTTCGTGGCGAGTCGTTCAACTGGACACTGAGCAAGGGGGTGCTGACGCTGTCGGACAATCGTGGCCGCAACATACGGGTAGTAATTCTGTCGTATACGGAGGAGGAGATTCAAGCTTCGTACGATTGTACCTTTGAGTCGGAGATGTATACCGAGGAAGGCAACTATACCTTCAAGCGCGTGTAACGAGACATATTAATATAAAGAAGAGCCACAGTAATGTGGCTTTTTTTGTAAGACATAAAGACGAATGTTTTTAGACATAAGAACATAAAGACAAAAGAATTTTTAACTGTGTAATATTATGGATATGAAAACAGAAGACCTTATTAAGGTAATTATTCAATGCGCATACAATGTAAGAACACATCTGGCAGCCGGTTTTTTAGAGTCGGTGTATCAAAAGGCATTGTTGATAGAGTTAAGGGAAAAAGGTATTCATGCGGATTCTGAAACCCCTATAAATGTATATTATAAAGATGAGATTGTAGGGGAGTTTAGAGCAGATATTATTGTAGAGGGAGAGATAATTATCGAACTAAAAGCGGTGCAACATCTTCTTTCCATACACGAAACTCAGCTGGTTAATTATTTGACGGCAACTCATAAAGACCATGGATTACTCATTAATTTTGGTGGTGACCGTATAGAAATAAAAAGGAAGTACAGAGAGTATAAACGCTCATAATTTTTTATGACGTAAGCATAGAAAGATATTTCTTGAATGTTTTTGGACATAAGAACATAAAGTACATAAGTTTATATTTACACAGAAAATCTGTTCTTATGTTCTTCTGTCTAAAGCAAAAAGGCAACATCCTATAGCAGTTATTATTTTTCGGACATAAGCATATAAGTACAAAAGAAAGATTGCATCTACAAAATCTGTCTTTATGTTCTTCTGTCTAAAATAAAAAAGATACACCCATATAGCACGTCATGTTCTTTGTCTAAAATAGTATGTGTGACCGCACACACGTGCAATTTCCTGTAAATATTTGTTTAGATATTTCGTCTCTGTGTAAACAAGTGTAAAACCATTTGTCCGATATCTCTTGATTTATGTCTATTATT
>ERZ791829.1772-NODE-1772-length-11536-cov-6.851494_pt1 | contig 11536 bp, 9 predicted proteins | sample MGYA00510296_ERZ791829 | MGnify/ENA primary metagenome ERZ791829 (study PRJEB30046, sample SAMN00791973) | human gut metagenome | study: EMG produced TPA metagenomics assembly of the A metagenome-wide association study of gut microbiota in type 2...
GTCGGCTCGGTCGGGGTGGCAGTCGGCTCTACCGGGGTAGCGGTCGGCTCTGCCGGAGTGGCAGTCGGCTCTGCCGGAGTGGCAGTCGGCTCCACCGGAGTAGCAGTCGGCTCAACCGGGGTAGCAGTCGGCTCAACCGGAGTAGCGGTCGGCTCTACCGGGGTAGCGGTCGGCTCTACCGGCTTCGGAGCTTCCATAAAGATGGGGTACAGGTAGATACCGCCTACCAGGCTGCCAACCGGGAATGCACCAAGGCCGCTGGTGCCCAGTTCAGTAGCATCGGCGCCCAGGACAAAGTGCTCTTTGCCCCAAACGTCCCAGCCCTTGAACTCCCAACCCTCGTTTGCGATAACGGTGGGCAGAGTGATCGGAGTTTCCTCAAACTCGGCACGGTTCAGATAAGTCAGGGCAACATTGTCGGGATCGCTCTCGAAATGGCCCTTGGTGGTGTCCATAAAAATGGTAACATCCACCACGCGCACACAGGAAGCGCTGTCTTCGCTTGCAGCTTCGTCAGCGGTGTTGTCCTGTGCAGCCTCCTCCACTACTGCGGGTGCAGCAGCTTCCTCGGTGGTCTCGGTTTCTGCATACGCCGATACAGGCAGACAAACTGCCAAGGCAACAGCCGTAACCAGCGTAAGCAGACGCGAAAACCTGCTCGTCTTTTGCATAATTTTTACTCCCTTTCCAAAATTATATCCCAAACGCAAAGGTACGGATTGCTGTTGCCTTTGTGCCCAGAATTCAAATAAAGATTTTACGCCCCGGCCGGCCAGCGGGCTGGCAGCAGCGGGTCCGGATTGACGGCAACTTCATCCGCCGTCAGCGTTTCCCCGTCCCGCAGCGGGCGTGCCATGATCAGCAGGCGGGCATCCGACATTTCATAGGTACAGGTACACAATGTCAAAAGCCGTTCGTCTGCGCGGGCATAATCGCCCGTGGTATAAAACGCGCGCTTGGCCACTTCATCCAGGTATTCCTGCTCTGCCGCATCATCGGCAAAGTTCACATACTGGTTAAAGTGGAACACATCGCCATCGCTTTCGCGCGTGGTAATTGCATAAACTGCCACGATCTTGTAGTACTGGCCGCCGTTCAGGCTGTCCAGCTCAATGACCGGGTGTTCCTGATAATATTCCGGTTCGCGGTAATTTTGCAGGCTGGAAAACCGCACCGTATCCCCCACGCCCATGTTGTGGCCGTACAGGATCAAATGGCGGCTTTGCTGGATATCGCACTCATAATCCAGGTACGGCAGGCCCAGGTCATCCCAGTTGCCATCCAGGTCGTGCTTTAAGTAGTAGCTGTTGTCCCCTTCTCTTTGCATCACCGGCAGGTCAACATCGGTATCGTCGATCTTGATCCAGCCGATCACTTCGGGGTTACGCTCCAGCAGTGCGGTAAAATCCCGCGGTTCCGGGGTAACGGCGGGCTGCACGGTGGGGGCCGCGGTAACCTGCGGCTCCGGCGTCTGCTCTGGTTCTGCAGTCTGCACCACCGGCGGGCTCTCGCTCACCATCTTGCGCTGCTGCAGCCAGTTGGGCAGTTGCAGTGCCGCCATAGCAATCAACGCCGCCGCCATACCGGAGCAAAACACCCCTGCAAGAATGCGCGACTGCTGGCTCACAGAGCTGCCTCCACAAAGTAGGCATCGCCTTTGCTGCCATCGGTCTTGTATTCCTGATACGCAATGGTGCAGCTGGTGCTGCCATCGGGGATTTCAGCCATCAGCCAGTCGCTGCGCTCCTGGCCGGGGGTCAGCTCATAAGCATACGGCATCATGGTATCATCCACTGCGTTCAGGCAGGTGCCGTAATCGTTGTCGCCCTCGCCCCACTGGATCTGGAAATCCTGCAGGAACATCGTGTAGGTCTGGCTGCTGGTGTTCTTGATGTTCAGGCGCATGCGCACCAGGCATTCGCCATCCGGGATATCAATGCCGGGGTAGCTTTCCACCAGGCTGACATCCGTAATGGAAAAGTCAAACAGTGCCGTGCTGACCGTTTCGCCTGCCGTATTGTTATGTGCGTTTGTTTTACCGCAGGCGGTCAGCAGCAATGCCATACCCAGCACAGCTGCAAGGCCCGGCGCTGCCAAAGTCCGTCTCATGCTATGTTCTCCTACTTTTCCGTGTTGCCATTGCACAAGTATTTAACATCTGTTCAACGTTAAAAATGCAGGGCAATGTACAGCTATCATATTATCACGCCGCGCTTGTTTTGTCAATCAAAAAAGCACGGTCTTCTGCAGTCTATTTTGTCATTTTTGTTGTTGAGCCGATGTTGTGTAGGGGTAGTATAACTGCGCGGCGGCATGTTTTATGCATTGGCAGCGTTTCTCTGCGGCAGCCAGAGAGCTGGCTGTTCCACCGGTCGTTTTTCTGTTTGGTACACATGATACCTTGCTCTGTAGGGAGCTGTCTTGACCATTTCGGAGCTTTGGCACATCTGCCATAATGAGATTTGCCGCAAGGTTTGTCTGGGGTGTCGGGGACGCTGCTCCCCTACTGTGGGCAAGATATATCACACATTTTTATTGTACGGTCGGGCCGCCTTCAGTGGGGTCGGGTGACCCCGCCCTACCATACAAAAAACTGCACAGCGTTTGGGCTGTGCAGCTTCATGAAGATTATCGTTTTGTCAGCAGGAGCTTATTCCGTACCTGAACTATCCTGCGTATCCCCACCGGTATCCCCGGTATCAGCTTCAGGTTCGCTCTGGGCATCGGTCTGGTCGTCCGCCGTGCTGTCCGGTTCAGCGGTGCCGTCTGCGGCACCGTCCGCAGCATTGCCGGTATCGGCCACGGTGGAATCCAGGTTGTTCTGCACCAACTCCTGCGGGTCGCCGGAATCGGTGGTCGGGACTGCGGTCGAAGCAGACACTTCGGGCTGCATATCGCTTTCCTGCAATGCACTCAGATACCACTTACGGCCCTCGCCGCGGGTGAACACATAGTCCATATACTTGGTCGGCTCCGTGGGGGCGGTCAGGTTGATCTCGCCGCTGGAGCTATTGTTGATGGTGGGAATATAGCCAACCGTCACATAGGTCTTGCCGCTCTGGGTGGAAATCTTTTCCACTTCCGGGGTATACATAGCCACCATGCTGGTAACAGGAACCAGATAGCCCTGCTTTTCCTCATCATAGGTATAATTGAACTCTTCGGTCTGGAAAGAGCCATCGGTGATCTTGTAATCCGGGCCAAGCAGGTTGGTCAGGTAGGTGTCAACTTCCAGTTTGGGCAGAATGATGGAGCCGGTTTCGCTGTCGCGCTCATAGTCGCTCAGGCCGTTATCCCGCTTTTGGATCTGGTACACAGCGCCCCAGATGGCAGCCTGTAGAAACTCCGACTGATCCACCTTGCTCACATCGTCAAACGGCATAGTGTCAAACATGACAAGACCGTACAGACGGTCGGCATAGCTCTGGCGGCGTTCGGTATCATCCAACGCGCTGCGCAGCACGCCAACCACCCAGCTTAATACGGTAAACAGACCAATGATAATCAATACGATTGCCACTGCACCCACGATCTGGCGTGAAAAGCGGCGGTTATTGCGCAGTTGTTCTTCTCTGGAAATTGCCATTCAAAAAAACCTCAAGATCATTAAAAATTCAGAATAATGGATAACCGTAAAAACACGCATGTACGCGCATCATACGGTTCGAGTTTTTGTTTATAGTGCAGAACTAGTATACCACAAACGCCGCCGCTTTGCAAAGCGGCGGCGGGGTGTTTTGCAGAATTTAACAAATGTGCGGCAGCATTACTTGTTTTTGTACATCTGCTCGTAATACTTCTGATAGTTGCCGCTGGTCACGTGGTTCATCCACTCTTCGTGGGCCAGGTACCAGTCAATGGTCAGCACAATGCCCTTCTCGAACGGGGTTTCGGGGTACCAGCCAAGATCGTTCTTGATCTTGGTGGGGTCGATGCCGTAACGGCGGTCATGGCCCAGGCGGTCTGCCACGTGCTTGATCAGCTCTTCGCTGATGCCCTCATCCTTCAGGCGGTCATGCAGCTGCTCGATGACAGTCTTGACGATGAAGATGTTGGGGCGCTCGTTATGGCCGCCGACATTGTAAACTTCGCCGTCCTTGCCGCCGTTGGCAACCATATCAATGGCTTTGCAGTGGTCCATGACATACAGCCAGTCACGGATCTGCATGCCATCGCCGTAAACCGGCAGGGTCTTGTGGTGCTTGGCGTTGTTGATGAGCAGCGGGATCAGCTTTTCGGGGAACTGATACGGACCATAGTTGTTGGAGCAGCGGGTGATGTTGATGGGCATGCCATAGGTATCATGGAATGCTTTCACGAACATATCGGCGCTGGCTTTGGAAGCGGAGTACGGGCTGTGCGGGCACAGCGGGGTCGTTTCCATAAAGTAGCCTTCGGCGCCCAGGGCACCGTATACTTCATCGGTGGAAACCTGCAGGTACTTTTTGCCTTCCTTCCAGGTCTTGGCGTCGGCATCGTACCAGGCATCCTTGCAGCACTGCAGCAGGTTAACGGTGCCCAGAACATTGGACTCAACAAAAATTTCCGGGTTGCGGATGCTGCGGTCAACGTGGCTTTCGGCAGCAAAGTTGATGACGTAATCCGGGTCATATTTGGCGATCAGGTCAGTGACAAGAGCCTTATCGCAGATATCGCCCTTAACAAAGATATGGCGGGCATCGTCCTTGATATCTTCCAGGTTTTCCAGGTTGCCGGCATAGGTCAGCTTATCCAGGTTGACCAGGCGGATATCCTGGTATTTTTCCAGCATATAGTGGACAAAGTTGGAGCCAATAAAACCGGCGCAGCCGGTAACAAGATAAGTTTTCATTTATTTACCATCCCAATTATTGAAAAAGTCCTGAATTGCATCTTTCCAGTCGCGCATGTCATCGCCGACACTGCACCGCAGGGCGCGGTTTTCCAGTGCGCTCCATGCCGGGCGGTCTGCGGATTTGGGGTTCATCTCTTTATATTGTGCGCTGGTAACGGGCTTTACGGTGCACGGCAGGCCGGACAGGCGGATGATCTCGGATGCGAAATCATACCAGCTGCAAATGCCGCTGCCGGTGCAGTGGTAAATGCCGTAATCATGGCTGACTGCCAGCTTTAAGATATGGTAGGCCAGATCCACCGCATTGGTGGGGTTGCCCAGCTGGTCGTTGACAACATTCAGGGTGTCATGCGTTTTAGCCAGGTTGACCATAGTTTTGACAAAGTTTTTGCCGTAATAGCTGTACAGCCAAGCCGTGCGCACGATAAAGTGGCGGCGGCAGAACTGCTGCACATAGGTTTCGCCCAGCAGCTTGGTCTGGCCGTAGGCCGAAATGGGGGCGGGCAGGGCACTTTCATCCAACGCAACACCGCCGTTGGCTGTACCGGGGAATACATAGTCGGTAGAAATATGGATCAGGCGGGCATTGATCTTTTCGCATGCCAATGCCAGGTTGCGCGGGCCAAGGGCGTTGACGCGGTAAGCGGCATCGCGGTTGGTTTCGCAGCCATCCACGTTGGTAAAAGCAGCGCAGTTGATGACGGTATCCGGCTGGGTGCGGCGGATATAGGTCACAGTGGCTTCGCGGTCGGTAATATCCAGCTCATCCACATCAACGGCGATCACCGTTGCTTTGCGCAGGCGCTCCGGCAGCAGACCCAGGGCGCATTCTTCATCGGCCAACTGTTTTTGCAGCTCGGTTCCAAGCTGTCCATGGCAGCCGGTAATCAGAATTTTCATCTTGTGCCTCTTTCTTTATACCGCATCAATATTTCAGGCGGTCATCGGCAACATTGCGCAGATGCTGGCCATAGGGGCTTTTGCCATAGCGCTCGGCGCTTTCCAACAGTTTGCCGCGATTGATCCAGCCGTATTTATAGGCGATCTCTTCCGGGGCGGAAATTTTAATGCCCTGGCGCTGTTCAATCATGCGCACAAAGTCAGCGGCTTCCACCAGGCTGTCCATCGTGCCGGTATCCAGCCAGGCATAACCGCGGCCCAGCAGCTGCACATCCAGCTTGCCTTCCTGCAGGTACATCTCATTCAGGGTGGTAATTTCCAGTTCGCCGCGGGCGCTGGGTTTTACCTGTTTTGCCTTTTCGCACACATCTTTGCTGTAAAAATACAGGCCGGTAACCGCATAGTTGCTCTTGGGCTGTGCGGGCTTTTCTTCAATGGAAGTTGCCTGGCCGTTTTCGTCAAATGCCACCACACCGAAGCGTTCGGGATCGGTGACATAGTAGCCGAACACAGTGCTGCGGCCGGCTTCGGCGTTGGCGGTAGCGGACTTGAGCCGCTTGGAGAAACCTGCGCCGTAGAAAATATTATCGCCCAGCACCATAGCGCAGGGCTCACCGTTAATAAACTCTTCACCCAGGATAAAGGCCTGTGCCAGACCGTCCGGGGAGGGCTGCACTTTATATTGCAGGTGCAGGCCGTACTGGCTGCCATCCCCCAGCAGCGCTTCAAAGCGCGGCGTATCGGTTGGGGTGGAAATGATCAGGATATCCTGGATGCCTGCCAGCATCAGGGTAGACAGCGGGTAATAGATCATGGGCTTATCATACACAGGCAGAAGCTGCTTGGATGTGACCATGGTCAGCGGGTACAGGCGGGTACCAGCACCGCCGGCGAGGATGATACCTTTCATGATGACGCTCCTTTTCAGTGACCGCAGTTGCGGCGAACTATAGGCAGCGCCTATACCGCGCCGCCTGATTTGCCGTGCGTCACCGCCCATCCCACAGGGGCATAAATCCGCACAATTATTTTTTATTATATCGTATTCTATGCCCCTTGGCAAGAGGGAAAATTGAGGGAGCAGAGCCAACAAGATTTGCGAGGGAAAACGTAAAACACATTTGCCACAAGGCCCCGGAACGGTCAAGACCATTCCCTGCAAAACATTTTATAACGTGCAACAAACATTATAAGGGCAATACCGCATAATTCTAAGTGCCGATACGGCGAGTGAGGTGCGGCAGATGCCAAGCCAAAAGCGCAGATAATACTGGATGCTGCAAAGGTGAGCGCCGCCAGTGGCGGAAACAGCGAACCGAAGCAGGGGCAGCGGTCGCAGAGTGCGAGGGGCTTTTGCCCCCGAAGCACGATGCGGGTACCGCAACCCGACATTATCGAGCATTTTGGCAACGCAGATGCCGTGCCGCAGCTGCCGGAGCGGTGCTTAAGCCGCAAGGCGGGAATTGTGCGGTGTTGCCTTAAACATATGGCAGCATCCACGGGATAAATCAATGCTTATACAAAAATGCCACACCCATACCAGGTGCGGCATCTGTTTTATTCGCTTTGGTTATTTCGCGTACTCGGTGGCGCGGCTTTCGCGGATCACGCTGACCTTGATCTGGCCGGGGTAATCCAGCTCGTCCTCGATCTTCTTGGCGATGTCGCGGGCCAGCAGGATGACCTGATCATCGCCAACCTTGTCGGGCTGGACCAGGATGCGGACCTCGCGGCCTGCCTGCACGGCGTAAGAGCTTTCAACGCCCTCAAAGCCGTTGCACAGGGCTTCCAGCGTTTCCAGACGCTTGATATAGCTTTCCATGTTTTCACGGCGGGCACCGGGGCGGGCTGCGCTGATGGCATCCGCTGCCATAATAATGAAGGCAAGCACCGTCTTGGGCTCCACATCGCCGTGGTGGGCTTCGATTGCATGAATAATCTGCGGGTTCTCGCGGTACTTTTTGCAGATATCCACACCGATCTGCACATGGCTGCCCTCGATCTCATGGTCAAGGGCCTTGCCGATATCATGCAGCAAGCCTGCGCGGCGTGCCAGCTGAACGTTCACGCCAAGCTCGCCAGCCATCAGGCCGGCCAGCCATGCCACTTCCAGAGAATGGCTCAGCACATTCTGGCCATAGCTGGTGCGATACTTCAGGCGGCCGATCAGCTTGACCAAATCGGGATGCAGGCTGTGAATACCAAGGTCCATCACAGCCTTTTCGCCCTCGCGCTTCATCTGAATTTCCAGTTCGCGGCGGCACTTATCCACGGTCTCCTCAATGCGGGCCGGGTGGATACGGCCATCGGCGATCAGGCGCTCCAGGGCCATGCGGGCCACTTCACGGCGGGTCTGGTCAAAGCTGGAAAGGGTGATGGCTTCCGGCGTATCGTCAATAATGAGGTCACAGCCAGTGGCAGTTTCCAGAGCGCGGATGTTGCGGCCCTCGCGGCCAATGATGCGGCCCTTCATCTCGTCAGAGGGCAGCGGCACCACGCTGACGGTGGCTTCACTGGTGGCATCGGCTGCGCAGCGGGCAATGGCCTGGCCGACCAGTTCACGGGCGATGGCATCACATTCGTCCTTCATGTTAGCCTGATAGGCGCTGATCTTCATGGCCTTTTCGTGGGTCAGCTCATCGTCAATGTTCTTCAACAGCACGGCGCGGGCATCTTCCTGGGTCATGGCGGCGATGGTTTCCAGCTTTTCGGTCTGGCGCAGCTTGAGCTGTTCCAGCTCGTCCAGGCGGGCTTCCACCAGTTCGCCGCGCTTTTTCAGGTCCTCTTCCTTGCGCTCCATGGCGGCGGTGCGCTTGTCCAGCGCTTCCTCCTTTTGGTCCATGCGGCGTTCCTGGCGGCTGATCTCCGCGCGGCGGTCCTTGATTTCCTTGTCGGCGTCAGCTTTCAGCTTGAACGCCTCGTCTTTGGCCTCGATGATGGTTTCCTTGCGCTTCTGCTCGGCAGCCTTGATGGCATCGTTCACGATGCGTTTGGCTTCCTCTTCGGCAGAGCCGATCTTGGCTTCGGCGGTACGCTTCCGGTTTTCCCCGCCAAAATAATAACCAAGCGCCCCGCACACGGCAGCGGCAACGACAACCAGCACCCACATCAAAATTGGGGGCATGGCAGTTTCACTCCTTACAAAACTCAAATCAAATGCAGGAGGGCGCAACACAAGCGGAACGCTTTTATTTCTGGCATACCTGAAAAGCCCGGGCAGCCCGCGCCTGCTTTATCTGGCAGCTACCATGGGTACACTGCCAGCATCTTACAGCGCAAGGGGCTGACCTTTGCGGTTCAAATACTGCCTGCGATATTCTATACAAAATGGGGCGATAATCCAAAGCATACCCAAAAGCGGATACACCTCAAGCCTCATATACACAAATAAAACGAAAAAACGCCAAATTTGCGGCGGTAAAACAAATATCTGAAAAGCGGCGTTCCCGATGGGCGACACCCTTAAGTCCTATCTAATATTGTAGCTACATTGCAGGAAATTGTCAAGGAATTGTTACAACACCGTGAACGTTCCCACCTGACGCACAAACACCGAAAAAACACAGGCAGGGCCTGCCTGCCAGCTTCAAAGCAGGGACCCTGTCTGTGTTCTTATGATGAATGGGGAATGGCGTTTTAACAGTCGCCGATGGCAAAGCAGGCCAGGCGCATATAGTCCTTCGGGCTGCTCACATTCAGCTCCAGCGTCAGGCTGCCATCCTGCTCATACATGCGGCGCAGCTGAGCGGTATTGTTCAGGTTCACGGGAGCACCGGCAATTTCTGCCGTCACACCTCCGCAGCAGGCGGCCAGCTCTGTCAAAAAGCCTTTCAGATTCATCGTTGTCAGTTTAAGCATCATCCGTACCTCCTGTTTTTCATTTCCGGCGCTGCCGGTTTGTTCTTACAGGTATGATGATACTGCATTTTTTCTTTATTTCCTAGCGTTTTACCGTCCCGTATTGGTAATATCCTGCCATTTGCTGCGGAACTGCGCCGGGGTGCAGCCGAATTTCTGGCGGAACACCTTGCCAAAGTAGCTCAGGCTGGCAAACCCGCAGTCCACGGCAATGGCGGTGATCTGCTGCCCGCTGCGCACCAGGCGGTCCGCCGCCATCTGCAGGCGGTAGCTCTGCAGGTAGTTCAGCGGGGTCACATGCAGGCACTGCTGGAAGGTACGGAACGCTTCCCGCTGGCTGCAAAAGCCTGCCGCGGCGATCTGCTCAATACGCAGCGGCTCGGCGTAATGTTCATGCACAAAGGCCAGCATCGCTTTGCACTTTTCATCGAACGCCGCCGCGCCGGGGCGGGCTTCGGGCCGGGGCAGCGCCAGCAGCCCCAGCCAGATTTCCCCCAGAGCTGCCCGCAGGCGCAGCTCGTAACCAAACTCGTTTTCATCCAGGGCAAAGGAATCCCGCAGCTTTTCCAGCAGAGCGGCCTGATCCGGGTCCGCCGGGTCCAGCGCCAGCAGTTCCAGGGCCGGGTTTGCTGTAATGGGGACAAGGTATTTCTGTTCAATGCGGCTGCCCACGCTGCCGCCCAGCAGGGACGGTTCAAACAGGTGGATCCAGCTCACCACACGGTCCCCCGGCAGGTTGCGGGTGCTGTGCAGCACATTGGCATTGACCAGCCCGCCGCTGCCGGGACCGAACGTCCGGGTGCCCTGCGGGGTCTCATACACCAGGCTGCCGCTGTACATATAAAACAGCTCCACTGCCGGGTGCCAGTGCCACGGCACCATGCCGCCGTTATACTGCCCGGTCTCCGCCCAGGAGGCAATATACGGAAAATCCTCCGCAAAGCCCGGCAGGCGCTCCTGCCGGGTGCTGCCGCTCAGCTCGATTGTACGGATTGTTTTCATGCTGCACCTCCCCGTGCCTTACGGTTCGTTTTTTCCATCATATCACAGTTCTGGGCAAAGGTCATCTTTTGTTACGGTGTAAAATTTTGCGTTGCCCCCTTGACTTCCCCGCCGGGGTGGTATATAGTAAAGGCAACTTCATCCTGGATAAAACGTTGAGGCAGACAATACATGCTGGAACGCGCAAAAGAGAGAACCGCCGCCGAATTTGGCGTGGTGCAAGCGGTTTTGCAGGCGGGCAGCACAGTTACCACTGCCGAGTGCGAAGGCGAACCTTCGCCGGGGTAGCGCCCCGTTACCGGCGCTTACAAAACAGGGCTTTGGGCCTTTGTTTTACGAGTGGGATGCTTTGCCGCATCCAATTCGGGTGGAACCGTGGAGTATGAATTTGTATGCTTCATCCCGTTTATGGTCAAGAATGGGATGGAGCATTTTTGTTTACCCAAAGGAGCGTTTACCAATGAAAATCATTTACAAAGACGGCACTGTTGCCGAATGCCCGAAAGAAGAAGAACTGCACGTTCTGCGCCATACGGCTGCCCACATTATGGCACAGGCCATCAAGCGCCTGTATCCGCAGGCCGACTTTGCCTTTGGCCCCGCTACCGAAAACGGCTTTTTCTATGATGTTGACCTGGGCGATACCAAACTGAGCGATGAAGACCTTGCCAACATTGAAAAGGAAATGAAGAAGATCTGTAAGGAAAACCTTGCCATCAAGCCGTTCATCCTGCCGCGCGATGAAGCTGTGAAGCTGATGACCGAGCGCCAGGAGCACTATAAGCTGGAGCATATGGACGACCTGGCCGATGAGACCGAGTTCAGCTTCTACCAGCAGGGCGAGTACGTTGATATGTGCATCGGACCCCACCTGACCTACACCAAGGCTCTGAAGGCGTTCAAGATCACCCAGCAGAGCGGCGCTTACTGGAAGAATGACAA
>ERZ791829.1774-NODE-1774-length-11521-cov-5.647480_pt1 | contig 11521 bp, 10 predicted proteins | sample MGYA00510296_ERZ791829 | MGnify/ENA primary metagenome ERZ791829 (study PRJEB30046, sample SAMN00791973) | human gut metagenome | study: EMG produced TPA metagenomics assembly of the A metagenome-wide association study of gut microbiota in type 2...
GAAGTGCTGGACAACTTTGGAGAGTATCTGCCCAAGTTCAAGAAGATCATCCCTCATGATTATGAGAGAGTCTTAAAGACCATCGTCCAGATGGAGGAAAAAGGACTGAGCGCAGAGCAGGCACAGATCGAAGCATTCTATGCCAACACCAGAAAGTAGGAGGCCAGTGTGAAAAGTAATCTTGATAGATTGCTTTTCACACGACTAATTTGTGCCGCGGGCGCCACAAATTAGTTTATCGCAGAACTAAATATGAAATTTAGTTCGCGATTCTTCCGACGCCGAAGCGTCTGCAGAATGGAGAGAGTCATGGGAAAACCAACGGGATTTATGGAATATAAAAGGGAAGTCAGCGTGGCTGAGGATCCTAAGAAGAGAATACAGCATTTTAACGAATTCCATGAGCATCTGCCGAAGGAAAAGCAGCGCTTACAGGGTGCCAGATGTATGGAATGCGGCGTGCCGTTCTGCCAGTCGGGCATGATGATCTGCGGTATGGCCAACGGATGTCCCCTGCACAATCTGGTGCCGGAGTGGAACGATCTGGTATATACCGGCAACTGGCAACAGGCTTACAACCGCCTGAAAAAGACCAACAATTTCCCCGAATTCACGTCCAGAGTATGTCCGGCTCTGTGTGAGGCGGCATGTACCTGTGGATTGAATGGGGATCCGGTCTCCACCAAGGAGAACGAATATGCAATTATTGAAAACGCCTACAGCGAGGGTTATGCGGCAGCCAAGCCCCCTGTGGTGCGTACCGGCAAAAAGGTGGCAGTCATCGGCAGCGGTCCTTCCGGACTGGCAGCGGCGGATCTGCTGAACCAGAGAGGACATCAGGTCACAGTATTTGAGCGCTCCGACCGTGTGGGAGGACTGTTAATGTACGGCATCCCCAACATGAAGCTGGAGAAACAGATCATTGACCGTAAGATAGCCATCATGAAGAAAGAGGGCGTCACCTTTGTCACCGGTACGGATATCGGTAAGGACATCAAGGCATCCAAGCTGTTACATGATTTTGACCGTGTCGTACTGGCCTGTGGTGCTTCCAATCCCAGAGACATCAATGCGCCAGGCAGAGATGCCAGGGGAATCTATTTCGCGGTGGATTTTCTGAAAGCCAATACCAAGAGCCTGCTGGATTCGAACTTTGAAGATAAAAAATATGTGGAGACCAAGGGTAAGAACGTGGTCATCATCGGCGGTGGTGATACCGGTAATGACTGTGTGGGAACTTCCATCCGTCACGGTGCCAAGTCTGTAACCCAGATCGAGATGATGCCCAAGGCTCCGGACAAGAGAGCAGAGAACAATCCCTGGCCCGAATGGCCGAAGGTCTGCAAGACCGATTACGGTCAGGAAGAAGCCATTGCAGTCTACGGACATGATCCGAGAATCTATGAATCTACGGTCAAGGAATTTATCAAGGATAAGAACGGTAACCTGAAAGCCGTGAAGATCGTGAAGCTGTCCTGGGAAAAGGATCCGGCTACCGGACGCATGAAGATGCAGGAGATCGCCGGAAGTGAGCAGATCCTGGATGCGGAGATCGTACTGATCGCAGCAGGATTTTTGGGAAGTCAGAAATATATTACCGATGCTTTCGGGGTGGAATTAAATGAACGCACCAACGTAAAAACTGCCCCCGGCAAATACCAGACCAGTGTGGAAAATGTATTCGTCACCGGTGATATGCACAGAGGACAGTCCCTGGTGGTGTGGGCGATCCGTGAAGGCAGAGAAGCCGCACATGCTGTGGATGAGAGCCTGATGGGCTACTCTAATCTGGTGATCCAGTAGAGGTATTATTCTCGTAGATGGATCTCAGACCTTTCATAAGAAGATTCTGATCGATATGGATCTTCGTTTCACAATGTGGAATGACGGTCGTTGCGTACCCTCCGGTGGCAACGACCGTTGCTTTTTGCCCTAACTCTGTCTGGATACGGCGGATCAGTCCGTCGATGGCACAGGCGTTGCCCAAGAGCATTCCCCCGGTGATGCATTCCTGCGTATTCGCACCGATGGTGTGGGCGGGCATATGAATGTCCCCTTTCGGGAGCTGGGCGGTCCTGCCTAAAAGTGCCCTGTGGGCGGTTCCAACGCCGGGAAGGATCAGGCCACCTAAAAAGCGACGGTTCTCATCCAACACGTTAAATGTCGTGGCGGTGCCCAGATCAATGGTGATCAGTGGCAGAGGATAGCGGGAAATGGCTCCGGCGATATCTGCCAGGCGGTCGCAGCCCACCTTTTCCGGAAATTCCGTACAGATCTCATAGCCAAGATCCAGTTCATGGGTAAGAAGCAGAGGCTTCTGCCCCATAAAAGCTTCCAGAGCAGAGGAAAAAACGGCTGTCACCGAAGGCACAACCGAGGAGATCACAGATCCCTCAAAGGCTTCGGCGGACAGACCGTGTTTGTCTAAAATCATATTCAGTTTTTTTCTATATCCGGCATCAGACAGGGGACGGCGGGACGATAGCTTCTCAATAAAGAGTAGCTTATTTCCCTGAAATCCCCCGATGCCGATCGTAGTATTTCCGATGTCGATTGTCAGTACCACGGGTATACTCCTGTTATGCTGCAGACTCTGCTTTCTGATATACAGGAATGACTTTTGCCTTGATCAGTGCCAGCCCTACCGCTCCGGTCAGGAACGTGGATGCACACATCTCGAAGACCGCATTCACACCTACAAAAGAGCAGATGAATAAAATCGCGTTTTTACCACCCATCAGTCCCTGCACATAGGAAGTATTGCCGAACAGCAGTACTAAAAGGGACATGAAAAATGCGGTGTTGAAAAATGCGCTGCAAAATCCGGTGATCATGCAGGCGATTCTGTCTCCTACGGCTTTGCGGCTGTAACGGAAGACATATCCCAACAGAAATCCGTCCAGAAGTCTGGGGATGAAACGCTGGATGAAGGCCAACACAGGGTTGATGCCAAAAAGCATTGCTCCCATGGCGCTGGTGCCTCCCACACCGATGCATTGCAAAAAGCTGGTCAATCCGAATACTGCTCCCATGGCGGCTCCGCCTACAGGGCCAAGAGTGATTGCTGCCAGTGCAACGGGGATGACATTGAAGGTGATTGCCAGGGGGCCGATGTTCAGGTACCCGAGCGGGGTATAAGCCATCAGCAAAAGTACCGCAGCAAACAATCCCATCAACGTGAGTCGCATTGTCTTACTTTGTTTGTTCATATGAAATTTTCCTCCTTGTTACCATTCTCCCTCTGGGAGATACAATACAAGCTGCCCCGGTGATTCGGGACACTCCTACTGTTTATATCATATCCCGGACAAAAAGAAAAGTGATATTTGCATAAAATATGCACTTATGGTATTTTAGGAGTACAGTTTTGAAGTATTTTTGATAAATCAGGCAAAAGGAGACGACTATGCTGAAGGGAAAGACCGTAGTTCTGGCAATCTCGGGAAGTATTGCTGCATATAAAATGGCCAATGTAGCGCGGATGCTGTTAAAACAGCACTGTGATGTGGAAGTGCTGATGACACAGAATGCCACGCAGTTCATTAACCCCATTACTTTTGAAAGTCTGACGGGACATAAATGTCTGGTGGACACCTTTGACCGCAATTTCCAGTACAGTGTGGAACATGTGGCACTGGCAAAGCGGGCGGATGTGGTTCTGGTGGCACCGGCTTCTGCCAATGTGATCGGCAAGATTGCAAACGGCATCGCAGATGATATGTTGACTACTACGGTCATGGCATGTCCCTGCAAGAAGATTGTGTCCCCTGCCATGAATCATAATATGTATCACAACCCCATCGTGCAGGATAATATCGAAAAATTAAAGCATTTCGGCTATGAGATCATCACTCCGGCCACGGGAATGCTGGCCAACGGCGATATCGGTGACGGCAGAATGCCGGAGGAGTCCGTACTGTTCGAAGCCGTGGTGAAGGAGATCGCCTGCGAGAAGGATCTGGCGGGCAAAAAGGTGCTGATCTCCGCAGGTGCCACCAGAGAACCCATTGACCCGGTGCGTTTTATCACGAATCACTCCAGTGGAAAAATGGGTTATGCCCTGGCGAGAGCTGCAATGCACCGCGGCGCAGAAGTGACGGTGGTGGCAGCCCATACGGATGTGGAGCCGCCTTTGTTTGTAAATGTGGTGCCGGTACAGACGGCAGAAGAGATGTACGATGCAATCGTGTCCAGAGCGCAGGACTATGATTTTGTCATCAAGGCAGCAGCCGTGGCAGACTACACCCCGGCAGTGACAGCAGACAATAAGATTAAGAAAAAAGACGGAGACATGTCGATCCCTCTGGTGCGGACGAAGGATATTTTGAAGACCCTTGGGGAAAACAAGAGACCGGGACAGATTTTGTGTGGATTTTCCATGGAGACGGAAAATGTACTGGAGAATTCCCGGAAGAAGCTGGAGAGCAAGCACTGTGACATGATCTGTGCCAACAGTTTGAAGAGCGCAGGAGCGGGCTTTGGCACGGACACCAATATTGTGACACTGATCACAAAGAATTCCGAGGAGAGCCTGGAACTGATGAGCAAGGAACAGGTGGCACATAAAATTCTGGATAAGTTGCTTGCAATAGTTCAGCCATAGAACAGCAGAACGAATGCGAGGGGGCTTGCACACAAAGCGTTAATTCTGTAGAAAAATCATTTGCTTCTATGCAAAAAGATGGTATGATAGAAGTAATGATGTATAGCCGCGTAGACGGCGGATTGAGAGGACGAAATGGACAAGATTATTTTGACAGGTGACAGACCTACCGGAAGATTACATGTGGGACATTATGTAGGCTCCCTGAGAAGACGTGTAGAGCTGCAGAATTCCGGTGAATATAAGAAAACTTTTATCATGATCGCAGATGCACAGGCACTGACGGACAATATCGAGAATCCCGAGAAGGTGCGTCAGAATATTATCGAAGTGGCGCTGGACTACATGTCCTGCGGACTGGATCCCAGTAAGGCAACAATCTTCATCCAGTCTCAGATTTCCGAGCTGTGTGAACTGACCTTCTATTACATGGATTTGGTAACCGTAGCCAGATTACAGAGAAACCCGACCGTAAAGAGTGAGATTCAGATGCGTAACTTCGAAGCCAGCATCCCTGTGGGATTTTTTACCTATCCCATCAGCCAGGCTTCCGATATTACCGCTTTCAAGGCGACCACCGTTCCCGTAGGTGGTGATCAGCTGCCCATGATCGAACAGACCAGAGAGATCGTACACAAATTCAACACCGTATATGCACCGGTACTGGTAGAGCCCAAGGCATTGTTGCCTGAAAATGAGGCATGTCAGCGACTGCCCGGCATCGATGGCAAGGCGAAAATGAGTAAATCCCTTGGCAACTGCATCTATCTGGCAGACAGCGCAGACGATGTACGCACCAAGATCATGAGCATGTACACCGATCCCGAGCATCTGTTGGTCAGCGATCCCGGACATCTGGAGGGCAACACGGTATTCACTTACCTGGATGCTTTCTGCAAGCCGGAGCACTTCGAGAGATACCTGCCGGATTACGCAAATCTGGACGAGTTAAAGGCGCATTATACCAGAGGCGGTCTGGGTGACGTGAAGGTGAAGAAGTTCCTGAACAACGTAATGCAGGAGACCTTGGAGCCCATCCGTAACCGTAGAAAAGAACTGGAGAAGGATATTCCCGCAGTATATGAGATCCTGAAGAAGGGCAGTGACGAGGCCCGTGAAGTGGCAGCACAGACCCTGTCTGAGGTAAAGAGCGCTATGCGTATCAATTACTTCGACGATGCAGAACTGATCCGTATGCAGAGTGAGAAGTACGAAGGACAATAAGAATAGTAAAAGATAACAAAAGGACGTTTCCGGAAAAACCGGAAGCGTCCTTTTTTGGGGGATTAATTGCTGTAATCTACGTATATGGAATTTTTTCCAAAATATTGGGCGGTCTTTTTGCTGGTGGGATCCTCGGGGTCTCCTGGAAGATCGCCGGTGTAGATCATCGCAGGCTGATGGGTAAAGGGGGTCAGCACCACATCCGTAATCTCCGGGTCATTCAGGAGAAGAAGACGTTCTTCGTATTCTGCAGCATAGGCAGCGGCTTCACCGTTTGTCAGCATCCGGATCGCTTTTGCGGCGGAGGTCTCCTGCCATACTCCGGTGAAAAGGATGACGGCCAACAGGACCGTCATGGCGACATAACGGGCAATTTTCAACTTGCCGAGGACCGCCATTTTCTCCGGAGTATTCTGACGCATTCGCAGCTTCCGGACTATATATCCGAGCCAGTAGAAGAACACAGCAAAACTGATCAGCAGAAACGTATAGTAGACAATGGCTACGGCCCGGCCGGGTCCTGTGGAGTTCATGGTATAGAACAGAGGACAGGACATGGAGCAGAACAATCCGTAGGAATATCCGGTAAAAAGGAGGGGATGGGAGAAAAATCCCCAGTTTTTCTTCTGTAAAATGCGCAGGAAGACCGGCAGCAGAAGCAGGGCGGCAAGCAGCCACCACAGTCCGGTCCAGGCGAAGGTATAGCGGACACCCTGCAACAGGCACTTTGCAATGGCTTTCCAAGCGGGAATTTTCCACATACCGTCCTGCCGCACCTGATTGCCGGGGGCCATGGCACTGACGGCAAAAGATAGCAGGAGAACAGCGGAGGTAATTCCGCAGACATAAGTCTTTTTATTTCTCTGCAACAGCAGTAGAAAGGTTACGGTTACCACAAACAGCATGCAGGGGAGAAGGGACACGTAATTGCCACCGCCTAAGAAAATTGCGAACAGGAGAAGCGGAAGCATCAGTATCTTTTTCCCATTGTACAGGTAGCGAAGCAATGTGCCCAGGAAAAACAGGGTCACGGCAAAGAAACCGGTGTAATACATGGAGCCGTTGTACCAGTAAAAGCTGTCGCTCTGAAAGGCCACTGTCTGGATGCACAGGAAACTGAATACTGAGGAAATCGTGATCCATTCCCCACATGTTCCCGGCAGAAAATGGCAGACCAGAGGCCGTAGCAGATAGAAAATGCTGCCGCACAGCAAAAGAAGGATCACAAAAGTCACCAGATGATAGGCGGTATTGGAGAAGGCATTGGGCGCAAGATACATCAGAAACAGCGCTGAATAGGTTCCCTGCCAGATCTGATAGCTTTTGGCGACACCGGCACAGGCGGCGGAAATGGCCTGTGGTATGCTTCCGGTCTGCTGCCAGACCAGATGGGCTTCCGTACCGTAATAATAATCATCCCCGGTGGGATAATTGTAACGCCCCAGCCATACCAGAGGAACCAGGCTGGCGAGCAGGACCGCAAGGAAAATATAAGGTTTCCATTTGGCAAGTTTATTTTTCATAGAGAATATAACTCCTGAGAGGTTTTTATAATGCTACAGTCAGTATAACATACCTGCAAAGACAGGAAAAGGTACTTGTTTTGCGAAAGAGGGAAGTATATAATCAGCTTAAAGATGGCGGAAGGAGGGTATGCCATGGAAGAAAAGGGTGTCAGAGACCGGAAAAGGGAACCGGAAGAATATAATTTTGACTATGAAGAACTTGCGGATGCAGAGGTGGATTCTGAACAGGCGGGACGACGTGATGATGCTGTATGGGAAACAACCTGTGATACAGAGGATCCGTATACTGTGGAATTGGAGGACTTTACGGAGGATGAGGACTATGGGGAGTACCCGGAAGGGGATGACCTGGATGACTTCGACGAGGGGGACGGGATCGGCTTCCGGTTCCGGCCATGGATGATTCCGGCTTTTGCGGGCATGATGGTTCTGGCGGTCCTGATCTGTATTCCGCTGTGGAAACTGAGCCATCATGACAGAACTACGGAAAATAATGAATTCGCGGCGGTGACAACAGAAGCGCAGAGCTCAGAACAGGCTTCTGCAGAGACCCCGGAGACCGGGATCGCATCGGAAAAGGTGGCAACGGCGGAACCGGAGACTACACAAATCCCCGAGACGGTTACTCCGGAGCCTGCGGCAGCAGTGACAGAAGCACCGCAACCGACACCTACACAGGCTCCGGAAGCACAGCCGCAGCCGACAGAGGCACCGGTGGCAACCGAAGTCCCCGCTACCAATAATACGGGGGATGCCCTCGCGGAGGGAAATTCCATGACGTTCGGTGATGTGAACGAGACTGTCACTGCCAAGGATGTGAGTAATCTTCGCAGTACACCCTATACCGGAGATGAGGGCAATGTGGTAGGGCAGCTGAAGAACGGAGAGACTCTGGTACGCACCGGAAGGAACGATTCCACTGGATGGTCCAGACTGGAATACAACGGTCAGACGGTTTATGCAGTATCAGCATATCTGACCACGGATCTTACCTATAAGACCCCGGAGAAGCCGACATATCCCAACCGCGTCAGCACCCAGGACGGCAGAGTGATCGTCTTTACGGATTGTGATGATTATATTACCCCCAAAGATCTGATCAATCTGCGGACGGAACCAAGCACCAGCGAGGGAGAGAGCACTGTACGCACCCAGGTGCGGAACGGAACCAATCTGCATCGTACCGGCTACAGTGAAGGATCTGGCTGGTCCAGAGTGGAGTACAACGGTGAGATCCTGTATGCCGTGACCAGCTATGTGATCTCTGGCAGTGCTCCGGAATGACCGACGTATTCGGAAGATAGAATGTAAAAGAAGCTGTACCGTAGGGGGCAGCTTCTTTTACATTAAGATTCTATATAGAGAAAAGTATAAGGGGATGGCAAAAATTATTTCGGTCTTACGGTAAGTCTCTGGATCAGACCGTTTTCATCGGTCTTACGAACCGTGGCGATGGCCATGATGTTGTAGCCTCCGAAGTTGGCAATGAACTCGGCTTGCTCATCATTTACGACCTCAGCATCCAGAATGGAGTAGCGGCGGAAGCCGAATTTGTTACGGAAGAACATATTGATGGCCTCTTTTCCGTAGATATGATATTCCTGCTGGGAAGCGGAGGTGGTACAATAGTCACACAGAATGCCATCAGGGGTGAACAACTCTGCAAGTCCGGCAAAATCTTTATTTTCCATAGCTTCTACATATTTTTCAATGGGTCTCATAGCGTGTTCCTCCTTAATATACCTTTTCAGAATTTAACAGTGCGTCAGTACCGCCGTCTACGAACATGATGTTGCCGTTGACACCTCTGGCGGAATCGGATGCCAGGAATACCATCACCTCAGCGATCTCTTCGGGAGCCATCAGACATTCCTGACCGTACTTGGTGGGAATGGGGAGGGCATTCAGTGCCATTTTCGCTGTGGTGCTCATGGTAGCGGTCATGGCAGTATGTACGTTGCCGGGAGCTACCGCATTGATGCGGACACCGTTGGCAGCCCAGGTAGCGGAGACTCTGCGGACCCATCTGGCCAGAGCATATTTGGTGGATACATAGAGACTGTTGCCCACGGAGAGGTTGGTGGAATCCATGGAGGATACCAGGCTTAATACTCTCTTTTCATCACCGATATTGTTCAGCAGATCTACGATATCTTTACGTCCCGCACCCTGGGAAATGGTGTTGGATACGGTGACTACGCAGCTGCCGTGTTTTTTCTTAAGGAGGTCATAGACGCCCTTTGCAATGGCTACGGTTCCGAAATAGTTCAGGGAAATGATCAGTTCCAGATTGCCGCAGGCACCGGAGACACCGGCATTGCAGATCATGCCGTCCAGACCTTCGGGATGCAGCTCATGCAGCTTGTCTACAGCGGCCTGTCTTCCTTCCGGGGTTGCCAGGTTCACGCAGATATCGCCGTCCTTCAGATCGATATTGATGACTTCGTGTCCTTTTTGAAGTAACAGTTCTTTTGTCTTGGCGCCGATTCCGCTGGATGCGCCGGTGATTGCATATACGCCCATGTTAAATCCTCCCTTGTTTTCCGAAGGAAAATCCTGCTCTTCTTGAGGAGCTGCCCTCTTGAGGAGTCACCCCCTTGGCGGGGGGAGAATCTGTCCTTCCTGCTTGCTTTTACTTTATGAGTTCATTATAATAAAATCTGATATCTTTTAAATAACCAAAATAAGAAAAAAAGAGGATACCAGATGCTGACCTATGATCTGACTGCCCGTGGCAGAAAAACCATGTATGAATACTTATATGAAGCGATGAAAGCTGACATCTTGAGCGGCCGGCTGACTGCCGGTGAGAAGCTTCCTTCGAAGCGGGCGTTTGCCGAGCACTTGCAGGTCAGTGTCAAGACCGTGGAGAATACCTATGAACAGCTGCTGCTGGAGGGCTATATCCGGTCGGAGGAAAAGAGAGGGTATTTTGTCAACCGTCTGGAAGTGAAGAACGTCTCCGCCCCAGCCTATGCATCCTTTGTGACCCGTTTCCGGGAGGAAGAATATCTGGCGGATCTGACGGCCAACAATATTCAATATGATAAGTTCCCCTTTGCCACCTGGGCGAAGATCATGCGGCAGACCCTGACGGATTATGATACGTCTCTGCTTAAGACGGTTCCTTTTAACGGAGTGGAAAAACTAAGGGTGGCCATTGCAGAGCATTTGTATCGGTACCGTGGCATGCATGTGTCACCGGATCATATTATTGTGGGAGCGGGAACAGAATATCTCTACAGTCGTCTGCTACAGTTATTGGGCAAAAATGCAAAATTCGGTGTGGAAAATCCTGGGTATCGCAAGATTACGAAACTGTATGATGTGGGCGGTGTGACCTGGGATTATGTGGACATTGACGGTCAGGGAATGAAAGTGGAACAGCTGGATCAAAAGGGTATTACCGTGGCGCATGTATCGCCGGAACATCATTTTCCCATCGGACTGGTCATGCCTGTGGGAAGACGGCAGGAACTGCTTCGCTGGGCGGCGGAGGAACCGGAGCGCTATATCGTGGAGGACGATTTCGATTGTGAATTCCGCATGGTGGGAAAGCCGGTTCCCTCCATGCAGTCCATGGACCGCAACCACAGAGTTATTTACATCAACACTTTTTCCAAGACCATGGTGCCATCCCTGCGTATCGGCTATATGGTGCTGCCGGAGAAATTGATGGAACGCTATATTTCCACTATGAATTTTTATTCCTGCACGGTATCCGGTTTTGAACAGTATGCCATGGCAGCGTTTCTGGAAAAAGGGTATTTTGAACGCCATATCCGGAGACTGCTCAACGATTACAGAGGGCAGCGGGAGCGGATCTGCCGGATGTTTCGGGAGTCACCTTTAAGTCAGATCAGCCAGATCTATCAGGATGATGCCGGGACTCATTTTCTGCTGCATGTGCGGACGGAACTTAGTGACGTGGAGATCAAGTGGGCGGCCAGACAGCGGGGAATTCTCGTGAACTGTCTGTCGGAATATTGCTTTGCGGATGCGCAGAAATATCGGGGGATTCTGGTCATTCACTATTCGGATATGGCGGATGAGATATTACAGAAGGTAATCGGGGCGCTGGAGGAGATATTTTGTAACTATTCAGAGCCATGAAAAACTGCGTTCTGCGAATGCTTGCATTCAGGCAGATAAGCAGTTTTATATGGCG
>ERZ791829.1775-NODE-1775-length-11516-cov-5.163337_pt1 | contig 11516 bp, 12 predicted proteins | sample MGYA00510296_ERZ791829 | MGnify/ENA primary metagenome ERZ791829 (study PRJEB30046, sample SAMN00791973) | human gut metagenome | study: EMG produced TPA metagenomics assembly of the A metagenome-wide association study of gut microbiota in type 2...
ATGTGGAAGTCCATGCTTATGTCAAAAATGGCAAGTATTGCGTTGTGAACAACACTTACGAGCCGCAGGATACCACAGTTTATACGACGGATGGCAACAGCTTTGACCTGCATCTGGATGCCAATGAAATCAGATGGTATGAAATTTAAGTTCTTCTTCTTATCAATCTGTGCAGTGAACGACCACTGCACAGCATAAGAGAAAACGGTGACTTTCCACAATGCGGAACGTCACCGTTTTTTCGTTATACTCTTCTATGCTGAACCAGATAGGCTCGATAAAAAGTTGTTCCTACGACCAGTTCTTTTTGAAGAGTGTTAGAACGAAGCCTTATAAGAGCAGTGAGATCGGGCATTTGGTTTTACATTAAAAACATAGAGGACGAGATTATGGGATTGGGCGGAATTATTGTATGGACGAGCATCTGTCCAAGCCGGTGGACATTGCGGTGCTGGAGCGTTCTGTCCGGAAGTACCTTGTTACCCCCCCTCCCCCGAAAATGAGAGACCGTCAACCGAGATTTACCCGGTGAGCCCCTGAACGAATACAAGAAAAAGGACAGAACTGCATGGCGGCAGTTCTGTCCTTTTTGCGTATTTCGGTCAAAAATAGGTCACCGCCAGCCCCGGGCCGCGGGGTCCAGCATTTCGGCGGCAGAATAGAGCAGGGCATTGCAGATGGCAGCGGCCACGTTGCTGCCGCCCTTGCGGCCCATGGCCACGATGGCGGATACGCCAAAGGCTTCGCAGGTGGCAAACAGCCGCTCCTTGCTTTCCACCACATTCACGAACCCCACCGGTACGCCAATGACCAGTGCAGGACGCAGCCCGGCTTCGATCTGGTCGGCGATGGTCAGCAGGGCGGTGGGGGCGTTGCCCACGGCCAGCACGGCACCGGGGTGCTCCTGCGCGGCCCGCTGCATGGAAGCCACCGCCCGGGTGGTGCCGCCTGCTTTGGCAAGGGCGGCCACCTCCGGGTCAGCCATGTAGCACAGGGCCGTGCCGCCTAGGCGGGCAAGGCCGGGCTTGGTGATGCCGGCCAGCGCCATGTTCGTGTCGGTGATGATGGGAGTGCCCGCCCGCAGGGCCTTCACCCCGGCCGCCACGGCACCGGGAGTGAAGCGCAGATTCCGGGCATAGTCAAAGTCGGCGGTGGTGTGGATCACCCGCTTGACCACGGCGGCGGTTTCCGGCGGAGGCGTCAGGCCCAGTTCCGCCAGCTCGGCTGTGATGATGGAAAGGCTTGTCCGCTCGATGTCGGCGGGCAGATGATGCTGCGGGGTCATACGCGGTTCCCTCCTTTGCGGTCCATGCCCATGGCGGCGTATACGGCATCCATGTCCAGCGCGGCCCGCACGCCGTCGGCCAGCAGGTCGAACTGCTGCTGCCGGTACTGCTCCATCGAGAGCAACGGTGCGTCGGCGGGGGAGATGCCCTTCTTTTTGCACAAAAATGCGGTGAGTTTTTCGGTCAGCTCGCCGGTGTCAAACAGCCCATGCAGGTAGGTGCCGAACACATTGGCCTGCACACACCCTTCCGGCGTGCCGTCGGCCAGAATGCAGAACGGGCTGCCCTGCACTGTCGTGCGCCCGGCGTGGATCTCGTAGCCGGTCAGCTTTGCCCCGGCAAAGGGGATGGCCTCGGCGGTGGCATGGGTCTGGCGCAGCTGCTTTTCGGCGTTGAACACGGTGTCCGTGGGCAGAAGCGCCAGACCGCGCAGGGTGCAGGGAGTGCCGCTTTCTTCGCCGTCCGGATCGGCAAGGGTGTGCCCCAGCATCTGGTAGCCGCCGCACACGCCCAGCACAGGGGTGCCCTGCGCGGCCAGCTTGAGCACCGCCGCTTCCAGCCCGCACTGACGCAGCCACAGTAGGTCGTCTATGGTGTTTTTGGTGCCGGGCAGGATCACCACATCCGGCGTGCCCAGCTGGCGGGGGCTCTGCACATAGCGCACCCCCAGCAGCGGGTGCTGTTCCAGCGGCATGAAGTCGGTGAAGTTGGAGATGTGCGGCAGGCGCAGAATGGCCGCATCCAGTGGTTTGACGGCCCGCCCTGCCTCCAGCCGGGTGGAAAGGGAATCCTCATCCTCAATGTCCACCTTCAGGTAGGGGATGACCCCCAGCACCGGCAGCTGCGTTTTTTCTTCCAGCATGGCAAGGCCGGGACGCAGGATCTCTACGTCGCCCCGGAACTTGTTGATGAGCAGCCCCTTGATGCGGGTCCGCTCGTCCGGCTCCAGCAGGGCCACCGTTCCGTACAGCTGTGCAAAGACGCCGCCCCGGTCGATGTCTCCGGCCAGCAGCACAGGGGCGTCCACCAGCTTGGCAAGGCCCATGTTCACAATGTCGTCGGCTTTCAGGTTGATCTCGGCCGGGCTGCCAGCTCCCTCAATGACGATGATGTCCACCTCTTCGGCCAGACTGTTGTAGGCGGCAAGGATGTCCGGGATCAGCGACCGCTTCATTTTAAAGTAGGCGGCGGCGGGCATCTGCCCCCGCACCTCGCCGTTCACGATCACTTGACTGCCGGTGTCGCTGCTGGGTTTGAGCAGGATGGGGTTCATGCGCACGTCCGGTTCCATCCCGGCGGCCTGCGCCTGCACCACCTGCGCCCGGCCCATTTCCAGCCCGTCCCGGGTCACAAAGCTGTTCAGGGCCATGTTTTGGCTCTTGAAAGGAGCCACCCGGTAGCCGTCCTGTGCAAAAATGCGGCACAGTGCGGCGCACAGCAGGCTTTTGCCTGCACCGCTCATGGTGCCCTGCACCATAATGCAGGTTGCTTTGTTCATGCCAGTACCTCCGCAAGGGTCTTTAACAGTTCATCGTTTTCCGGCCCGGTACGCACGGCGGTGCGGTACCAGCTGCCGTCCAGCCCGGGGTAGTTGCTGCAGCTGCGCAGCACCACGCCCCGCTGCCGCAGGGCATCGCCCAGTGTTTCCGGCCCCTGGAACAGCAGGTAGTTTGCTCGTCCGTCCAGCACCCGCAGGCCCAGTGCCCGCAGCCCGGCCGTGAGCCGGGGCCGCTGCTGCGCAATGAGTGCCCGCGCCTGTGCCACATAGGCCGTTTCGTCCAGTGCGGCAAGCCCGGCGGCCTGTGCCAGACTGGACACCGCCCACGGCTGCCCGGCGGCCTGCATGGCTTCCAGCAGGGCCGTGTTGGCACACAGGCAGTACCCCAGCCGCACCCCGGCCATGCCGTACAGCTTGGTAAAGGCCTTGAGGATCAGCAGATTTTTGCTGTCCAGCAGGGCTTTGGTGGTCAGGGTGTCGCAGTCGGGCAGAAAATCCAGAAAACATTCGTCCACCACCAGCAGTGCCCCGCAGGCTTCGCACCGGCGCAGGATGCGCTCCACAAGGGGCAGCGGCGTGAGCTGCCCGGTGGGGTTGTTGGGCTGGCAGAGAAATACCATGTCTACCTCCGGCGTGATGGAGGAGAGGATGGAATCCGTCACGGCAAAATCGACCTCTGCCTGCAGAAAATGTCGCCGCACCGCACAGCCCGCACTTTCCAGCGCGGCGGCGTACTCGGCAAAAGTGGGGGCGGTCACCAGCGCGGTGCGGGGCTTTGCCGCCCACGCCAGCCGGAAGATCAGGTCTGCCGCGCCGTTGCCGCAGAGGATAGATTCTGCCGGGATCCCCTCGTGCGGGGCCAGCTTTGCCCGCAGTGCCCGGCACAGGGGGTCGGGGTAGCGGTCGGCGTGAGGCAGGGCGGCAGCAATGGCGTTCGCCACGCCCTGCGGCAGGCCCAGCGGGCTCACGTTGGCCGAAAAATCCAGCGCGTCGTGCCCGTACTGTGCCCGATATCCGGCCCAGTCGCCGCCGTGTGTCAGCCGTGTCATAAGATCACCCCTCGGATCGCCAGCCCCAGCAGCAGGGCCAGCAGGCTTTCGGCATACATCATTTTATTGGCGCGGCGGATGTCCTCCGGCTCAATGGGACGCAGGGCGTCGCCAATGGTAGGCTTGGGGTAATATTCCCCAAAATAGTAGGCAGGCCCGGCCAGCTGCACGCCCAGTGCTCCGGCACACGCGCTCTCGGTCTGGGCACTGTTGGGGCTGGCATGGTTGCGCCGGTCCCGCCGCCAGATACGCCACGCCCCTTTGGCGCTGTTGCCGGTCAGGGCCGCCGCCGCGCACCACAGCAGACCCGCCAGACGGCTGGGCAGATAGTTTGCCGCGTCGTCCAGCTTGGCGGGGATGCGGCCGAAAGAAAGGTACTTTTCGTTTTTGTAGCCCAGCATGCTGTCCATGGTGTTGATGGCCTTATAGGTCAGCGCCAACGGTGCCCCGCCGATGAGCATATACAGCAGCGGCGCGATCACGCCGTCGCTGGCATTTTCGGCCACGGTCTCCACGGCGGCTTTGGTCACACCCTCAGCGGTCAGATTCTGGGTGTCGCGGCCCACGATACGGCTCACAGCCTTGCGGGCTGCGGGCAGGTCGCCCTTCACAAGCTCCTTGTGCACGTTCATGCTCTCCTGCGCAAGGCCCTTTGCGGCCAGTGCCTGCCCGCACCAGAACATCTGTACGGCCAGCCCCAGCCACGGGCTGAGCCTTGCTGCGCCCAGGCAGACAAGGCCGGTGCACACAAAGGTGCCCACCGGCAGGCAAAAAGCCACGATGCCGCCGCCCAGCAGCTCACCTTGCGGCGTTTTGGGCAGGCGGGCGCGCAGGCGCTTTTCCAGCGCGGAGATGGCCTTGCCCATGAGCACCACCGGGTGGGGCAGCCACGCGGGGTCGCCGAAGAGGGTGTCCAGCACAAAGCCGCCCAGAACGGCCAGCCCGGTCATACGTCGGCCTCCCTGGTGTACTGCACGGTCTTTACAAGGTACAGCACCCGCTTGTCGGCCCAGTCGGCGGCGTCCAGCACAAAGCCGCCCGCGTTGGGGCCGCACCATTCGTAGTAGTCTTTATGGGGCAGGGCGTAGCGCTCCAACGCAGCCATCTGGGTGCCGCCGTGGGCCAGGATGACCAGCAATTCTTCGCCGTCGGCCAGTGCCTTGTCCACCAGTGCCGAAAAGGCGCGGCAGATGCGCTCAGAAAAAGCGGCCTTGGTCTCGCCGTCCGGGCAGGGGCTCTCACAGTTGGCGGCTACCCAGGCCAGATAGTCCGGGTCGTGCTCCATCTCGATGTAATTGCGGCCCTCAAAGCTGCCGAAGCACATCTCCTTCAGGCCGTCCACCACCACCAGCTTTGCAGTGGGGAACAGCACCTCAGCGGTCTGCCGGGTGCGGCACAGCGGGGTGATGTACACGGTTTTGGGCTCAATGTCTGCCTTGCGCAGCATCGCGCGGCCAGCGGCAGAAAGCGGGATGTCCCGCTGGCCCTGATAGCGCTTCTCGGCATTGTATTCGGTCAGGCCGTGGCGCAGGAAATAGATCAGCATGTTGGCAGTTCTCCTTTCAGAACGGTGGGGATGCCGCAGAACATCTGCACAACGCAGTCTGCCCGTGCGGCCAGCAGACAGGCCAGCCGCCCGGCGGCTTCGCGTCCGACACGTTCGGCGGGGTCCATGGGTACCACGCCGCCGCCCACCTCGGTGGCAAGCACGATATCGTAAGCGGACAGCTCGTCCGCGAGTTTTTCCAGATTTTCGGCCCCGGCGGCCAGCTCCTGTACATCGCAGATGCACCGTCCGGGCAGGGTCTTGGCAAAGGTGCGCTTGCCGCTGTAAAGCGGCCCGGTGATAAAGATCATAACAGCCCTCCCCACTGGCAGGCACACAGTGCCGCCAGCATCCAGATCTCGGTTTTCTGCAAAAACCACCCGGCCAGATCACCGGTGATGCCGCCGAACTGCTTGCAGGCAACGGCGTGGTACCGCCACAGCACAGCCAGTGCGGCCAGCACCAGCGCCCAACCACCCAGTGCCAGCATGGCGCAGCACAGTACAGCGGCCAGAAGGGCCAGCACCCGGCGTACAGTGACTCTGTCGGCTGCCGAGGCAAAGGTGTGGACAAGGCCGGTGTTCTTTGCCATGGGGAACGCCGCCACCGCATAGCCGGAGAGCGCCCGTTCCAGCACCAGTGCCATCATCCAAAGCAGCCCTGCCTGCAGGGTGAACTGTACACAGGCGCACAGGGCCAGATAGGCCGCAAAGTAGCTGCACAGACGGATCACGGCAAAGGCCCCGCAGTGAGGATCCTTTAAGATCTCCAGCTTCTTTTCCCGGTCGCCGTAGCTCGAAAGTGCGTCGCAGGTGTCGGCGTAGCCGTCCAGATGGATGCCGCCGGTGACCCAGACCGGGATCAGGCAGAAGCCCGCCGCCCGCGCCGCACCCGGCAGGGGCAGCACGCCGCACAGGAACCACAGCAGCCCGATGACCACCCCGATGAGCGGGAAGGCGCACATCGCATACCGCATGTTCTTTTCGGTCCAGTTGAACTGCGGCACCGGCACAGCCGAAAACATGGCGAACGCCACGGCAACGGTCTGCAAAACGATCATTTTTCCACTCCTTTATAATAAACAGGGATGCCGCACACCACCCGCACCACGGCGTCGGCCCGGGCGGCCAGCGCGTTGTTCACCTGCGCCAGCGCCAGCAGATAGCGGTCGGTGTCGCCTGCGTAGTCGGCCCCGCCGCTGAACACCTCGTTGGAGACGACGATCAGGGTTTCACACTGGGCATACACGGCGTCCAGCCCGGAAAGAATGGCCTGCGCGGTCTGCGGCCCGGCCCCGGCGGGATCATAGAGCTCGTTGGCAGTCAGGTTGCCCAGATCTTCCAGCAATGCGGTACCACGGGCGGGCAGATGCACGGCGTCCAGATGCAGGGGGCACTCCACCGTTTCAAACTGTTTTGCCGCCCGCATTCTGCGGTGCTTTTCCACCCGGGCGGCACATTCGGCGTCCCACACCTGCATGGTGGCAAGATAATAGCGCGGCAGAGTGCTGCGCAGTACCAGACTCTCGGCGTATTCGCTTTTTCCGCTGGCCGCCCCGCCGATCACCAGCGTCAGCATTGCGGGGTGTACGGCGTGATGCCGCCCTCCGCAAAGGAATAACAGTGGTCGTACACCGCCAGTGCCATGTCCCACAGCGGGAGGCTGGCCACAGCGCCGGTGCCCTCGCCCAGATGCAGCCCGGCGGTGAGAAGCGGGGCCTTGCCCAGTGCATCCAGCACCAGACGGGCGGCAGGCTCCGAGGAACAGTGACTGGCAAACACTGCTTTGGCCGCGGCAGGGCACAGCCGCACGGCGCACAGGGCCGCCACGCCGCTGATGAAGCCGTCCATTACCACGGGCACGCCTTCCAGCGCACCGCCCAGAAAGACGCCGCACAGCCCGGCAAGATCAAAGCCGCCCAGCTTGGCCAGCACGTCCAGAGGGTCTGTGGGGTCCGGCTCGTTGCGCAGGATGCCCCGGCAGATGGCATCCACCTTGCGGGCCAGCCCTTCATCCGAAAGGCCGGCTCCCCGGCCGGTCATCCGTTCCACCGGCTGGCCCAGCAGCACCGCTGCCACCGCACTGGAAGTGGTGGTGTTGCCAATGCCCATTTCGCCGGTGGCCAGTAGCTGCACACCGGCAACTTTCTGCTCCTGCACCAGCCGGATGCCCCGGCCGACGGCCTCCACAGCCTGGGCGCGGGTCATGGCGGGACCCTGCGTGAAATCGGCAGTACCGGCGGCAATGCGGCAGTCTGCCACCCCCGGCACCGGGTCTCCGGCCATGCCCATGTCCACGGGCACCACATCGCAGTGGGCAGCACGAGCCATCTGGCATACGCTGGTACGCCGGGCAGCCAGATTCTCCGCCACTGCGCGGGTCACGCTCTGGTCGGTCTGGCTCACGCCCTGAGCCACCACGCCGTTGTCGGAGCAGAGCACCAGCACAGCCCGGCGGGAAACATCCAGCGCCGCACTGCCGGTGAGGGCGGCGGCATCTTCCAGCAAAGTTTCCAGTGCGCCCAGCCCGCCCAGAGGTTTGGCCAACCCGGCCCAGTGGGCGTGGGCGGCGGCACGGGCAGCTTCATCCGGCGGGGTGATGCCGGAAAGTAAAGTTTTCAGTTCCGTTTCAGTCATGTGTGTTTCTCTTTTGTCGTTGATAGAACTTCGCACCACTTACAAAGCGGCGGGGCAGGGAAGTGCCTGCCCAGTAAAGATGCGGGAAACCGGCGTACAAACTCATGCTTGCAAATCCGCATTCCCACTGTACTTTTTCGCTTTTCCAAACGGAAAAGCCCGAACCATTGTCGGTGGAATCCCAGTGGTGGAATTCGTGAATATACAAATGCTCTCCGGCATGGAACAGCAGGCTGTCGGCTTTGGCGGTTATGTCGGCATAGCCGAACCGCACCAGCCGCCCCACCTTGACGCCTTTGCCGGGCAGAACGCCTGCCATGGGCCAGGCGGTACCGCTGGCATCTTCCAGCGTCTGCCCCAGATACAGAAAGCCGCCGCACTCTGCCACCGTGGGCAGGCCGCCATTTACGGCATCCCGGATGGCATCGCGCATGGTTTTGTTTTCGCTCAGCGGCCGGGCATACAGTTCCGGGTAGCCGCCGGGCAGATACAGCCCGCAGATGTCCTCCGGCAGGGCGGTGTCGTGCACCGGGCTGAAGAACACCAGCTCTGCCCCGGCAGTGCGCAGGCAGTCCAGCGTTTCGGCGTAGGTAAAGCAGAATGCCTTATCCTGTGCCACAGCAATGCGGACGCCCGCCGTTTGCAGAGCAGGCGGCGGCACCGGGGCAGGAGCCGGTCGTTCGGTCAGAGCTTCCAGCGTTGCCCAGTCCAGATTTGCTTCCAGCGCATCGGCCAGCAGGCCGATCTTCTGGGCAAGATCAGTGATCTCTCCGGCGGTTTTCAGGCCCAGATGGCGGCTCTCCACCACCGCCTGCGGCAGGCGGGGCAGATACCCCAGCACCGGCAGGCCGGTCTCGGTTTCCAGCAGGGGCTTGAGCATCCGGAAGAGCTTTTCGGAGCAGTCATTCAGCAGGATGCCTGCAATGTGGCTCTCCGGTTTGAAATGCACAAGGCCCTGGATCTCTGCGGCCAGCGTCACACTGGCCCCCTTGGGCTGTACCACCAACAGTACCGGCAGGTCCAGCGCATCGGCCAGCTCCCAGGCACTGGCGCGGGTGGTCAGGCCCTGCCCATCGTAAAAACCCATGGCCCCTTCGCACACCACAGCCCCGTGTCCGGCGGCATAATGGGCGTACAGTTCCCGTACCGTATTTTTGGCAGAAAGATAAAGATCCAGATTGTGGCTCTCCACCCCCAGCACCGACCGGTGGAACATGGGGTCGATGTAGTCCGGCCCGCTCTTGAAGGCGCAGGGGCCCATGCCCCGCTTTTTCAAAGCGGCCAGCATGGCGCAGGTGACGGTGGTCTTGCCGCTGCCGGAACGCGGTGCGGCGATGACGAACTGCATCATTTGCGTTCTCCCGTGATCAGAAAAATGGGGTTGTTGGCGGTCAGCAGGTGGAGCCTGCCTGCCGGTCTGGTACGGCTCACGGCAAGCTGGGTCACCTCAGCGGAAAGGCCATGAGCCGTAAGGGCTGCAATGGCGGCGCTCAGGGATTCCAGCGCAATGGCGGCAATGCAGATGCGCGCATTGGCGTTTTTGGCCAGAACCGTGTCCACCACCGCGGCCATGCTGCCCTTGGTGCCGCCAATGAACACGGCATCCGGGGCAGGCAGGGCTTCCAGTGCGGCAGGGGCACGGCCCTCAATGAGGGAGAGGTTCCACGCCGCAAATTTTTCGCGGTTCCGGCGGATGAGGGCGCAGGCGTCCGGCTCACACTCCACCGCATACACATGCCCCTGCGGGGCGGCCAGTGCCAGCTCCACGCTCACGCTGCCGGTACCGGCCCCCACGTCCCACAGGGTGTCGGCGGGGCGCACGGCCAGTTTGGCCAGCGCGGCGGCCCGCACTTCCTGCTTGGTCATGGGCACCTCGCCCCGGATGAAGGCCTCATCTGGCAGGCCGGGGGTGCGGCGTTCCGGGTGCACGGCATGTTCTACCAGCAGGACGCTCAGGGAAGCAAAGGCCTGCCCGGCCAGTTCCTGCGCGGTGCCAAAGTGGATCTTTTCGTCGGGCGTGCCAAGGTTTTCGCCCACAAGGGCGTGGGCATCGCCCAGCCCGGCGGCGGTCAGTGCGGCACACAGGGTGGCCGGGGTCTCGGCCCCGCCGGTGAGAAAGAATACGGTTTTATGGTTCATGCAGGCGGACACCGGGTCGCAGGCACAGCCGTGGGCAGAAACAAGAGTCCAGTCCTGCCAGGGGCGGCCTACGGCGGCGGCCAGCAGCTGTACGCTGGAAAGGCCGGGCAGCACCCGGCAGGAGATGCCAAAGGCCCGCAGCATGGGCAGCAGCTGGGATGCGCCGGAGTAGAACCCGGTATCGCCGCTGTACACCAGCGCAATTTCCTCGTCCGGGTGCGCGGCCAGACAGGCCAGAATTTCGTCCGGTTTGTACAGGGCCTGCCGGTTTCCGGTGCAGCCCTCCGGCAGTGTGGCCAGCAGCCGCTTTGCCCCCAGAATGCGGTCGGCACCCTGCAGGGCGGCAAGACCCTGTGCGGTCAGGCTGCCGGGGGTGCCGGAGCCCATACCAATGAGTGTGATCATCCTTTCAGCACCTCCCTGCAGCGGGTCAGGATCTGGTCTGCCGTCTCACCGGTCTCGGCCGGGCGGCGGATCACGATGAGCTGGACGCCGGTGTCGGCGGCAGCCTGCGCTTTCTCGGCAAAGCCACCGGCGGCCCCGCCGTCCTTGGTCACGAGAAAGCGAATGGAGAACTGCTCCAGCAGGGCCCGGTTCAGCGCGTAGGAGAACGGCCCCTGTAAAGCAAGGATATTCTTGTGGGGGATGTGCGCGGCCTCGCAGGCGGCAATGCCGTCCAGCGTGGGCAGCACACGGGGGTACAGCCGTTCCGGTGCCAGCTGCGCAAAGGCAGGCAGCTCCTTGGCCCCGGTGGCCAGCAGGACATTGCCCTGCGTTTGGGCCAGAAAATCCGCCACATGTGCCGCCGACTGGAGCACCATGCTCCCGGCAGGCAGGGGGCTTTGCGCACGCAGCAGCCGGTGATATTCCACCCCGGCGGTGCGGCAGGCTGTGCGGATGTTGCGGGTGGCGTCCACCGCATAGGGGTGGGTGGCGTCTACGCACAGGTCGGCTCCCTGCACAAGGGCGGCCATCTCGTCCGGGGTCAACCGGCCGCAGTGCACCGTGATGCCGGCAAAGCTGCCCTGTTCCTCGCTGCCCAGCGGGGTGGCCACGCTCACCAGAACGTCCGCCCCAAGCTGGGCCAGCTGCCGGGAAAAAATGCGGCCCTCGGTGGTGCCGCTGAACACCACTGCCCTCATGCGCGGTACCCCCGCGGCGTGACCATGCGGCCCTGCAGCACCCGGGTGTTGCGGTTGCCGATGTACACGGTGGTAAACATATCCACAGGCGTCTGTTCCAGCTGGGCCAGCGTCAGCACCTGAGCGCTCTGGCCCTCCCGGCCGATGTTGCGCACCAGCCCACAGACGGTGTCCGGGGCCTTGCCGTTTTGCAGCAGGATGCGCACGGCCCGGGCCAGAT
>ERZ791829.1805-NODE-1805-length-11375-cov-4.202208_pt1 | contig 11375 bp, 9 predicted proteins | sample MGYA00510296_ERZ791829 | MGnify/ENA primary metagenome ERZ791829 (study PRJEB30046, sample SAMN00791973) | human gut metagenome | study: EMG produced TPA metagenomics assembly of the A metagenome-wide association study of gut microbiota in type 2...
GAAGCCGCTGTTTTCGTCTGAAAACAGCGGCTTTTTCGTTACATTTTTTCAGGCGATTTCAGGCCTTCTAATTTTTCAGCACGAAACTCCTGTGGACAACCCACGTTTGCACAAAATTTATGCAAACTGCATCAATCATATTTTGCAGGGTCATTCCCGTAGAAGACCCCGCTTTTTCAACCTTTATGCACATTTTCTGTGGATAACTTACCCACAACCCCGTGCATGAGGTCTTCATTCGCATGAAAAGGCCCGCGTGGAAGCTGCGTTCCATGCGGGCCCTGTCTTTTCCTGCGTCCGTCCTCAGGAGGTCGTCAGGCGCGGCGTTCGCAGCGGCAGAAGGTCACCTCGAAGGAGCGGGACTCGGTCGGCTCGAGCATTTCGAGCACCTCGGTGGTCCATTCGGACTCGGGGAGCTCGGGGAAGGTCGTGTCGCCCTCGAAGTCGGCGTCGATCTTCGTCAGCCACACGACGTCGGCCGACGGAAGAGCCTGACGGTAAATCTCGCCGCCGCCGATCACGAAGACGGTGTCCGTGTCAGCGAGCGTCCTGAAGGCCTCCTCGAGGGAAGGAACCACTTCGGCGCCTTCGGCGCGGTAGTCCGCATTGCGCGTGACGACCACGTTGCGGCGGCCGGGAAGCGGACGGCCGATGGACTCCCAGGTCTTGCGGCCCATGACGATGGGGTGGCCCATCGTGGTGCGCTTGAAGTGGGCGAAGTCCTCGGGCACGCGCCAGAGCATCTTGTTGCCGCCGCCGATGACGCCGTTGCGTGCGGCTGCGACGATGAGTGCGATCTTCATGAGTCTCTCCTCAGACGGCGACGGGCGCCTTGATGTGGGGCCACGGATCGTAGCCGGTGATTTCGAAGTCCTCGAACCTGTAGTCGAAGATGGAGTCGGGCTTGCGCCTGATCACGAGCTGCGGATAGGGACGCGGCTCGCGGGAGAGCTGAAGCTCGGTCTGCTCCATGTGATTGTCATAGAGGTGGCAGTCGCCGCCCGTCCAGACGAAGTCTCCGACCTCGAGGCCCGCCTGCTGCGCCACCATGTGCGTGAGCAGCGCGTAGCTCGCGATGTTGAAGGGCACGCCGAGGAAGATGTCGCAGGAGCGCTGGTAGAGCTGGCAGGAGAGCCTGCCGTCGGCCACGTAGAACTGGAAAAGGCAGTGGCAGGGCGGAAGCGCCATCTGGTCCACGAGGCCCGGATTCCAGGCGCACACGATCATGCGGCGGCTGTCGGGATTGGTCCTGAGCTGCTGCATCAGGTTCTCGATCTGGTCGACGTGGCTGCCGTCGGGTGCGGGCCAGCTGCGCCACTGGACGCCGTAGACGGGACCGAGGTCGCCGTTCTCGTCGGCCCACTCGTCCCAGATCGTCACGCCGTTGTCGTGCAAGTACTTGATGTTGGAGCTGCCCTGAAGGAACCAGAGCAGTTCGTGAATGATCGAGCGAAGGTGAAGCTTCTTCGTCGTGACAAGCGGAAAGCCTTCCGCCAGATTGAAGCGCATCTGGTAGCCGAAGACGGATCGCGTGCCGGTGCCTGTGCGGTCGGACTTGTGCGTGCCGTGTTCGTATACGTGGCGCATCAGGGTCTCGTACTGATTGCTCGGCACGGTGCTGTCTCCCGAATGCTGGAAGGTCCCTCCGGAATGGCGGGACCCGAATGATAGGTGACCACAGTTTACCGAAAATCGGACTCTCCAAAAGCAGGCCCGCCAGTCCTTCGACCGGCGGGCCTGCATGCTTCACGAAGCGGAAGTCTGGAGGATTATTCCTGAACCACGACCTTCACGTCTTCGCCGTACTCGTCCTTCGTCGTCGTGTGGATCGCAAGGAGCGCGAACCAGCGGCGCAGCGTGCCGTAGATCACGAAGAGCATGAGGAGCATGACGATCACGGAGAGCGTGGCAAGCAGGATCTTGCCGCCTGGCAGGTACTGGTTGACGATGAGCCAGATGCCCGCCCAAAACGTGATGACGGTCATGAAGAGGCCGGGCACGCCCGTGATCCAGGCGTACTTCGCCTTGTTCATGCGCAGGATCACGGTGGTGCCGATCAGAAGCGTCACGCTGGCGAGCAGCTGGTTGCAGATGCCGAAGAGCGGCCAGATGGAGCCGATGTCGCCCGAGTAAACGAGATATCCCCAGGAGCCCGTGAAGAGCACCGAGGTGATGATCACACCCGGAACCCATTCCTTGTCCGCAAACTTCGGGATGACCTTGCCGATCATTTCCTGAAGGAAGAAGCGGCCGACGCGGGTGCCGGCGTCCACGGCCGTCAGAATGAAGACGGCTTCGAACATGATGGCGAAATGGTACCAGTAGGCCATCAGGTGTTCCATGAACGGGATCTTGGAGAAGATGTGGGCCATGCCGACGGCGAGCGAGACGCTGCCGCCCGGACGGGCCATCAGACTTTCCTGAACCTCGGCTTCAAGGCGCGGAAGCTCCTGCACGGCCATGCCGAGCGCCTGGAACTTCTCGGCGGGCGCATTGATGGCGAAGTAGTCGGCGGGCACCAGCACGCAGGCGGCGACAAGGGCCATGATGGCCACGAAGCCTTCCATCAGCATGGCGCCGTAGCCCACGAAGAGCACGTCGCGTTCGTTGCCGACCATCTTCGGAGTCGTACCCGTGCCGATCGTGGCGTGGAAGCCCGAGAGCGCGCCGCAGGCGATCGTGATGAAGATGAACGGAATGACGGGACCGCCCACGATCGGGCCGCCGCCGTGGATGAAGTCCGTGAAGGCCGGCATCTGGAAGTTCGGCATCACGAAGGCGATGCCGATGGCGAGGGCGCCGATCGTGCCGATCTTGAGGAAGGTGGAGAGGTAGTCGCGCGGCAGCAGCAGGAGCCACACGGGAAGAACGGAGGCGAAGAAGCCGTAGATCGGGATGAGGATGCTCATCGCCTTGCGGTCGATGTCGAGCCAGCCGAAGTATTCGGGATGGGCGGCGACCCACGGACCGGAAAGGATGCAGAGGAAGAGGAGCACGACGCCGATGACCGTCGCGCCGACCACGTCGCCCTTGCGCCAGATCTGCATGTAGAGGCCCATCAGAATGGCGATGGGAATCGTCGCGGCGACCGTGTAGGTCGACCAGAGCGAGTTGTGCATGGCGTTGACCACGGCGATCGAGAGGCCCGCGAGCGTCAGGATCAGAATCGCGAGGACGGCCCACGAGGCGACGAAGCCCGTCGTCCTGTCGATCTCCTGCGTCGCGATGTAGGCGAGCGAGCGGCCGCGGTGGCGCACGGAGCAGAAGAGCACGACCATGTCGTGCACGCCGCCTGCGAGCACGCAGCCGATCAGAATCCAGAGCAGGCCCGGCATGTAGCCGAACTGCGCTGCGAGAACTGGGCCGAGAAGCGGGCCGGCTGCCGCAATGGCTGCGAAATGGTGGCCAAAGAGCACGTACTTGTTGGTCGGGACATAGTCCTGCCCGTCGCTGTACTTGACGGCAGGCGTCTTGCGGGCTTCATTGAGGCTGAGGACCTTGGTCGCGATGAAGAGACCGTAGAAGCGGTAAGCAATGGCAAAGATACAGAGCGCGGCAAAGACGATTGTCAGTGCGTTGACTCCCGTTCCTGTTTCCATGTTTTTCTCCGGGTTGGCTTTGGGGGGATTTCGTCGGCTTCAAGCGTCTTTCCGGAACACGAAAAAATGGCCTGAAGGATCCGGTAGGTGCGGATCCCAGGCCATATTGACGGGCCCGGCGCTCTCAAACTCGCCGATCTGCCTGTCAGTCTATCGTTTTCAAGGTTTTGCGCGCAAATGGTGCGCGTGATTTTTTCCTCAGTGTTTTTGCGCACCCTTGAAGATCATGAATGCCATCGGGAGCTCAAGAGAGGGCTTTGCACCACTGAAAACACCGCTCCAGCCGATCATGAAGTCGATGTACTCCTTGGGCTCGATCTTGCGGCCGAGCATCTTCTCATGCGCATCGCGCGCCGTCAGAAGCTCGAGGTCCTTGAGATAGCAGGAGAGCGCAAGACGGATCACGGCCTCATCGGACATGGCGTCCGTGCCGCCCTCAAGACCCTGAGCGGCCGTCTCGGCGGCAAGTTCCTGACGAAGCGAGGCGCGCAGGTGCTTCGCAAGCTCGGCGCCCGCCCAGCCGTTCTGCACGATGCGGGACTCGTCACCGCCCGTCGAAAGAAGCATCAGGATGTCGGCGAGGAATTCCTCGGCCTGCTCGTGGACGGCGGCCGCATCCTTGTGGCCGGGGTCGTTGCTGCGGATCCAGGCGTCCTGCATGCAGGCGATTCCGAGCTCCTCGAGCGCAAGGAACATGCTGTTCTGGTCGCGAAGGTCGATGGCGGCGTGAGGCGCGAATTCAGCGTCACGGGCTTGCTGGGGCATGTCTGTCTCCGAAGTCAAAGAGTGTTTTGAAAGGGTATCGGCATTGTACAACGCCGCGCTGCGCTGCAGAAAAGGAGCTCAGTTGAGCCGCCTAGAGACCGCATCAGGGAGAGGCATCACGGGAATGCCCTCCTCATGCAACGCCTGAGCCTCCTCGCCCGAACAGGTGCCCTTCACCAGGCGCCTCTCGGCGCGCCCGTCATGAATGTCTCTCACAGTTTCGGGAAAGCGCTCGCCGACGTCCTCGGCCATCGCGGCGGCCTCACGCAGCACCTTCATGGCGTCCGCCTGCATTTCGCGGGCCCTCTCCCAGCCGCGGGCGGCGACGTCGGCCGCAACGTCCGTCCTCGTCGTCCCCTGCACTCTGACAAAGTTGGGAGCGCTCGGGCGCTTGGCAACGCACGGATCTCCGCACACGGGACACTCGATGCGGCCTTCCTTCAGGTCCGCCTCCAGCTCCTCATCGGAGCGAAACCATCCCTCGAACACATGTCCGTGACCGCAGCACAGGTTGCAGATCTTGATTCCCATCACCGTCCTCCCGCACGCCCTTGAGGCAGGAGCCGAAAAAAGTTCACACGACTTTAAAAATATACTGTACAATTGCGCTCTCTGACGAAACCGTCAGCTCGCTCCATCTTGGAAGGGTGGCAGAGTGGTTGAATGTACCGCCCTGGAAAGGCGGCATACGGAAATTCCGTATCGAGGGTTCGAATCCCTCCCCTTCCGCCAAGATTCAGAAAGGCAGGAAGCTTCGGCTTCCTGCCTTTTTTCATGCGTGCGGCGGCGTCCCGGCACATCCCGCATGCCGTCTGCAGTTTTTTTTCAAACGTTTCTTGACTTTTTCAAAAAACTCAGGCATACTTCGTCTCCTCAGCAAATTCGACGTGTCGACAAAGCCAATCACCACGGCCGGCATGTTCGCTGAGCACCTATGGAAGGGTGGCAGAGTGGTTGAATGTACCGCCCTGGAAAGGCGGCATACGGAAATTCCGTATCGAGGGTTCGAATCCCTCCCCTTCCGCCAGAATTCGAAAGGCAGAAAGCTTCGGCTTTCTGCCTTTTTTGCTATTGGGCTCCGGCCGCGCACGCCTGCGCCGTCCGAGCCTGAACCCTCCCGGCAAACAAGCTTCCCGAACAGCCATGGCACTCTTTTTCAGAAAGCGCATCAAGATTCTTCCCGGCGTCACGCTCAACCTCTCCAAGTCGGGCGTCAGCGCCACGGTCGGCCGCAAGGGCGCGAGCGTCTCGGTCGGCAAGCGCGGCACCTACCTCAACGCTGGGCTGCCGGGCACGGGCATCTACAGCCGCACCCGCCTCGACAAGCCTGCAGGCCGACGCCGCAGCGCAGGAAAGACGAACGCGGAGATCGAAGCGCCCGAGCAGACGGATCCCGTGACGGAAAGCGCCGCCGCGCCCGAGGCGCCCGCCCGTGCGCCAGGCGGTCTTGAGTCCGCCGTCGCGCTTCTCAAGTGCATCGCGCTCCTCGCCTTCATCGGCCTCTGCCTTGCGGGCATCTGGAGCCTTCTCGCCGACTGAGTCCCGTCCGACACGGTTCCGTCATCATTTCCTCCTCGCGGTCATCATCAATTCACGAAGCCGACACGGGATCGTCAAATCGAATTCCTAGACTTTGCTCCATCCGAAGGCCCGGCGCCTTCGGACCATTGTTTGTTGAAGGAATTCATTGTGAAAATCAAGACCGCGACCGCTGCCGTCTCCGCAGCGCTTCTCTCCCTCATTGCCGCCGGCCAGGCCGGCGCCGCCCAGATCTATCCCGTCGATCAGGCCCGCTTCATGACGAACGCCCGCTTCGACTTCAAGATCGAGCTTGACAAGAGCGTCGCCCGCAAGGACGTCACCGTTCAGATCAACGGTGCCGACTACTCCAAGACGCTCTCCGGCAAGGAAGTCTGGATGGAGAAGGAGGACAACGTCCACGGTTCCGCCCTCGTCGTCCGCGACGTCGAGATCAAGAAGCCCGGCCGCTACGAAGTCATCGTCAAGAGCCCCGAAGGCGAAATGCGCGCCAACTGGGACATCTACACGACGCCAGAAAAGCCGGTTGCCAAGAACGTCATCATTCTTCTTGCCGACGGCCTCTCCGTCGGTCACCGCACCGCCGCCCGCATCCTCTCCAAGGGCGTGACGAACGGCATGTACAACGCTCCGCTCGCCATGGACGACATGCCGCACATGGCTCTTCTCGGCACGAGCTCCGTCGACACGATCGCCGCCGACAGCGCCAACACCGCCTCCGCCTACATGACGGGCCACAAGTCGAGCGTCAACGCCCTCGGCGTCTACGCCGACCGCACCCAGGCCAGCCAGGACGATCCGAAGCAGGAGACGATCGCCGAGCTTCTGCGCCGCAAGACCAACAAGGCCATCGGCGTCGTGAGCGACGCCGAGATCGAGGACGCCACGCCCGCCTCCGTCGTCTCCCACACCCGCCGCCGCGCCGACAAGGCCGACATCGTCGGGATGTTCTACAACGTCAAGCCCGAGGTCATCCTCGGCGGCGGCTCCGCCTACTTCCTCCCGAAGGAAACCGCCGGCTCCAAGCGCAAGGACAGCATCAACTACATCCAGAAGTTCGGCGACGCCGGCTACAAGCTCGTCACGGACCGCACAGAAATGCTCAGCGCCGTCTCCGGCCAGACGCCCGACCGCCTGCTCGGCCTCTTTCACACCGGCAACATGGACGGCTGGGTCGACCGCCACCAGTGGAAGGGCAACACCGTCAAGAAGTTCCCGAACCAGCCTGATCTGACCGAATCCTTCGACGCCGCCGTCAAAGTGCTCGAGAAGAACAAGGACGGCTTCTTCCTGATGCTCGAGGCGGGCCTCGTGGACAAGTACTCCCACCCGCTCGACTGGACCCGCTCCGTGGGCGACACGATCGCCTTCGACAAGGTGGTCGAGCGCGCCAAGGCCTACTGCGCCAAGAATCCCGACACGCTGCTCATCGTGACGGGCGACCACACGCACTCGATCTCCGTCGCCGGCACGGTGGACGACAACAAGCCGGGCAAGGACATGCGCGAAAAGGTGGGCGTCTATGCCGACGCCGGCTACCCGAACTACGAGGACAAGGACAAGGACGGCTTCCCCGACAACTTCCAGCCCTCCAAGCGTCTTGCCGTCTTCTTCGGTGCCCACCCCGACTACTACGAAACGTACCGCTCCTATCCTGACGCCACCTTCAACCCGGCCGTCAAGAACGAAAAGGGCGAATACGTCGCCGACGCCAGGTACAAGGACGTCGAGGGCGGCCACTTCGTCGAGGGCAACCTCCCGCGAAACGAAAGCCAGGGCGTGCACACGGTCGACGATCTGGTCGTGACCGCCCAGGGTCCGAACGCCGAACAGATCCGCGGCTTCATGAACTCCACGGAAGTCTTCCGCGTGATGGCCGAAGCGCTTGCCCTCGGCAAGTAACGGTCACAAGGCCCCTCGCAGGGCCCCGCGCCGGAGGCGCGGCTCCCACGGGAGTCCGCCTCCGGCCTTTTCAATTTTCAGAAACGAGACGCCACCCATCATGCAGCGCCGCCAATTCGTCAAATGCCTTCTTGGGACCCCGCTCCTTGTGGCCGTCCCTGCATTCGCCGCCGTCCCAGAACTCAGGTTTGAGGAGATGTACGCGGGCAACTCCGTCCTCGGCCTTCAGTTCTCCGAAAAGCTCAAGTCGCTCTCGGGCAAGCGGATCCGCATCCGCGGCTTCATGGCTCCGCCGCTCAAGGCCGAAGCCGCCTTCCTCATCCTCACGAAGGAGCCCGTGAGCCTGTGCCCCTTCTGCAACTCCGATCAGGACTGGCCCGACAGCATCATCCTCGTGAGGCTCGCGAGCGAGCAGGCCTTCGTGCAGAACAACCGCCTCATCGAGGTGACGGGACGGCTCGAAACGGGCAGCGAGACCGATCCCGAAACGGGATTCGTGAGCCTCGTGCGGCTCGCCGACGCAAAGTACGAGGTGATCTGATGACGGACACGCTCAAGCTTGAAGGCGTCGGACTCGACGTTCGCGACGGCTCCTCCCTGCGCACGCTCCTCGAGATCGACGAGTTCTGCCTCGAACCCGGTGAAATGATCGCCGTGCGCGGCGCAAGCGGCGCGAGCAAGACCACCTTCCTCAAGCTCGTCTCGGGCATTCTTCTCCCGACGAGGGGCCGCGTGCTCTACGGCGACACCGAGGTCTCCGCACTCTCCGAACCCAGGCGCGACCGCTGGCGCGGCCGGCACGTCGGCTTCCTCTTTCAGGACTTCCGCCTCTTCGACGGCCTCACGGCCCTCGAAAACGTCCTGCTCCCCTTCACGTTCTGCTCGCGCACCGTATCCAACACCCAGCGTCGCGACGCGACGGACCTCCTCAAGTTGCACGGAGTCAATCCCGACACGCGCTCCGAACTCCTCTCGAGAGGCGAGATGCAGCGCACGGCGCTCGTGCGCGTGCTGATGCAGTCTCCCTCGATCATCCTCGCGGACGAACCCACCGCAAGCCTCGACGCCAACCGTGCAGGTCATGCGGTCGACGCACTCATCTCCGCCGCAGGCTCGCTCGGCGCCTCCCTCGTGCTCGTAAGCCACGATGAGCGCGTGCTCGGCCACTTCGAGCGCCACCTCACGCTCGCCGACGGCCGACTCACCCCAAGGATCTGATCCATGAACGTCCTCATGCTTCTTAGGAGCGAGCTGCGCAGAAGCGCCGCCGTGCTCGCAGGCATCGCCGCCGTCCTCGCACTCTCGCTCTCGATCTCGATTGCGACCGGCATGACCGACAGGATGCTGAGGCACGCCTCGGCCCAGGCCGCCGACCGGTTCGATCTTCTCATCGGAGCCAAGGCCAGCCCCTCGTCCCTTCTGCTCGGCGCCGTCTTCCTGCGTGACGAACCCCTTCCCCTCGTGCCACTCTCCGTCATGAAGGACCTTGACGAAAGGCACGGCGTCAAGTGGGCAGCCCCCGTCGCATTCGGCGACAGGGCGGGAGACTCTCCCATCGTCGGCACGACAACGTCGCTCGTCACCTTCGGCGGCACGGTCAGGCCCGCCGAGGGACGCCTCTTCAAGGCGCCCTTCGAGGCCGTCGTCGGCGCCTCGGCCCCCTACCGCATCGGCGACGAAATCGTACCCATGCACGGCAGGACGCCCGGCGCAGGACACGCGCACGACCACGGACGCCTCAAGGTCGTGGGCAGGATGCCCGAAAGCGGCACGCCCTGGGACCGCGCCGTCATGATTCCGATCGAGGCCGTCTGGGCCACGCACTCGATGACGGTGCACGACGAACTCGAGCGCGCCCACGGTTACAACCACGAAGAAGAAGACGGAACGGAGCATGAATATGCGCATGAAGAAGGGCACGGCCGACTGCTCGGCGTCTTCTCCGAACACGACTTCGAGACGCTTCCCGGCGTCTCCGCCGTCGTCGTCAAGCCCGCCTCGTTCGCCGATGCCTACAGGCTGCGCCAGCAGCAGTCGCAGCGCACGCTCTCCGGCCCCGACCGCACGTCGGTCAACCTGATGGGCGTCTTCTCTGGCGAGGTGCTCGTCTCGCTCCACTCGCTTTTGGGCGGCGCGAGCGAGGCCGTGACGATCACGGCCCGCCTCACGCTTCTCACGGCGCTCGCCGCCACGCTCATCATGGGCGTACTGCTCGGTGAGCTCCGCAGGCCCGCCCTCGAGCAGCTCCGCGTACTCGGCGCCCCGCAGCGCTACATCATGAGCCTCGTCTGGTGCATCGTCATGACGGTCGTCGCTGCGGGGACCGCGGGCGGCCTCGTCCTCGGCTTCATCGGCGCGGAGGCGGCCGCGCATCTGCTTGCCGCCGAAACGGGCGTTGCCATGTCGCCCGCCATGGGCTCGCCCGAACTTCTCGCCGCCGCGGCCACGCTCCTTGCGGGTTCGTTCTGCGCCCTCATTCCCGCATGGCTCGCGGGGAGGCGCCCCATCCGCTGAGCGCTTCGCTCCGAGCCCTCTCAGAGCGCCCGTCTCCTTCGAAGAGACGGGCGCTCGTCGCATCGGGCGTCCGAAGACAATCCGTCATCGAAAATTCACGCAAGCGTCTTCAAGATGTCAACGCACGGTCACGGCGCCGTCATGCGGCCCTGAAAGAATCCGTCCTGCAGGCTCAAGGGAATCCGGGAAAAGCTCAGACCCGAAGCCCTGAAGTCCCGGATCGGGACCGTCGTTGAACAGGGCCTGCTCTGCACAGTTCATGCAGATGTTGTTTTGTGAAAGGAAAATCATGACTCAGATCTCCCGCCGCTCGCTCTTCGGCGCCGCCGCTGCGGCCTCCGTTCTCCCCGTCGCGGGCGGCCTCGCCGCCTTCAGCCCGATCGCAGCCGCTGCCGCCGCACCCAAAAAGGCCCGCACCATTGTCGAAATCGCCGCCATGTCCCCGGTCGACATGGCCCGCGAGAGCGACGTCGTCCAGACCTCGTACGAAATCATCCGCGCGGCCGCCGGCCGTCTGCGCGATCCCGAACTCAGGAAGGCCGTCCTCTCTGTCATCGAGAACCCGGCTCCTACGATCGCCTCCGCCGACCAGAGCGCCGTGCTCGCCGCCCTCAAGAAGGAGGGCCTGATCGCCGCCGGCCGCACGTCCGTCTTCCCGAAGTTCTCCGACACCACCCGCTCGCCGCAGCCCACCTGGAGCGCGCCGGGCTCCGGTTACGGCAGCCACCATGCCTATCCGGGCGGCCTCTGCACCCACGTCGCCCTCAACGTCGTCTCCGCCGAATCCCTCGTCGCCGCCTACGACAACATCGACGGCCTCAAGCTCGACTTCGACCACGCCGTCGGCGGTGAAATCCTGCACGACCTGCACAAGCCCTGGGTCTTCCAGTGGGAGGCTGACAATGCCTGCCGCAAGGAGGAGGCCCTCGCAGGCACGGGCGAACACCACGTACTCAGCATCGCCGAGTCCATCAAGCGCGGCCTGCCCGCCGAATTCGTCGTTGCCCAGGCCTGCGCCCACGAGCATCCGGGCAGCGCCTCCGGCGAAGCCCAGGT
>ERZ791829.1808-NODE-1808-length-11340-cov-2.481081_pt1 | contig 11340 bp, 5 predicted proteins | sample MGYA00510296_ERZ791829 | MGnify/ENA primary metagenome ERZ791829 (study PRJEB30046, sample SAMN00791973) | human gut metagenome | study: EMG produced TPA metagenomics assembly of the A metagenome-wide association study of gut microbiota in type 2...
CGCTTACACTGTCGATCGACAAGACCATTACGAACCTGAATAACTGGGAGTGGGCAATTTATTTTGACAAGACTGCTTATGTCAAAACCAGCGGCGAGCTTGAACCTGGATGTATGTCGGGCACGGGCACTACTGGCGCAGTGGGAGATAATGTTGATATCCTTGGTAAAAATGCCATCCGGGTATCCGGCCTAAGCACTACAGGCGACCCTGTCACTCTTAACGCCGGCAAGATTGCCACTGTTACCTTTACGGCAACGGAGAACATCACGGCAGAAAACGCTCGCATTGAGGTCAAAACCGAAGCGCTGCCTGACTATGATACGCTTAAAGACAACGATGTCAAATTAACCGGCAACATCATTGATGTCACAGTGAAGTCCAGTGAAGCCAAGGGCTACACCGTGTCCATGGGTGCGGACAAGCAGGTAGCCTCCGGTCAAATCGTGGAGATCCCTGTGACCATCGGCAACAACGACGGCAAGAACGCCTACAACGCCTACGACATGACCTTCTCTTTTGACCCCACCATTCTGACGCTGAACATGGAAGCCACCAGCATCGAGGGTTATCGCGTGATTCCCGGCAGCGGCACCGTGCGAATCGTGCGTTACGGTAAAGCCGCCGAGCTGGGCGACGCGCTCACTCTGAATTTCACCGCAGCCGGTCAGGGCCAGTCTGCGGTCAAGGTCACGGCGGCGTATGTGGATACCAATACCAATGCCATCGAACTTGATGCCCCCGCCGCCATCGTGCTGAACGGTACGACCACCATCACCGTCAACGGCTACACCGTGACTCTGCCGGACGACTTCACTCGTACCGATGCAACAGGCTCCGTGATCGAAGCGGGCGGCAATCTGACCTTCGTTCCCAAGGACCCCAACTATGACTACACCGTGACCGTCACCGTCGGCGGCGGCGAGACAACGACAGTTAGCCCGGACGAGAATGGCATCTACACTGTGGCGAATGTCAACGGCAATGTGGAGGTCACCAGCACTAAGACCCCCAAGACCTTCACTGTCACCCAGGGCAATGATACCACCGGTGCTGCGACTGCTACTTACCAGACTGACTACACCTTCAAGCTGACCCCTGTGGATGGCTATGTCTACAAGATGGCTGTGACCATCGGCGGCAAGGCATACACCGGCTTTACGGCCCAGGTAAATGACGACGGCACCACCACCTACACCATCCCCGGTGCGGATATCACCGGCGAAATCGTCATCAACAGCAATAAGCAGGTCAAGCTGCCGGAAACCTACAAGGTCACCTTTGCAGGCACCGGCGCAGGTGATGCTACCGGCGAGAGCACCGTTCAGGAAAAGGCTAACTACACCTTCACCGTGGCCAAGCAGAAGAACTTTGAGTACACCATCACTGCCACTATGGGCGGCAAGGATGTGACTATCACCGAGGGAGCCGACAACACCTACACTATCGCCAATGTCACCGGCGATCTGGTCATCACCATCGAGAAGAAATCCACTCTGACCATGGAGGTAGCTGTTTCCGAGTATGTGCAGATGGATAACAAGACCGTGTTTCTGGTAACCGTGACCGGCACCCCCGAAGAGGGCAAGGCTTTTGCCTACGGCGATAATGTCATGTATAAGACTACCGCTTACGGTGAGAATGTGTACAGCTGGCTGGTGATTGTGGACAAGAATGAGGTATTCACTGTGGCTACGGCTGAGGCCAATATCAACCAGGCCAGCGCCACAGCCGAAGAAGTGAAGCAGAGCTATGATGTCAACGAGACAGGTGTTGTGGACATCAACGATGCGCAACTCACCTATGACATCTACAGCGGCAAGTACACCGACTTCGAGAAAGTCTCTGTGCGGAAGTTCCTGCGCGCGGATGTGAACCTTGACAAGGCCGTCAACTCCACCGACGCCGTTGCGGTCGTCAAAAATTCCAAGTAAACCAAGGCGAATCCATAGCTTCCCCTCCCTTTTGGGAGGGGAGGCAATTCGCCATATTTTGGGGCTTTACCATTGCCTCCTGTTTTAGGAGACGATGGTAAGAATCCAAAATAAGCATTTGGAGGATACCCGTATGAAAAAACATAGCGGCCTATATAGCGCCGTGAGTATTTTGCTGGTCATTGTGCTGGTGGCAGGGATCAGCCTCTCACTTCTTTCCTCCGGTCGGACAAGGCCGGAGAATCCCATCAGCACTCAGCCGGATCGGCTCCAGGCAGAGTCGCTGCAAGGCTCCGGCAGCACTGGCGGACAAAGCTCCGGCAAGGATAATACAGAGAATACGGATACTGCCCAGGACCCATCAGAGCCGCAGAAGCCCGACGAGCCACAGAAACCTGATGAGCCACAGAACCCGGATGACACGCAGAAACCCGATGACACCAAGCCGGATCCATCGGGCCCCACAGACCCCACGGATAACCCCGGCAAGGGCGACCAGGGCGGCTCCAAGTCAGACGATAACAAAGGCGGCTCCGAGGATTCCGGTGACCATGGTGATGGCACCGGCGGAGACGACGGGGACCACGGCGGCAGCGGAGGTGACCACGGCAGCGGCGGTGAGGAGGATGATACCCCCCGCATTTATACGACACTGAAAACCCAGCAGCTTACCAAGGCAGAGCTGCCCGACAGCAAGCTGACCTTTGTGGCCTATCCCCTGGGTAAGGGCGATCTGCATATCCGTGTCCGGCTGAAAAATGAGACCAATTCCGGAAACGGATTGCTGCTTACGTCTCAGAATAACCAGGACTACGAGGCACAGCTGGATTTCAACGCAGATAACCTCTTTGTGCTGTCTCTTTATGATGGGGAGACCTTTCTGGGACTTGTTCAGTACCGGGTGGGCTATTACGCGAATCTTGCGGACGATACCCACCCGACGGTGGGGGACTATCCACCCTCCATCGTTACCAATCTGGACGGGGCCAGCCTGGACATGAGCTCCCAAACCTTCCCCTTGACGGTGATTGCCCGTGCCAACGCAGAGCTGGGAGCCGGTGTGATCTATTCCAATCAAATTCGGGTCACGCTGGACGGCAAAACCGTGGAAAAGAGCTACGGCGATTCTCAACCCACCTACGAGTTGTATTTCGATCCCCCTCAGTTGGGCGATGAAGAGACCCACATCGTCCGGGTGCTGGCCTGGGATGGTAACGGAAACTCCACCATGAAGGTCTACACCGTCACCTATCACCAGATCAGTGAGGGCGACCCGGCAGGCTCGGTGGATGTGGTGCTGGATGCGACCACCATCGGCCTGGGCATTCTGGATACCGGTACGCTGGACATCGTGGAGGGCGAAACGGCGGCGTCCGTGCTGCTGCGCTTCCTGCAGGAGCGCGGTTATGAGCCGGATTACCAGGGGTCTGCTACCATGAACTTCTATCTGCGCCGGATTAGCCGGGGCGACATTGCCTACCGAGCCAATGTCCCGGAGCATCTTTGGGAGCTGATCCTGCGGGACGGCATCACCACCAATGACAACTATGACCGGGACAGCATCGGGGAGTTTGACTATACCCAAGGCTCGGGCTGGATGTACTCCATCAACGGCACCCTGTATGAGGGTACCGGCATGAGTGGCTACAAGGTCCGCAACGGCATTACCATTTATGTGCGCTTCACCCTGTCCTACGGCAAGGACATCGGCGGCTATGATTCCACCGGAGGCGGCTACGGTTCACTGAGCAGCTACTGCGGCCTGTGGATCAACGGCAGCTACCAAGCCCTTGGCCACGACTTCGTGGAGACGGACCGTTTGGAACCCACCGAAACAGAGGATGGTTACATCCACTATCGCTGCTCCAAGTGCCATGAGGAGAAAACAGATATTCTCCCGGCCACCGGCGGCGGAACGGAGCCAATAGAGCCTGCCCCTACGGAGCCCGGTCCCCACGGAACCGACGCCCACAGAGCCAACTTCCGAATAGGACCGGCTGATGCGGCGGAGGATGGGAAACGCTCTAACGGGACACGGGAACGGTAAAGTAGAAGGGCGTTGAAACGAACGATGGAGGATACTGCATGAAAAGTGCAACACGAATATTAGCGGCACTTCTTTGTGTGCTGCTTCTGCTCCCAACGGTGGTCTTTGCGGAGGCGCAGCCTTCTTTGGAAAAACAGATCGCACAGAGTGCGGAGGGAATGTCCGCTCTGGGCGGCAAGAAGGGTGAATTGCTGAAAGACCGGGAACTGTTTCCTGCAGGCGATTCCGTCTGCGATTGGCTGGCCATAGCTATGGCACTGTCCGGCACAAGGGAGAGCTATTCCGACTATTTGGCGGAACTGAAGGCCCATGTGGAGGACGCATACGCCAAAAACGGATGCCTGGACCGCAACAAGGCCACGGAATACCACCGGATTTCTTTAACGGTGCTGGCACTGGGGGGCAACCCCACCAACTTCGGCACGAAGCCCGACGGCTCGGCCATTGACCTGATCGCAGAGGGTACTTACAACTATGCCCGTGATCCGGGCGCTCAGGGCTTAAATGGCTGGATATGGGCGCTGCTGACCTTGGATGCCGGGGACACAGAGGTCCCGGCAGACGCCCTGTATTCCCGGGAGGACATGGTAAATGCCATTTCCGTTGCTCAGGAGCCGGACGGCGGCTTCGGCCTGATCCCCGGAAAATCGGATGTGGACATCACCGCTATGGCGGTGCAGGCCCTAGCTCCTTATCGGGACCAGATGGAGACCGAGATCGACGCAGCACTTTCCTATCTTTCCGGCCAGCTGACGGACACTTGCGGGTATATCGCCTACGGCGATGAAAACGCGGAAAGCGCCGCCCAGGTCATCCTGGCCCTGTGTGCGCTGGGCATTGACCCGGAGACGGATAGCCGTTTTATCAAGGGCGAGTACACCCTGCTGACGGAGCTTTCCCAGTTCCGGGAAGCGGACGGCACCTACCGCCATGTGCTGGAGGGGGCCGGCGACGGCCTGGCAACGGCCCAATCCGTCCTGGCCTTAGTGGCTGTGCAGCGTGTGCGGTCCGGGCAGCCGTGGGTGCTGCATTTTGACGGCACTCAAGCGCCCCGTGAGGCATTCGGCACAAATGGAATCATCATCTGCGCCGTGATCGGTGCGGTAGTCGTAATCGCCGCCGGTACGATCTATATCATCGGCAGAAAGAGGAAAAAAGCATGAACAAGCTGACAGATCAAATTCAGGCAGAGGTCAACAAGGTCGTTTTGGGCAAGGAGGACATCGTCCGCAAGGTGCTGCTGGCCATCCTGGCACAGGGCCATGTGCTGCTGGAGGATGTCCCCGGCGTAGGCAAGACGACGCTGGCCAAGGCATTTTCCAAAACGCTAGGTCTGGACTCCAAGCGTGTCCAGTTCACCTCCGACACCCTGCCATCGGATATTATCGGTTTCTCCGTATTTGATAAGGCAGACGGCAAGCTGAAATATCAGTCCGGAGCCATTATGACCAATCTGCTGCTGGCGGACGAGATCAACCGTACCTCCAGCAAGACCCAATCCGCTCTGCTGGAGGCAATGGAGGAGTTGCAGGTCACCGTGGACGGCGTGACCCGGCCCCTGCCGAAGCCCTTTATCGTGCTGGCAACGGAAAACCCGGTGGGTTCTGCGGGTACGCAGATGCTGCCCGCATCCCAGCTGGACCGCTTCATGCTCCAACTGAGCATGGGCTATCCCAATCGGGCCAGCACGGCGGCACTGCTGAAGGATCGCCATCATGTGGACCCGCTCTCTGCCTGCCAGACAGTGACATCCCCTGCCGAGCTGGAAAAGCTCATTGCAGAGGTCAGCAATATCCATGTGGCAGACCGAATTTATGACTATATTGCAGAGCTGGTGGATCTGACCCGCTCCAACGCCTATGTGACCCTGGGTGTCAGTCCCCGTGGCGCTTTGGCTGTGACCCGTGCGGCCAAGGCCAACGCCTACTTAGAGGGCCGGGACTATGTGATCCCCGACGATGTGTGCGCCGTGTTCCCGGATGTGTGCGTCCACCGTCTGATCCTCAACTCCAAGGCGCGGCTCCAGGACTATACAGCGGCACTGATCCTGCAAAATGTACTTACCTCCGTCCAGAAGCCGGATGTCCGGGAATTTTCCAGCAAATGAGAAAAACGATCTTAGGCAGCGCCCTGTGTTATCTGATCCTGCTGCTGGCGTTGGCGGCGCTGCTTCTTACAAGCGGCTCCTTCTGGGCGCTGGCCGGACTCTGCTTGCTGCTCCTGCTGCCCCTGGCCTCCTGGGCGGTCAATTTCTATGTCCGCAGGCACCTGCAGGCGGACATTCTGACCCCGGCCACAGCGGCAAAACGCACGGCAGTCAGCTGTCGGGTGCGCATCCGCAACGGAGCGTTTCTGCCCGTAATGCGCTATGGCTGTCAGGTCTCTATCCGCAATGATCTCACTGAGGAAGATCAGACAGTGACGCTGACCGGCAGCATCGGAGCCAAGGGCGAAAGCAGCCAAACCATCCTGCTGCAAAGCAGCTTCTGCGGCAGAGTGTATGTGCAGATCAGCCGGTTTACCCTGCTGGACTATCTGGGCCTGCTTCCCATGAAGGCCCTCGTGAAAGCGGATGCCCGTCTGACCATCCTCCCGGACCTGTATCCAATGGAGGCGGACATGACCGCCCGACCGGCCTATGCCGACGACGGCACTTCCAATCGACGGGGTGAGGACCGCAGCGAGGTGTACCAGCTCCGGGAGTATCGCCCCGGCGATGACATCCGGCAAATTCACTGGAAGCTGTCCTCCAAGTTAGATGAGCTGATTCTGAAAGAGGCCAGCCAGCCGGAGAGCCGTTCCCTTTTGGTATTCTGGGATAAGCGCACCGGCGGTAACCCCCAGCAGATGGACGCACTGGCGGAGGTCGTGTCCTCCGCAGGCATGGCACTGCTGCAAAGTGGTGTACCCTATACCCTGTGCTGGACGGACCGGGACGATCTGCAGGTCCAGGACATTTCAGAGGAAAACCAGCTTTTGCAGGCTATCCCGGCTCTGGTAAAGACCAGGGGCAGCGCTGAGTGCCGCCTGCCCAAAACTGACGGTTACAGCCGAATTCTCTGTTTCGGCACAGCGCCGGAAGAACAGCTGCTCACGGACGGACGGGTGCATTTCATCCTCTGTACCGAAGAACAGTACCCCGGTGCGACCACCTTTGCCCCGCAGAATTATTCCGAGGCCATGCAGCGACTGGAGGTTTAACCCATCATGCGAAAAAATGAAAACGGACTCCAGTGGATTGTCACCGAAACGGCACAGAAAAAGCTGCACTTTCCCTGGGGCGCTTGGGTGGTCTGTGCCGTTCTGACGGTGGGCTTCTGCTTGCTTTTAACCGCTGCATTTCCCTCTGTTCCCTACCCATGGTGGGCCATGACAGCAGCTGCGATTTTGGTGCAGGCGGCGTTGCTGATAGTATACCAAACCAGAATCGGGAACTGGCTCGTTCCAGCGGGCATCGGCGTGTTGCTTCTTCTGAGCTTGGCACTGAACAAGTTTGTCCTACCCGGTTTTGGAACACTGGCAAATGATTTCCTGACCCTGCTGACGAAAAAGACCGGGAAGATCTATCTGGACCTTGCGGCAGCGGATGCCCAATTTCTGCCTCTGGCGGTAACGGTTCTGCTACTGGCAGTGTCGCTGCTTCTCAGCCGCAGCGCATGGAGCGGACGGATGCTGCTGGCCTTGCCGATTCTGCTGCCCTGCTATGCAGCCCTGTTGCTGGGCTTGTTTCCCATAGGCATCGGCGGTGGGCTGCTGATTATTGGCACGGTGCTGCTGATGGTGCAGCACACGGCAGAGGGAGAAGCCCTTGCAGGCGTTCCGGCGCAGCTGATCTTGCCGGTCCTGTGTGCAGCGCTGTGTCTGTTGATTGGCCTGTCCTGCCAAGACAAGCTGAATACAGACATGGTCGAGACGATGCAAACCCAGCTTCACCAGCGGCACTACGACAGCGATACCAATTCCATGCCGGAAGGAAACCTCAAGAACTTACCCGCCTGGAATAAAAGCGACACCCCGGCGCTGGAAGTCACAATGGAGCAGCCGGAAAAGGTGTATCTGCGTGGGCAGGTCTACGACACCTACACCGGCGCCAACTGGAAAGCAGCCGATAACGAAGAAACCGCCCAATATGAGGACCTTTTCTATTGGCTCCATGAGGCGGGTTTCTACGGCCAGAGTCAAATTGCACTGGCGGATGGCTATACGGAGACGGCCACACCGCTGTCCATGACTATACGAAATCTCTCCGCCTGTTCCGCCCACGGCTACTACCCCTACGCCGTCTACGGCAGCGAAACGCTGGCAGCGGACCGCATCGGGGACACGAATCTGCCCCCGGCAGAGAGCCTGTATTATCTGAAAGGCAGCGTCCCGGACTGGTATCAGATCCAGCGGAACCTCTCCACAGCCCAGGGCCGGGAAAACATCGAGACCTATCTATCCAAGGAGCAGGCCTATGCCGACTATCTCCGGGCCGTGGACCTGCAAATGACCCAGGACAGCTGGGCCGTCCTCCAGCGGCAATTGAAGCTGGACACCCAGACCAGGACCATCAGCGACATCCGCACCATCATCTTTGACTATCTACGGGAAGCCATGACCTACGATGAGACTGCCCGGACCATGAACGGCAGCGGCGACTTCCTACAATATACGCTGGAGCGCAGCGGACACGGCTACAGCGTCCATTACGCCACGGCAGCGGTGCTGATGCTGCGCTACATGGGCGTTCCGGCCCGCTATGTGGAGGGGTATTACCTCTCGGCAGAGGATGCCGCCCGCTACAAGGCCGGTGAGACCATTACCCTGACGGAAGAAAACGCCCACGCCTGGGCGGAATACTATGTCAGCGGTGTCGGCTTTGTACCGTTCGAGGTGACTCCCGGCTACATAGACGACGAGGAACTGTCCCTGGGCGGCGACAGCCCGGATGAGAATACCTATGAGAACAACACCCAGCAATTTGTAGAGGTGGAGCAGCCAGAGGAGGTCAACGAGCACAAGCAGGACCGATTTACCTTCTCACTGAATGCCCACTACCTACTGCTTCTTCCCTTGCTGCTGATCTTGCTGCTGGCCGGGTGCATTTTCCATCGCCGCAGGGTGTTTCGGAAGAAGATGGCCGCTATCGACGCCGCAAACGACCGGGAGGCCATTGCCATGCGCTATGGCTATGCCGTTTGCCTGCTGCGCCACAGTACGGTGCAGTTCCCGGAGGATGCTGCGGAGGCCGCAGAACTGAATCAAAAGGCGCTGTTCAGCACCCAGGAGATGACCCCGGAGCAGCGCAAGCAGGTTGACTCATTTGCCGTGCGTGTATTGGATGCCTGCAAGGGCAGCTGGACAACCTGGGAGAAAATACGGTACTGGCTATGGAACTGCCTGTATTGAAAACAAGGAGGAAGGAAAATGCACAAAAGAGTAATGGCTCTGCTGCTGAGTCTGGTGCTTCTGCTCTCTGCCGCCATGCCGGTCACGGCGATGGCCGCAGAGGAGTACGCCGGTAGCTTTGTGCTTGTGGCTATGAACGCCAACAGCACCATCGTGGAGCCGACCCGTATCCAGTATAAATCTGGGCAAACCATTCAACAGGCGCTGGCGGATTCAGATATTGACTTTGTCGGCCTGGAAAACGGATTCGTCTATGAGATCAACGGCGTTTCCGCCAATTACCTGCTCTATTATGACAAGGGTGGCTATAAGCTGGACGCTCCGGCTTCTTCCGTCAAGGCCCTTTGCTTCCATGTATCTTCGACTTATTCGGACGCAGCTATCCAGCTGATTATCCAAATGGCGGATTACCTGGACATGACCAACCATGTGCAGAATTATCCGGCAGCGGCCAGTGCCTACGCAGCGGCGCTGAAGGGCCTGCGGACGGCAACTGCCGACTCGGCAGGACCATTGCTGAAAAACCTGAAAGACGCCATTGCCGAATATGCGGCCCTTCTGGACGGGACCAAATACACCGTCTCCGCCACAGCAACCCAAAACGGCAATGCGGTGGAGGCACCGATCCTCTCCCTTACGGATGTCTATGGCAATGTTACCACCGGCACCGGCAGCGTCCAAGTCATCGCCGGTGACTATAAGTTCCGTGTGTCCGACGGCGGATATAACCGCACAGAGGGAACGCTGACGGTTTCCGCCGACGCCCAGGTCTCTGCGACCCTGCCCTACGGCGAGTGGTTCGGCAATATCCGGCTGCTGGATGCCGATCAGGAACCCTACCGCGCTGCACAAAACCGTGAAAACCACACGGCGCAGTATTGGATCGAGGATACAGCCAATGCTCTGAGCAGCGTGTATCTGAATGCGGCGATGGGCAATGTCCCGAATACCAAGACCACCAAGCTCCGCACCATCTATACCGGCACCAACGGCAAGGATATGTCGGGCATATCCCGCAGCTGGAACAGCACAGCCACATCCCTTACTTATCTGCTGACCTCTGGCATGGAGGGCAAGACCTTCGCGCTGGAAGCACAGTATACAGGCTCGGACGGCTACACGCAGATTCAGTCCTACGATGTCACCGTGACCCGTGTGCCCACGCTGAAGGCTCTGGCAGCCACGGCGGAGGGGACCAAGCTGCCCCTGGAGTTTGCGCCCAACACCCGGGAGTACAGCCTAAAAACCGTGTCCTCCACTGTGGATATTGACGCCGCACCATTTGGTGAGGATTATACCGTCACCGGAACCGGGGCGGTGCAGCTGACCGGAGACACGCAGGATCACATGATTCAGGTAGCAGCGCCCAACGGGGAGCAGAGCACCTATACCATCCACATTCAGAAGGTAGCTTCCGTACCGGTGACGCTGGCTGTGCCTTCCGGAACAACGGTGCAGGTGATCAATGGAGCAGGCTCCGAGATTGCCCCGGTGGACGGGATCTATCACCTGGTCCCCGGCGAGAGCTATACCTGCATCGCCACGAAGAACACCTGGTATCATACGCAGATCACCTTCACGGCCTCCAGCGGACTGAATGTGTCCGTCCCGGAGCCTGTCACCACCGACTGGCTGACCGATCTGGCATTCTACAACGGCACCTATGCTTCCAGCCGGATCGCCTACGCCGCCGACAAGACCTTCACGGCGGCAGACCACACCTACAACTATACGGTGTCCGACTGCAACAGCTCCGTTGCCATGCAGGCCACGGCAACCGGAACCGTGACGGCGCTGTATCGGACCCAAAGCACCGTGCCGGAGATTCATAATCTCGCACGGATGGAGACGATCACAACGCCTGTCAGCAAAACGGGTCTTGCTCAGAGCCTGACCTACGCCGTGGCCAAGGCCGGTTACGGCCAGACGGTGACGATCCGCATTTCCAAGACAGAAAATGGCACTACC
>ERZ791829.1829-NODE-1829-length-11216-cov-3.757190_pt1 | contig 11216 bp, 9 predicted proteins | sample MGYA00510296_ERZ791829 | MGnify/ENA primary metagenome ERZ791829 (study PRJEB30046, sample SAMN00791973) | human gut metagenome | study: EMG produced TPA metagenomics assembly of the A metagenome-wide association study of gut microbiota in type 2...
CCATGGAAAGAAAGCTTCAACCCTGATTTAGTAGAATAAAATAAAATTGATAGTAAAAGTCCGAAACTAATATGAATGTTTCGGACTTTTTAACAGGTATAATATATTATTGTTTATGATGAATTGTATAATTAGGTATACTGTTCTTAAATTATAATGCGAAAAAGAGGAGTAATTATTTATGATGAAGGAAAATTACAAAGATACATTTAAACTCATAAGAATGATAGTAATTTCTTTGTTTTTATTGATACCTATAAGTTATGTAAGCATAATGCTTGCACTTATTTATTTTTTAGGTATATTAATATTTTGGGGTTATTGTTTTTATGAAGCAAAAGCATTTAAATGGTATTTAATTACTGTTATTGTAATTATAGGTGGTTTTGTTGGATATATGGAATATGATAATTATCAAAAAGAACAAGCTAGAGCAGAACGACATCTTATAGAAGAACCAATAAAATATCAAGAAACATTACAGATTTTAAATAAAAAGTTTCCAGATATAATTAAAGTTGAAGATTATAAAAAAGCCGAAGAAAATTTATATTTTATTGAGGACACAAATAAATTTCCGAATGCTACAATATTAAAATATTATGTAGAAGCTAAAATAGAAGATATTGAATCAACAGATATTAATATTACTACGTATCAAACTGTGAAAGATATTCTTTCGAATATTCCAGATGATTATAGTGGAGATTTAGCCGAAGAAATATTATCATATAAACGCTATGTTTCTGATAAATATGATGAAGCAATACAAACTCGTTTAGCTATAGATAAGGAAGAGAGAGAACAAAAAGCTAATACATTAGCTATTGGTGATTCTGCTTGGAAAATACGTACGATATATGGAGAACCTGAACAAGTAAATTCAGTTGAAACAAAATATGGATTATCGGAACAATATGTATATCCAAATGGTTTATATATCTATGTAGTGGATGGAAGTATTGTGGCAATACAGAATTATAAATAAAGTTATATATAGTAAGATTCAGTGTAGTAAGGAACAAATATAAATTATTTAAAAGCAAAATTTTTATATTAAATTTTTAAGGGAAGTGAACTAATGAATAGATTTGATATTTTAAATTTGGTAAATACGCCTAGTTATGTCATGGACGAGAAAAAACTTCGTGAAAATCTTGAAGTTTTAAAAATGGTACAAGATAGAACAGGTTGTCATATTTTACTTGCGCAAAAAGCTTTTTCCATGTTTTATTTTTATCCTATGATTGGCAAATATCTAAAAGGTGCTACAGCAAGTGGGATTTTTGAAGCTAAATTAGCTCATGAATTCATGAAGGATAAAGAAAATCACATATTTTCCCCAGCATATAAAGAAAAAGATTTTGCTGAAATCGTGGAGATTTGCGACCATATAATTTTTAATTCTTTTAATCAATGGGAAAAATATAAAGATATAGCTTTAGCTAAAGGCAAAGAATGTGGTATTCGCATTAATCCAGAATGTTCTACACAAGAAGGACATGATATTTATGACCCATGTGCTAAAGGTTCTCGCTTAGGTGTTACACTTGATAATTTTGAACCAGAAAAGTTAGAAGGATTGAAAGGACTTCATTTCCATACACTTTGCGAACAAAACTCTGATGATTTAAAAACTACATTAGATGCTATTGAGGCTAAATTTGGCAAATATCTATATGATTTAAAATGGCTCAATTTTGGTGGCGGTCATCATATCACTCGTGAAGATTATGATATTGAACTTTTAATAAATTGCATTAATCATATGAAAGAAAAATATGATTTAGAAATTTATTTAGAACCTGGTGAAGCTGTGGCATTAAATGCAGGTTATTTAGTCAGTGAAGTCTTAGAGCTTATTCATAATGATATAGATATTGCAATTTTAGATACTTCCGCTGCTTGTCATATGCCTGATGTATTGGAAATGCCATATAGACCAAATGTAATTAATTCAGGAAAACCAAATGAAAAAGCATATACTTACCGTTTTGGCGGCCCTACTTGTCTTGCAGGTGATATCATAGGGAAATATTCTTTTGATAAACCTTTAAAAGTTGGCGATAAAATTATCTTCTGCGATATGGCTATTTATTCCATGGTAAAAAATAATACTTTTAATGGTATGCCACTTCCAGATATTGCCGTTTTACATGAAGATGATGCTATTGAAGTAGTAAAATCTTTTGGCTATGAAGATTTTAAAATGAGATTGTCCTAAATTATTAATCATAAATTTAGTTATATCTTATGATATTTAATGAAATAAAGATTATTTAAGTTGATTTATTTAGCTTAAATAATCTTTATTTTTGTTTGATTTATAGTCTAATATGGTAGTTAATTTGGCAACAATATTTTATAAACATGGCTTTTGCGGTATAATATCTTTATATTATTTGAATAAGGGAGGGTTATTATGTCGAAAAAAACACAGGCTACATTGGTTTTAGTCATCATGTTTTTGGGATTTATTGCTACATATAAATTAGATTCTTTTTGGGGCTTGTTGCTAAATCATGGATTTTTGGCTGCCTTAATCGGTGGTCTAGCGGATTGGTTTGCAGTTACAGCTCTATTTAGAAAACCACTGGGTTTTATCTCTTATCGTACGGAGATATTACCTCGTAATCGTGAACGCATCATGGACGAGATAGTAAAATTTATCGGTAGAGATTTATTAAATCCAGAATACATCATTAATAATATTAAAAATTATAATATGGCAATGATGGTAGTAGAGTACGCTCAAAAAGGTGGCAAAGAAAAAGCCAAAGTAGCATTAAAAGAATTAGTTATGCAGGTGATTAATTCACTTGATACGAAAAAAGTAGGTTATTCATTGGCAAGCGCTTTGAAGAGTCGTCGCAAGAATTTTAATATAGCAAGGATTATTATTCAATTTTTACTAGATTTTATCAAGACACCAGCAGGGGATAAATGCATAGACTATATCATAAAAATGGTCAGAGCTACAGTGCCTGAATTGTTGGCAAAAGATTTCATGCATAAACTAATTGACGATAATGTAAGCATTATCAAAGAAAAATATATAAAAGATAGTCAAAAACGTAGTTTTATGTTTGAAATGATGGATTTATCTAGTGAAAATTTGACGCAAAAGTTAAATAAAAAATTAGATGAATATACGAATTTATTACTGGATTATGATAGTAAAGAACGTGAACATTTAAAAACTTTACTTGCAGAAAAAATAGAAATTCTAGGCAGTAGAAATGGCTATAAACAAAAAGTTGCTCAGTTAGAACATTACTTTTTCGTGAAGAAATTTGATTTTAGCGATAATTTAGTGTCTTTAATTGATAATTTCTGCCAAAATAGCGAAAATAGAGAACAATTATGGAAGCAGATTGAAGATTATATAGATAATCTTATTGCTAAATTGGCTGTAGATGATGAAATGCAGGCTAAATTAAATAAGTTTTTCATTAATACAATAACGAAGATAATTCAAAATAATTCACAATGGGGCTTAGATTATATCAAAGATGAATTGATGAAGTATTCACAGCAAGAATTTGTCGATTTAGTAGAAAAACGTGTTGGTGATGACCTTCAAATGATACGTATAAACGGCTCTGTAGTTGGTGCTATTGCCGGTATGGGATTATATGTAATATCCTTTGTTGTGGAAAGGATGTGCGGATAATGGATAGATTTAATAGAGCAGATAAAACATTATGTGTATTATTTGTTTGTTTTTTAATAGTTTTAGCTTTAAGAACTTTATATCCACAATATATTATTTTTGAATTATTATTATTTTGCAGTGAAGCAAGTTTAGTTGGTGGTATTGCGGACTGGTTTGCAGTTACAGCTTTATTTAAAAAGCCACTAGGGTTTCCTTTTCATACAGCTATATTGCCAAGCCGTAGAGATGCCTTTATAAATTCTTGCGTGAGAATGTTGCAGACAGAATTTTTATCTAAGCGCAAGATTTATAGACGTATATGCAATGCTGATTTATTATCATGGGGCTTAAATTGGGCTAAAAATCCTGATAATAAAAAATATATATTAAATGAAGTTATGCAGTTTTTAGTGAAAAAAATCGCCGAAATAGATACTGCTAAAGTAGCACAAAAAAACAGTGAAAAGATAGCTCAACTTATTTTAAAAGAGTCTATGGGTGATTTATCGCATAATTTAATGGGCGTATTGCTCAAAAGTGAAAATAGTCAGCTCGCTGTAGATAAAGGTATAAATTTCTTGAAAGGATATTTTTCAGGAAGAGAAGGAAAAGCTAGAATAGATGCTTTTCTTGAAAATTATCAAAAGCAATATGAAAGTGGTTTAGGCGGTCTGATGTTATCTTTGGCTTTAGCGACAAATACTTTAGACCCAGATGAATTGTCTTTGATAATTCATGAACGTATTTTAGATTTATTAGATGATGTCAGCGATAAAGATGGCGAATTATATGCAAATCTCATAAATTTATATGAAGAAGCTTTGATGAATATTCGCGATGATGAAAATTGGGTTGATAGCTTAAATACTTTGCGTGATAGTTTTGTGGAAATGGGCATTGTGGAAAAAATTCTACAAAATTCTTTGCGCAATTTTTGTGAATATCTATTAGCTAATAATAATAGAGAAAATAAGCTTTATCAGACAATAGAACAGATTTTAAGTGAAGAAATAAATAGATGTATCGAAAAATTAAATACAAATAATGAATTTAAATCAAAAATAAATCGTTTTGTATTAGATGTTGTTCATCGTAGTGCTTTAAAAGGTGAAGATGTAATCTTAGAATTAGCACGTAAATTTTTAGAAGGATTAACAGATAAGCAATTAAATGAGTTAGTGTACGATAAAGTCGAAACAGATATGATATGGATACGTTTAAACGGCTCTATCGTTGGCGGTATCATAGGCTTTTTTGCTTTTTGGTTATTGCAATTAGTGAACAATTAGGAGGAATTAATTTTGCAACAGGCAGAAATTCCCAAGAGTATTAATAATTGGCTATTGATGTTAAGTCCTTATCAAGTTTTAGTTTTTTCTTTTTTAGGCTTAATATTAGTAGGTGCATTTTTATTGATGTTACCTATAGCATCTAATGATGGTAGCAGTCTATCATTTATAGATGCTTTATTTACTGCAACATCAGCTGTATGTGTTACTGGTTTAATTGTGGTGGATACTGGTCAATATTTTTCTACATTTGGGCAATTAGTAATTATTATGTTGATTCAAATTGGCGGTTTTGGTGTAATGACAATGACGACAGTATTTGCCTTGATTTTGGGAAAGCGTATTCAGCTTAGAAGTAGGTTAATAGCTCAAGAATCATTGAACAGGTTGACTGTTGGGGGCGTTGTAAAATTAATTAAATTATTGGTAAAGACCACTTTATGTATTGAATTTGTAGGTGGTGTACTACTATCTTTTCGCCTATATCCTGATTATGGATTACATGGGATATATATGGCGTTTTGGCATTCTATATCGGCGTTTTGTAATGCTGGTTTTGATATTTTTGGCGGTACTAATATTTTTAAATATAATACTGACCCTTTATTTTGTTTAGTTATCGCTTTTTTGATTATATTAGGCGGTATTGGTTATGGTGTAACGGTAGAACTTTACCAAAAACATAATTGGAAGATGTTTTCTTTGCATGCTAAAGTTGCTTTATTGACAACTTTGATTTTATTGGTAATTGGTACAATAGTATTGTTCTTTTTAGAATATAATAATGAAAATACGATTGGTAATTGGGATTGGTGGCATAAGTTAATAGGGACTTTCTTTTTATCTACAACTTCACGTACAGCAGGATATACTTTGATGGATACAGGAGCATTACATGAAGCTTCATTATTTTTTATCATTATATTGATGTTCTTAGGGGCATCTCCTGGTTCTACTGGTGGCGGGATAAAAACTACAACTTTTGCGATAATTTTTGCGACAGTTACCTCTATTATTCGTGGCAATGAAGAAGTTACATTGTTTAAAAGACGTATTGAACATGATTTGATTGTAAAATCTTTGGCTATTTTTTATATAGCAGCAGCTTTAGTAGTTTTAGGAACAATGTTTTTGTGTTTAACAGAAGATTTTCCATTTATAAAAATATTATTTGAAGTTACATCGGCATTGGCTACTGTAGGTTTATCCACAGGGATTACTTCTAGTTTGACTGTTTATGGTAAGTCCATATTGGTTTTAATAATGTTTATTGGTCGTCTAGGCGTACTTACATTTTTGATGGCTATTGCTATGCGCAATCGAAAAACAGCTAAAATAGGATATCCTTCAGAGCGTATTGGGGTAGGTTGATTAATAAGTTTTAGGTTTAGATAAAATGATGAAATATATTAGAAAATTAAATCCATACCAGATTGTTTTATGTAGTTATGGGATAATAATATTGACTGGTACTATGTTGTTGATGTTGCCGATTACTGTGGTAGATATCGAGCCTTTGAGCTTTGTCGATGCATTATTTATGTCAGCGTCAGCAGTATGTGTATCGGGTGTTTCTATATTTAGTTTAGGTGATAATTTTTCTGTATTTGGGCAAATAATAATTATTATTTTGGTGCAAATTGGAGCTTTAGGAATTATGACTATCACTACTATTTTGGCAGTGGTGATGGGTAAACGCATTCAACTTCGAGATAGATTATTAATTCAAGAGTCATTGCAAAGATGGTCAGTGGCTGGAGTAGTGCGACTTGTAATCAGTATTGTGAAAATGACGGTTGCTTTTGAATTTATCGGTGGTGTTATTTTAACAATTATTTTCTGTCAAGATTATAGTGTAGGCACAGCTATTTATTTTGGTTTTTGGCATTCTGTATCGGCTTTTTGTAATGCAGGTTTTGATATTTTAGGTGGAAGTAATTTTGCAGATTATATTTTTCACCCATTTTTTAATCTAATATTATTGATAGAAGTTGTTTGTGGCGGATTGGGTTTTGCTGTTTTACTAGATATCTATCAAAAACGCAAATGGCAAAAATTGAGTATTAATAGTAAGCTTGTACTTGTTACTACTGGTTTTTTAATTCTTATCGGCAGTGTATTTATTTTTATTTTAGAATATGGAAATCAAAATACTTTAGGCGATTTAGGTTTATTTGATAAAGTGATGGTAAGTACATTCATGGCTTCGATGGCTAGAACATCAGGATTTTCAATGCTTGATATAGGCTCATTGACAGAACCTAGTTTATTGTTGATTATGTTTTTGATGTTTATTGGCGGTTCGCCAGCTTCAACAGGTGGCGGTATTAAAACTACTACTATAGCTGTTATTTTTGCAGCTATTTGGTCGCTTATTCGTGGTCGTGAAGATGTTGTTATCTTTGAGCGTACTGTACCACCGATTGTCATTTTCCGTGCGATGAGTATTTTCTTTGTCAGTGCGATTGTCGTATTTTTGATGTCAATGTTTTTATGTTTGACAGAAGATATTGCTTTGTCTAAAATCTTATTTGAGTCTGTATCTATGTTCGCTACTGTAGGTCTGCCTACAGGTACGATAAATGAAATGGACGCTTCTAGTAGGATTGTAATTATTTTTGTAATGTTGATGGGACGAATTGGTATTATTTCTTTTGCGATGGCACTTGTTATTCGCAAGAAGAAAAATAAAATTCGCTATCCTGAAGATAAATTTATTATTGGTTAAGGAGAATTTTTGCATGGGTCTTAGTGTTAAAATACCAGGTTCTTGTGGCGAGTTAGTACAAGGCATGATTGATGATATACCTTTTTTAGTTACTTGTCCTATTTCAATGTATACCAAGGCGAGTATAACAAAATATTTTTCCTATTTACCATATAAAGCTCGTTTGGCACGCAATAAAACGCTTGATTATCTGGGCACTAAATCTTATGCAAAATTTTGTTTGACTACAGAATTGTTGACAGGAAAGGGCATGGCTTCAAGTAGTGCAGATATTGCAAGTATTTGTCAGTTGACAGCTCTTTCTTGTAAACGGATATTATCTCAAGATGAAATATCAAAGATTGCAACAAGCATTGAGCCAACTGATGGTATTTTTTGTAAAGGTATTGTCAGATACAATCATTTAAATGGTCAAGTTTTAGAGCATTTAGGTTTAGCGCCAAAGATTAAGATATTGATGTTTGATTGCGGTGGCAAGGTCGATACGTTATCTTTTAATCGTCGCAAGGATTTAAAACGCTTGTATCAGGAAAATGAGAATACAATTAAAGAAGCTTTAGATTATTTGCGTTTAGGCTTTAAAGAGAAAAATAATAAATATATCGGCAAAGCTTGTGTTATGAGTGCATATGCAAATCAGAAAATATTATATAAAAAGCAATTAGAAGATATCATGATAATATCTGAAGATTATCAGGCAATAGGTGTAAATGTTGCTCACAGTGGCACTGTTATTGGTGTATTATTTGATGATAATTGTGAGGAAAGTTTAATTGAAGAATGTAAACAAAAAATATTAAGTGAATGTTTTGATTTACATTATTTAAATTTAGTAAAAATGATTTCTGGTGGAATTATCATAGAAAGAGAGTAAATTATGCAAAAGTTTGAGCATGGCGGAGATTTAAAAAAAATAATGGCACAAGAAGATTTAGATAAAATCATAGATTTCAGTGCTAATATAAATCCATATGGATTATCTAAAAATATAAAAAAAGCGATTATTGACCATATTGATGATATAATTCATTATCCAGAGCCAGATGCAAGAGAGCTTTGTGGTAAAATCGCCGAAAATTATGGTATCAGTGCAGATAAAATTATCGTAGGTAATGGCGCAGTAGAATTATTATATATACTTTGTCATATATTAAAGCCTAAAAATGCGTTGATTGTGTCTCCAGGTTTTAGCGAATATGAAAGAGCAGCTAAAGCTTCTGGAGCAAATATAAATTATGTGATGTTATCTGAAAAACAGGAATTTAATTCTCCTATGCGAGATTTAATCGTGAATATAAAAGGCAACGATATTTTATTTATCGGCAATCCTAATAATCCAACAGGTACGTTATTTACTGTAGAAGATATGGAACTTTTGATTGAACATGCTGAAAATAATGGCTGTTTTGTAGTTGTTGATGAGTCTTTTATGGATTTTATCAAAACAAGTGAAGCTTTTTCCGTACTTCCTTTAGTGGAAAAATATCATAATTTATTTGTATTGCATTCTTTGACTAAATTTTATGCATTACCAGGACTTCGCTTAGGTTTTGCAGCTACAGACCATGAAGTTTTAGACCCACTTTATCAGGCAAAAGACCCATGGAATGTGAATGCTTTAGCACAGATTGCAGGTATGGTAGCTTTAGAGGATAAAGTATATCAGCGTCGTAGTAGAACATATACAAGAACAGAGATAAATTATCTTTATGAAGAGCTGGAAACTTTTGATAAGTTGAAAGTATATGAGCCAACTGTTAATTTTATTTTAGTGAATATAGAAAAAACAAAGATGACAGCTAATGAGTTAAAAGCAAAATTATTATCATATGGCATAGCTATTCGCAATTGTGAAAACTATCCAGGATTAAATGAGTATTTCGTGCGTTTTGCGGTGCGAACTCGTGAAGAAAATGATGAATTAATTGATGCTTTAACAGAGATTTTAGCTTAAAAAAAGTGTCTACTAAATTATATTTTGCCATGAAGATAAAATATAATAAGTAGACACTTTCTTTATTTTGTAGCATAAAGCGAATTTGCCTGGCGTGTTTTGATATTTAAATGTTGATAGAGATATTGATAAGCACTATGAACTTCTTGTGGTATATCTACATGAGCGATAAAATCTTTACCTTGAGGGCCATAACCATTGATATTATCTGTAAGACGAGGAATTTCTCCCATGAGTAGCTCAATATATTTATCAATATTCCACATTTGCCAGATATTATTTTGTTCTAAACATAATTTATCATTTTGAACAGTGAAATGAACTTTATATGTGGCATAATTGATTAAAGTAGTATCACAAGGACAATATTTTCGAAAACCTGCGTCCATGCGATTTTGCATAGTAGCATCTTGCATAAAAATGATGGATTTTGGCTTTAAATCTAGATTTTTTAAAAGTTCTAGAGCATTAGTGATATTATTACCGCAGTTAGTAGATTTAGTTTCTAATAAACAATCTGTGATATTGTATTTATTTTTTAAATAAAGGGCAAAGATTTCTGCTTCAGATTTAGTGGAGATATCTATATCGGCTAAAGATGATTGCATTTTTTGGCGGAGTGCTTCTGTAGTATGACCAGCACCGCCGACTAAAAGATAATTTTTAGCTATATTTTGTTGATGAGCTTTAGCAAATACATCAGCACCTTCAGGAATAGAACCACCGAATAAAATCAACAAATCGGCTTGATTTATTTTGTATTTTGCTTGTAATTTATCGGGAGATAGTGCAGTTAAATCTCTTTTAGTTAAAAAATCAATGAGAATATTTAAATTTTTGGCGATAAGTGTATTCATAAAATAACATTCCTTTAATAAGTAATATCTTCGTCAGGTTGTTGACCGTCGTGAGCTTGCCAAACACATTCTGTCATTTTGAAATCAGTAAATGTAGCTTTAAATGAAGAATTTTCTGGGCTACAAGCATAAATGCCAAATTGGATATCACCAGAAGCTTCCCAAAGATGACATATGCGCATTTGATTATAATTTATGCCGTCAAGAGAATATTCTATGCGAAAATCGTCTTTTCGGCGACTTAATCTATACCAAATGGATTTTATAGAACTATCAATGACAGTTGTCGCCCAATCAGAATATCCTTTATTAGTAACAACACTACCCAAATGTTGAATATCTTCATTTTCATATTCAACGGAAGCTTTGAGCCAGTTTTCGCTATCTAAATATAAGACGATACCACATTGGTCAAATCGAACTTTGCTATCAAAATTTGTCTTAACAGTAAATGAAAAGAATTCTTCACTTGTATTCATCTGTAGCACAGGAGCATTATCATTTCTGAAGTGATAATATGTTCTTTGCCACAAATCAGTATGAGGTGAAGTTATGATTTCGATTTTATCTTTAGTTATACTAAATGATAAAGGTTTAAGAGTCCAATGTAGCTTATCTACATCAAAAAACATAGTAACATCTCCTTTATTTTGGTGTATATATATTATTTTAATTTTATATATGTATCTTGTGAAGGCAAAAAAAAAACCGATAGGGAGAGAAACCTATCGGA
>ERZ791829.1849-NODE-1849-length-11080-cov-18.511655_pt1 | contig 11080 bp, 7 predicted proteins | sample MGYA00510296_ERZ791829 | MGnify/ENA primary metagenome ERZ791829 (study PRJEB30046, sample SAMN00791973) | human gut metagenome | study: EMG produced TPA metagenomics assembly of the A metagenome-wide association study of gut microbiota in type 2...
TCAATTTGAAATAAAACAAAAGAGGCCATCCCAACTCGATTTTGAGACAGCCTCTGTACAAAAGTCGGCAGACTATACATGTTTTTTTGCAACATTTATTTTGTTGCCCCGAATTTGAAAGAAATGGCGGAAACCTTATAAAGGCTTCCTATGATATATAAAATAAAAACACAGAATCATGAAACGAAGTCAGAAAGTAGGGATGTGGAGCATGCTGGCAGCAGCGTTCTGGATATTGCTGTGTACATCGTGTATCCGTGAAGACAGAGATGATTGTCCGGCTACTGTTGGCAACGGTGTGAAAGTGAACTTTCGTTACACGTACAATGTAGCAGAAAATGATGCATTTGGGAAAGAGGCCGACGGTGTATGTGTGTGGATTTTTGACGAAGACGGAAAGTTTCTTTCCATGCAGAAAGATGAGGGCGATCACATCATAAATGGTTATACCATGCCTATGCCTTCTTTGCCCGTAGGTAAGTACAAGCTGGTGGCTTGGGCAAAAAGTATGGATCATGACGGTGAACTGTCAGAATTTGCATTTCCGGAACTGACTGCCGGACAGTCGGTAATTGGTGATTTGACTGCTTATCTGAATCGTGACGAAAATAATGTGTGCAGTACCCGTTTGAACGGTCTGTTAAGTGGTACACTGGATGTGGAAATAAAGGGGACAGATGAGGAAGAATTTACGATTGACATGATGAAGTGTACCAATACCCTGCGCGTAATCCTGATGCCGGCACGTGCGGGACAGACCCTGCATCAGGAGGATTATTCATTTGTAATTGATGGAAAGAACGGTTGGCTGGATTATAAGGCCGATCCTTATGGACAGGGTGAAGTGACGTATAAACCTTATTATCAGGAATTGTTGCAGGATGAAACCGTAGTTGGAAAATCACGTGTGGGCGATGCGGAGATCGATCATGCGGTGGTGGCTGAACTGAATACATCTAGAATGATGGCAGAGCAAGGCCCTCGTCTCAGAATTGTCAATAACCGGACGGGAAAAGATGTGCTTGATATTAACCTGACGTGGTTCTTGTCATTGCAGGCGGTAGGAGAACATCGTGCAGAATGGGATGATCAGGAGTATCTGGACCGTCAGGATACGTATGCGGTTACTTTTTTTGTGGATGGAGATACTTTCCTGCAAAATTATATCATCGTCAATGGATGGGTGGTTTCACTGGAAGATGTGTCTTTAGGTTGAGAACGTGAAATAGGAAGAAGAGGTTTTTATGTATAAGGAAGGGTGGATTTATTGGTTAGTCCTGCTAGGGTGCGGCATATTGATGAGCCTGTTACCGGGCTGCAGGAAAGAAGCTGAAGAGGGAGTGACACATGAGCATGTCGTTATGTTGAATTTTCCTTCTTTGCAACCTTATACCACACGTACACGTGCGGAGGGTATTGTGAATGCCGAAGAAGGAGAAAGCACATTTCACAGTGCTCGTATCTGGATTTTCAGTTCTTCTGCTACCAATACGGACAAGGCATTGGCTTATAAATATGTGCCTGATGCCTTACGTTATACAGACAATACGGGCACGTTACGTGTAGAAATGGTGCTTTCTTCCGAACTAGAGGATGAGTCAGACGTATATGTGTTGGTGAATGAAGGAGAGGAAACAGGTTTGTCCGGTGAATCTTCACGTGAAGAACTGGAAACGGCTGTTTTCAGTAAACCTTATTCTACATTGACAGACGATGGCTTGTTGATGTCGAGAATTGTAACAGGAATCACAAAAGCCCAACTGGAGGCGGGTACTTTCCAGATTCTGTTGGAAAGAGGGGTAGCAAAAGTGGGTTGTTATTTTACCAATCAAACAAGTGTAGATTTTAGGGTGACTTCTGTTTCTTTTAGCGGACTGTCATTGCGGGGCACAGTCTTTCCGGAACCGGTAACGGCTACTAATGTTACTTTGCGTCCGACAGTTCCTTCTGTGCCTACTACTTCTGCTTCTTCTGAAAGTTTAACGATAGCTGTTCAGGAAACGATAATATTTGGAAAAGGCCAGACTAAAATCACTTTGCAGGAAGGCAAAGAACAGGCCTATCTTGACGCCCTGAATCAGACAGCTACTTCTCTGACTCCATATTATATTCATGAAGCAGCCTCAAATCGAGTGAAATGTGTCATTCGGTATACAATAAATGGGGAATTCAGAAGTCGGGAGGTCGTGTTGGATGGCAGTATAATACGTAATCATTTTGTCGTGGTATATGCTCACTATTCGGGAGAACTGAGTTTGAAATTCGTGGTACTTCCGTGGGATACTGAAGATGAAATTTCCATTAGCTATAATGACCAGTTTAAGGGTAGTCTTGTCCTTTCCAGTCAGGATGTACGTGTTGAGGGAGATAAAGCGTATGCTACGGTGTTTAATGATGAAAACCGCCAGGTGACGTTTACGATGGAAATGGAAGTTCCTGTTGGTGCTAGGTGGACTGCCAATTTATCAAATGGAAATGAATTTGAGCTGTATAGTGAGTCAAGTGCTTCTGGTACGGCTTCGGGTATTGGTGGAGCGGGACCGGTCACTTTTTCTGTTCGGCCTACTCAGGCATTTGATGCAGCTGTAGAACGTGAAACAGAACTTTATATAACCTTGACCCGTTTGGTGGATGGAGGAGAAACAGAAAACGGAGAGCAGGTTATCAATAATGAAGGGAATCATCCTGGAACTACCACTCGTATCCGGATACGTCAAGTTTCAGCTGACCAGTGGGATGCTGCTGCCATTCAACCATGATAAATTGAGAGTATATAGAGTATATGATGAAAAGAGATTATTTATATATGTGCTTGCTTTTGCTGTGTAGCCTGCTTTTTTGTACTGGTTGCACGGAAAATGAGATGTGGGCTGACGAGGAAACTGTTTCTGAAGGACTGGTCTTGAATTTGCTGGCAAGTGGTGAAGCTGTTGTGGCAGGGCGTTCTATTGCATCAGACGAAGATTTGAGAGAAGATGTGGTAGAGAATGTGGATGTGTTTTTCTTTGCCGCAGACAATAAAGAAGAGGTGGCCCGTTATTATCATAAAGAGGTGGGGGAAGATGGTAAAGTGCTTTTGGAAACGGGAAACTGGAAATCCAAGTTCCCGGAAGCGAGTTATGACGTTTATGTAGTGGCCAATTTTCATCAGTACGATGATGCTTCTACTCCGGACACAGAGACGGATTTAAGTCGGATAAAAACTTGGACGGCATTGGTGGCTCTGAGTGATACGGATCCGGATATTTTTAAGGTAGAAAAGGACCGGTTTGGAAACGAGGAAGTCTATACGGGAAAGAAATTTATGATGGATGGCAAAAAAGAAGGATGGACTCCCGGTGAAGGTACAGACGAAACAATTGCCATTGATTTAGCGCGGGCTGCCGCCAAGATTGTGGTGAATGTGAGCTATACTGATGGTTTTCTGACCGATGGCATTGAAATTGTTGATGTGAGGAAGAAGCTTGTACGTTACGCACAGGATGTCCGTGTGCTGGCAGAGGCGGATCCCATCCCCATTCTTGATTTATATGGCGATGCAGACGGTGCAGGTATGTCCACATCCAATTATACAGAAGGAAGTAGGGTAGCACGAAAGGATGTGCTTTATGCATATAGTTATCCTAATGAATGGGGGGATAATGTAGCCGATCAGGAAACCTATATATTGATGAATATTCCGTATACAGATGGCAGTCAGGAAGATTTATACCAGAATTATTATAAGATTCCGGTACGTATCTCCAATACGGCCGCCGACTTATGCTTGAAACGTAATACGGTATATACTATCAATGTGACAGTAGACCGTGTGGGAAATAAAGAGATAGACCAGCCTGTAGAACTTAAGCCTGAAATTTCGATTGCTTCTTGGCAAAATAAAGAAATAGAGGTGGGAGGAGATGCCTATAAATATTTGATTGTCAGCGAAGATGAGATTGAAATGCACAATGTGGCTGATACGGTAGTCACTTTTTTCTCTTCTTCAGCCATAAAAGTCACGTTGGATGCAGCTTATTATGTGGATAAATCTGGAAATGAGGTTTCATTGAAAGAAACATCTTTCAATTGGTATTCTGTGGATTATGATAAATCTGCCTTGTCTGGGGAGTTAAAGATTCACAGTGAGGTACCTAAGATTGTGACAGCACGTTATTTTACGTTGACCGTTACGAACAAGGATGGCATGAAGAAAACAATCAATGTGATACAATATCCTTTGGAATATATCTCGGGTGTGCCGGGGTTGTATTCCTATGTAGAGCAATATACAAATAATAAAGGGGCAACTGTGCCGGTGAAAGGTGAGTGGCCGGATAACTTGAATAATCTTTATTCTGCAGACATACGAGAAGGACTGGATGGGCATATAGGTACTAATCCTTATATGAAATCTAAGTTTTATTGGAAGGAGGTGATTTATCGAATTGATATGAGCTATAATGATTCAAAAGAGTATAAACCCTTATATGTGACTCCAAACACTCCGGCAGACAACAACCGGATGTATTTGGTGCAGATATCCAGTACGAGTAAAAAATATACAGTGGCTCGTCCTAAGATGGAAGGTACGGGAGTAGGGAGTGTGACTGCTTTGGGGGAGGAAAATAACCGACTGGTCTCTCCTGCATTTATGTTAGCTTCCAATTTAGGAAATATTGGCGATGTAAATTGGGTTAAGGCACAAGAGAATTGCAAATATTATGTGGAATACAGCATTTATACGGTTCAAAAGGCAGATCAGTTGGAGGGGAAAAAGTATGATGATAATGGACATCGGCGCTTTGATGACTGGCGGTTACCTACTTACGCAGAGTTGCAGATTATTGCAGGTTACCAATCGACGCAGGACAAAGTGATGGATATGGTGTTGACAGATAAGTATTATTGGGCTGCAGACACGAATACATATTTAGAAACAGCTAATCCAGAGCCTGAAGACAAGCAGATTCCTACTGGTACAGATTCAAAAAGTGATGGGAAGGTACGTTGTATACGGGATGTGACTCCAGAAGACTTGAAAGAGTTGCGTGCACACAATATCAGATAAATAAAAACAGAAAAGTAGTTAGATATATGAAACAGATATATGTTTTTTGGATGTGTTTGCTCTTGCTGGTGGGCTTGTCTGCTTGCACAGACGAAGTTGCCGTGGAGAACGGACAGGAAACGGTAGCCGAGGGAGATGTGGCACTTCAGTTGAGTGTCAGTGTACCGGATGCGAAAGTGGTGACTACACGTGATATTGACCCCGATGGCTTAGGGATAAAAACACTTTATCTGTTTTGTTTTGACGGGTATGGTTCTTATATAGGACGTCGTGATGCTTCCAACATTCGGTTGGACGGCGGTGAGAATGGGAATTATGCATATACGTTCGACGTAACGGTGCCGAGTAGTACGCGTAGAATTCATTTTTTGTCGAATGTCTATTTGGATGATATAAATGCCGTGCCTGGGATGAGTGAGACAACCTTGATTCCTTCTATTGTTTCCGCTTCAGGGCTTATGGCCTATTGGGGACGTGTGGCTGTAACAGACTTAGAATCAAACAATTTTCCGTCGATAGTGCTTTACCGTAACCAGGCCCAGGTGTGCTGGGAAGTAGGGTCAGGAGTCGGATTGCATGTTTTTGGGTATGCGGTTTGTAACCGTCGGGCATGGGGAACCATTGCTCCTTTTAATCCGCATGCGGAAAAGGATGAAGATAAATTTAATTATTCACTGGATGCTCCTTATGTAACGGAACCTGCTGCAGACTATCAGGTGTTGTCGACCGACGCTACGGATGTGACAGTGCAGGGAGATGAGGCGCAAGGAGACCCTCATTATATATTTGAAAATCCGAATACGCTCGATGCTCCCGTTTATGCCGTCATGCTGATTGGAGAAACGAAGGAATCGGCCAAGTATTATAAAATCATGTTTGTGGATGGCAACAAGAATTTGCTTCCTATTTACCGTAATTTTAAATATGTGATTCGAATTAATTCTGCTCCTCCTGAGTCAATGGGTTACACCACTTTTGATGAGGCGAAGGAAGGCATTGCAGCCAATAATGCCTGGGTCTCTGTCGATCCGGAGATTCCAGAACTCAGCGACGGAACGCATACGTTGAACATTCTGAATGGGACGACACAGATATTCAACGAGGGAGGTGAACAGACAATTGATTTTACTTACGATGGGAATAGTGAGGACGTTTCTGTTTCGTGGCTTGATAATGATGGAACACTTTCCAGTGTAACCCCTCAATTGAGTTCTACGGGCAATAATACATATACCATTACAATGAATTTGGCGCAACCAAAGGAAGACCCGGTGATTGGTACCTTGTTGTTGCGGGCCGGCGTGTTTACCCGTCAGATAAAAGTTTATCTGATGAAGCCCTTTGAGTTCAAGCCTGTATGGGTGTCTACCGGAGTCCCGATGAAGAAAGATGAAAGGTTGTCCATGACATTTGTCATCCCGGATAATTATCCAAGCGAATTGTTCCCGATTACTTGCAAGATTGCTACAAACACCATGAATGCCAATGATGATTTGGAGGTACAGTTACCTGTTATAATAGAGGATTGCGAGTATCATATTGAAACAGAGGATGGAGAACCGAAAGAACCAAACCGTACTGCTAACTGGGGATATAAATTTGTTTATACAGCCACCAGACCAGGTATTCAGGAAGTCTTTTTTACATTGAATGTAAGTGAAGGAAATGATCCGGAGGGTACAGTAGAATATGTTGGTTCCTCTTGCCCGTATTTGACGGAGAAGCAGAATCATGCACATGTATTTCTGGAAGCAGAAAACTTTAAAGACGAGGAAAAGGTCGTTTTATTCCAGTCGGGCTCGAAAGATATGTATATTACGATGGATGGAGCGGATGAGAATAATCCGGGCTTTTTATTGAAAGAATTGGCTCCCACAGTCAATCAGCCAGTCACTATTAAGTTGAATTTTACAGGAGGGACTCCTACAACGAACACTGTGATGCGTATTGCGACCACTTCATTGGTTCCTGTGGACAGTGAGAAGAATAAATATATCAACAATGGGACTCCTACGACGAATGGTATTGTGAACTATTATTGGATTAAGCCAGGAAAGGTTTCTAGTTTGACTTTGAATTTCCTGACAAATACTCCTGATGTGGATGATTTGGTACGCTTTTCAATTGATAATGAAAATGAATTTGGTTATAATTCTAATTCTGATGATTGGTTTAAATCGGCCGCTGTTGAGCTGCGGGCAACTCCGAAGAATTTCACATTCGATTTTAATATTGTAGATGATACTCCGGAAGTGGATGCGGTAAAATATGGCTTGAACCAGCCGGCCAATATGTATTTGACGATTCCGGAGGCTGCGGTGCAGTATACGGATTTGAAACTGTTTATTCAAACGAATAATTTGAAGCGTGACCCTAATGGTGAACATGCGGAATGGCTTGAAGAAACTGTGGGAGGATATTATCTTACCATACCGAAAGGCACTTCTTTGGAGCAACGAGGAACGATAAAGTTCTTGACGAGCCGAATTGCAAGTGCGGAAACCGTCACTATCCGTACAGCGGATAATTCGCAAGCATTGTTTACTCCTGCTTCTGCTTCATTTACGAATCTTCCCATCACCGGCACGTTGACTTTAGACGGTGAAGAACCGTTAAGTAACAATTCATTTATTACGTTGCAGCGTAAAAATGGCACGCGTGTAGGCGATTTGGATATACAATCTGTGGAGGGGAATATAGCGACCTATAAATTGACTCTACGACCGGAATATGATTTTACAATGGATGAGGACTTGATTGTTTACTATACGGTTCCAAATACTTCCGTGGTTTATCAGTTAACTACTACGTTCAGTTATTTGGTAAGTCATGAAATTGGTGAGTCGGTGCCGCTCATTACATTAAAAAAACAATAAATCTGTCTCAAGAATGAATGGATACTTTTTAGGGATAGGAATGATTTTGCTGTTTTCTGCCTGTGGAAATTCTTCCCAGCGAAAACAAAAGGAAACTTCCGTAACGGTAGAAAACCCTCAAACCGTCTCGGAAGCCAAGTTCCCTTTCCCTGAAATCCCCACCATGCTCACCCAGCCGGACGAACGGAAAGCGTATCTCATGGCGCACTACTGGGATAACTTTAATTTCGCAGATACGGCATTGGTGAATGACCGGAACGTGGCGGAACAGGGTGCTGCGGATTACGTGGCCATACTGGCTGACGGGACGCTCTCTGGGGAGCAGGTAAAAGGCAGTTTGGACAGCTTCTGCAAAGGGCTGGAAGTGCAGGAGCATGCGCGGAAGGTGTTCTTGCAAATGATGGAGGACTACCTGTATAACCCGAATTCGCCTTACCATAATGAGGCCTTGTATGCCTTGTTCTTGGAGCGGATGCTGAAAAGCAAATATGTAGACGAGGCGCGGAAGAGTTCGCTGAAATTCAGCCTTGACCTGATTAGCCGGAACTGTCCGGGAAATGTGGCAACGGATTTTGTGTATTTCCTGCCGGGCGGAAGCAAGTGGTCGCTGGCGCAGACGCGGGCAAAGAACAACCGTCTGCTGCTGGTGTTTTATGATCCGGAGTGCCCGAGCTGTCACGAGACGATGCAGGAGATGGTGGCCGACGGGCTGCTGGCAGAAGCGGTGAAAGCCGGGAAGCTGACGATATTGGCGGTGTACACCGAAGGAAATCAGGAGGTATGGAAGCGTACACTGAGTGATTTGCCTCAGGGATGGACGGTAGGCAGTGACCATGAGACGGTAAAGCAGGGGGCTTTGTACGACCTGAAAGCGATGCCTTCACTGTATCTGCTAGACGGATCGAAGAAGGTATTGCTGAAGGATGCGCCTTATGCAAAGATTCGGGAGGAGATTGCGGCCTTGTAGCGTCAGGCCAGCTTATAAACTCCTCCTGCCAAAGCACGGACCACGCCTTTCATTTCCAGATTGAACAGCAGGCTGGTCATGCGGTTGATAGCGATGTTGGTCTCCACCACGAGTGTGTTGACCTGAATGCCATCGGGGTGTTTCTTTAAATGAGTGACCACCTGTTCTTCTTCGGGTGTCAGTTCCGGGAAAAGCTGTCGCTGGACGACTTGGGGAACAACGGGGGTATGGTCCCAGTTCATGGCTTTTACCACGTCTTCTGCGCTCTGTATCAAGGCGGCGCGGTTTTTTTGTATCAGTACGTTGCAGCCCGTGGAGTAGGTATCGCCCACACGGCCCGGAAAGGCGAAACAGTCGCGCTGGTAGCTTTCGGCAATTTCCGCTGTAATCAAAGAACCTCCCTTGGGACCAGATTCCACCACGAGGGTGGCGTCGCTGAGCCCGGCCACGATGCGGTTGCGCTTCACGAAGTTTTGTCGGTCGGGATTGGTGCCGCTCATGAACTCGGTAAGAAGTCCACCCTGTGTCAGCATTTCGGTAGCCGTGCGGCGGTGTACGGCAGGATAGATGCGGTCTAGCCCGTGAGCCAGTACGCCGACGGTGTCGAAGCCGCGGGAGAGGGCTTCCCGGTGGGCGTGAATATCAATGCCGTAGGCCAGTCCGCTCACAATCAGCGTGTCGGGCAGCAGAGTGCTGAGCTCCTGCATGAACCGCTGGCAGAGCGATTTGCCGTAGTCGGTGGCGTTTCGGGTACCCACGATGCTCAGGATGTGCCGACTGTTCAAGTTGGCCGAGCCTTTGTAGAACAGCACGAGCGGGGCGTCGGGGCATTCGCGAAGGCGGGAAGGGTAAGCTTCGTCGTCTTCGGTCAGGTATTGAATCTGGTGTTTCTGTGCAAACGACAGTTCAGCTTCGCACACGCGGAACACTTCGGTGTGCTGGAAGGCGGTGGCTATCTTGGGCGACAGGCCAGGAATAAGGGCCGGTAGCTCGCGGGTATGCTCGAAAAGCATGGTGGCACTTCCGGCAGCCTGAATCAGGTGGCGGGCGCTTACCAGACCGATGCCGGGTAGAAGGGGCAGGGCCAGACGGCAGAGAAGTTCTTTTTCGTTCATTTCAGGTAAGGCGCAAAGATTTCATTGAAAAGGGGACTGTCACCCAGTCGTCCGTTAATGACACACACGGTCTCTACGGTCGATTTGATGACGGGTTTCAGGTCGGGCAGACGGTAGATGTCCTGCACAAAGACGTATTTGATACCTTCCTTGCGGAGAGCCAGCCGGGAAATGAACTCGTCGCCGCTGGTTAGCGGGGTCTTGAAGGCCATGTTCAGGCGGGCTACCACGGGGTCGATGCCTTGCTGGTGGAGCTGGGCGAAACTGACGCCGACGGAGGTCAGAAACTCATGGCGGGTATGCTCGATGTAGTGCTGGTAATTCGCGTTGTTGACAATTCCTTGCAGGTCGCATTCATAGTCGCGGACCTTCATTTTCAGTTCAAAGATGTAATTCTCCATGCGGATGAGATTTATGTATTTCTACAAAGATAAGGAATTATTCCTATATTTGCGGAATATGAAAGAGAATGTACCGGTAATTTATGCGGCCCCTTTGCAGGGCTTTACGGAAGCGGCGTGGCGCAATGCCCATGCGCAGTGTTTTGGAGGTGTGGAGGCTTATTACACGCCTTTTGTGCGGCTGGAGAAGGGAGTTATCCGCAACAAGGACAAGCGTGATGTGTCGCCCGTTGAGAATATGGTGCCCCGGTTGATTCCCCAAGTGATTGCATCGGAGCCGGAGGAATTACGGCAGCTGACAGATTTTCTGGCAGAACTGGGCTATCGGGAGCTGGATGTGAACATGGGTTGCCCGTTCCCGCTGATTGTCCGCCGTGGAAAAGGGGCGGGTATCTTGTCCTCCCCGGTGAAGGTGGCGGCTTTGTTGGAGATGCTGAAAACCTTTCCGGAGATACGTTTTTCGGTCAAGATGAGGTTAGGAGGCCAGGAGCCCGACGAGTGGAGAGCGCTAGTGCCGTTGCTCAACAGTTCGTGTGTGACACAGGTCACGCTGCATCCACGTATCGGAAAACAGCAGTACAAGGGGACGGTGGACCGGGAGGCGTTCCGTGCGTTTTATGAGGCGTGTGAGCGGCCGCTGGTGTACAACGGTGATTTGCTGACGGTGGCCG
>ERZ791829.1850-NODE-1850-length-11073-cov-4.242240_pt1 | contig 11073 bp, 10 predicted proteins | sample MGYA00510296_ERZ791829 | MGnify/ENA primary metagenome ERZ791829 (study PRJEB30046, sample SAMN00791973) | human gut metagenome | study: EMG produced TPA metagenomics assembly of the A metagenome-wide association study of gut microbiota in type 2...
GAGCGGAAGCGCTGCACGCGGCCGCCCTCATGGTCGACGCTGATGAGGATGCCCGGACGCACGGCGTGGATTTCGTCGCACAGCGCCCTGAGCTGTTCCCGGTCCCTGTAGTTGCGGGTGAAAAGGATCACCATGCCCGTCATCGGATGACGCAGGCGCCCACGCTCATGCTCGGTGAGTGAAAGGCCCTCAACGTCGACGCAGACGGGACCCGGCTTCAGTACTTCGATCATGCCCAGCTCCTCCCTTCAGTCTTCGGACGCGGCGACGCGGTCGAGGATCTCCTCGTAGCGCCTGACCGTTTCGGCAAAGCCGAACTGGAGCGCCTCGGCGGTGAGCGCATGGCCGATCGAGACCTCGCTCACCTCGCGGCAGGCCTTGAGGAAGACCTCGAGATTGTCGAGCGAGAGGTCGTGCCCGGCGTTGACGTCAAGTCCGGCCTCGCGGGCGGCCTTCACGCTGGCGGCGTACTGCTCGAGGACCTTGTCCTGGGCTTCGGTGCCGTGCGCCTGAGCCCAGCCCTCCGTGTAGAGTTCGACGCGGTCGGCGCCGAGTTCGGCGGCCTTCGCCATCAGGGCGGGGGCGGGATCCATGAAGAGGCTCACGCGGCAGCCCCAGGCCTTCGCCTGCGCGATGAGCGGGCGGACGGCGTCGCAGACGGCGGGATCCGAAAGATCGAACCCGTGGTCGGACGTTTTCTGGCCGAGGCTGTCGGGCACGAACGTCGCCTGATCGGGACGCACGGCCTCAAGGTGGCCCATCAGATTGTGGAAGGGGTTGCCCTCGATGTTGTATTCGCGGTCGGGATATTCGCTCACGAGTGCGGCAATCGCGGGGACATCCGTCGCGCGGACGTGGCGCTCGTCGGGACGCGGATGAACCGTCAGGCCGGCGGCGCCCGCCTCAAGCGCGATGCGGCCGAAGAAGACCGGGTCGGGCCAGTTGCCTTCGCGGGAGTTGCGAAGAAGCGCCACCTTGTTCAGATTGACGGAAAGCTTGGTACGAAGCATTGCGATGCACTCCTGGTGTTCGGGACGCCGCAGCGCCCCCTGTTTGTCCGGTTCGATCGGCTTGGCGGGCGTCAGGTCTTCTGCAGGCCGTTGAGCTCGGCGAGGATGCGACGGGAATGGATGCTGCGCCCGTCGAGATGAAAGTCGATCAACGTACGAAGAATATCACGCGAGGCGCGAAGCGCCGCAGGACTCATCGGCTCTCCCGAAAGCATTTCGCGCACGAGGTCCCCCGGCCAGGCGCGCACGCCCTCGGGCAACCCTTCGACGCCGGCGAGCCCCTCGAGGGCGCCGTCCCTGACGCAGTACCAGGGCGAGCGGCCGTCGTCGGAGAAGGCGGGCGCCCAGCCTGCGGCCTTGAGGACCGCCATCTCGAATTCGCGAAGCGCGGGCTGCATGGCGTCGCGCTCGTCGAGCGCCAACGCATGGATCGCCTTGACGTAGGCCTCGAAGAGCCCCGGATGGCGCTCCTCGCGGACGGTGAGCTTGAGGATGAGTTCGTTGACGTAGAAGCCCGAGAGCAGCGCCTCGCCCGTGAGGGGCACCATCGTCCCCTGCCACTCGGCGCGCACGAGCATCTTGGCCTCCTTGCTGCCCGTCCATGAGAAGCGGAGCGGACAGAACGCGGTGAGAAGGCCCCTGTACTGGGAGGACGCGCGGCGGGCGCCGCGCGCGACGAGAAAGACGCGGCCGTATCGTACGGTCAGCACGTCGAGAAGAAGGCTCGTCTCGCTCCAGTCCCACGCGTGGAGGATGAAGCCGAGCTCGCCCGTGACACGGGCGGGGATGCGCTCCGCTGGTTCCGGGAGCGCGGAGAAGACGTCCGCCATCTGCCGCTCTGCAGCGCGGCGGCGTTCGAGAATGCCCGAGAGGGTCGAGGCGCGCTGCGCTGCGGGCCCCTCGAGCGAGGAGACGGGAGACCGTGAGGAGCGGGGCCCCTCGGAACGGTTGCGCACCCTGCGGTGCGGCACCCCCGCCTCCAGGGCGTCCTTATTCATAGCCCAGGGTCTTGAGGGCCTTCACGTCGTCGGACCAGCCGCGGCGCACGCGGACCCAGACCTCGAGGTGCACGCGCTTGCCGAGCATCGCGGCGACGTCGGTGCGAGCCAGACGGCCGATCTCGCGAAGCTTGGCGCCGCCCTCGCCGATCACGATCGGCTTGTGGCTTTCACGCTCGACGATGAGGGTCGCGACGATCTCGGCGCTCTCCTCGTCCTCCTGCCACTTGTCGATCGTCACGGCAATGCCGTACGGAAGCTCGTCGCCGAGCAGGCGGAAGGCCTTCTCGCGGATCGTCTCGGCCGCGAGGAAGCGCGGCGAGCGGTCCGTGTAGGTGTCGGGATCGAAGAACGGGACGCTCTCGGGGAGGAACTTCTTGATCTCGCCGAGCAGGTCGCCGAGCTGGCGGCCCTTTTCAGCGGACACGGGCACGATGGCCGCAAACGGGAACTTCTCCATCGAGGCGGCCATGAGCGGAAGGAGCGAGTCCTTCGACTTGTTGAGGTCCGTCTTGTTGATGGCGAGGATGACGTTCGACGCATCCTTGGGCAGAAGCTTGAGGACTTCGAGGTCGGCGGGCTTCCAGCCGAGGGACTCGATCACGAAGACGATCGCATCGACCTCGCCGAGCGTGGAGCGCACGGTGCGGTTCATGCGGCGGATGAGCTGGTTGCCGACCTTCGTCTGGAACCCCGGGGTGTCCATGAAGACGATCTGGGCGTCGGGTTCGGTCACGACGCCGAGCACGCGGTCGCGCGTCGTCTGCGGCTTCTTCGAGGTGATCGAGACCTTCTCGCCGATCAGGTGGTTGATCAGGGTCGACTTGCCGACGTTCGGACGGCCGATGACGGCCACATAGCCGCAGCGGAAGCCCTCGGGCACCTGCACGGAGGCGGCGCCCGCCTGCGCGAGCATGCGTTCAAGTTCGGCGTCGGACATTACCGGCACGGTCTTTTCTTCACTCATGTCTGGACCTCCCGTTGGTGGACTCGCGGTTCTTCAGAATCTCAAGCGCGGCGGTGGCGGCCTCCTGCTCGGCCGAGCGTCGGCTCGCAGCATGGCCCTGCGTCGTGATTTCAAGCGACAGAATGCGGCACTCGCAGTTGAAGTGCTGGGCGTGCGCGGCACCCGTCACGCTGACGACGACGTACTGCGGCAGCGGCAGGTGGCGGCCCTGCAGGTACTCCTGCAGGCGCGTCTTGGAGTCCTTGCCGAGCTGTTCGGCCGTGGGAGCGGCGAGGATCGGCTCGAAGAGGCCGAGGATCACCTTCTGGGCAGCCTCAAAGCCGCTTTCGGCGAACACGGCGCCGAAGATGGCCTCCATGGCATCGGCCGTGATCGAGGGACGATGCGCACCGCCCGTCTTCATCTCGCCTTCGCCCATGCGAAGGAAGGCCGAGACGTCGATCTGTTTGGCGATGACCGCGAGGGTCCTCTCGCAGACGAGGTTGGCGCGCACGCGCGAAAGGTCGCCTTCGGTGAAGTGCTTGTCGCGTTGGAAGAGCGCGTAGCCCACGACGCAGTTGAGAACCGAGTCGCCCAGGAATTCGAGGCGCTCGTTGTGCTGCGCCGCGAAGCTGCGGTGCGTCACCGCACGTTCGAGAAGCTTGCGGTCGGCGAACTTGTAGCCGATGCGCTCCTCAAGAATCGAAAGATCTTGCATTTTTATTCCAAACGGTGTCTGTCAGACCGGGTCCGCTCAGCGGAAGGAGCCGATGCGGGACATGTCGCCAAAGTTCGCCCAGATGAACGTGGCGCGGCCGACGAGGCTCGAGTCATCAACGAAGCCCCAGTAGCGGCTGTCCTCGGAGTTGTCGCGGTTGTCGCCCATCATGAAGTACTTGCCTTCGGGGACCTTGCAGATGAAGCCCGTGTTCGTGTACGTGCACTCGGGGACCTTCTTCAGAATGACCTGCACCGGAACCCAGGACGGACGGCGGCCGTCGACGGCGATCATGTGCTCGACGCCCGAAAGGTTCTCCTCCCGCTGGTCGAGCGTGACGTGGGAGTGCGTGTCGATGAAGTCGACGTGGCCGGCCTGCTTCTGCTCGACGCCGTTGACGTAGACGACCTTGTTGCGGTATTCGATCGTGTCGCCCGGAACGCCGACGACGCGCTTGATGTAGTCGACCGACTCGTCCATCGGGTACTTGAAGACCACGACGTCGCCGCGTTGCGGGCTGCCGAGCGGAATGATCTTCCAGTTGGTGACGGGGAGCCTGATGCCGTACTCGTACTTGTTGACGAGGATGAAGTCGCCCACGTGCAGCGTCGGGAGCATCGAGCCCGACGGAATGCGGAACGGCTCGAAGAGGAAGCTGCGCACGAAGAAGACGATCGCGATCACGGGGAAGAGGCCCGCCGTGTACTCGAGCCACCAGGGCTGGCGGATCTCGCGGGCGTAGAGGTCGTTGCGCGCGTCGATCACGGCCTTTTCGCCGCGATCGATCGCCTCGCGGTTGTCCGCCTCGAAGCGGCGGGCGGCCTCTTCGGCGCGGGCCTTGCGGGCGGGCAGGAAGCTGCGGCGCTCAAGCACCCAGAAGATGCCCGTGACGACCGTGAGAATGAGAAGGATCAGAGGAAAGTTCATCAATGTCTTCCGTTTCGTTCATGCGGCGAAGCGGAGGTCCGTCGTCGAACCTCCGCTTTGCGGCGGGATTACTGTTCGTCCTGCTGAAGGATTGCAAGGAAGGCTTCCTGCGGAATCTCCACCGAGCCCACCTGCTTCATGCGCTTCTTGCCGGCCTTCTGCTTTTCAAGGAGCTTGCGCTTTCGCGTAATGTCGCCGCCGTAGCACTTGGCGAGCACGTTCTTGCGCAGGGCCTTGACGTTCTCTCGGGCGATGATGTTCGCGCCGATGGCGGCCTGAATCGAGACCTCGTACATCTGGCGCGGAATCAGCGAGCGCAGGCGCTGTGCGATTTCGCGGCCCCGGAAGATCGCGTTGCTGCGGTGAAGGATGGAGCTCAGGGCGTCCACGCGGTCGCCGTTGATCAGCATGTCCACGCGCACCACGTCGGAGGCGCGGTATTCCTTGAACTCGTAGTCCATCGAGGCATAGCCGCGGGTCATCGACTTCATGCGGTCGAAGAAGTCGAGCACGATCTCGGCGAGCGGCAGCTCGTAGGTGAGGTGCACCTGGCGGCCGTGGTAGGCAAGGTTCGTCTGGATGCCGCGCTTGTCCTGGCAGAGCTTCATGACGGCGCCCACGTATTCGTCGGGTACGAAGATCGTGACCGTGTCGATCGGCTCGCGGATCTCGTCGATCTTGTCGACGGGCGGGAGCTTGGACGGGTTCTCGACGTGCACCACCGTGCCGTCCGTCTGCAGAACCTCGTACACCACGGACGGGGCCGTCGTGATGAGGTCCATGTTGTATTCGCGTTCAAGGCGCTCCTGGACGATGTCCATGTGCAGGAGGCCGAGGAAGCCGGCGCGGAAGCCGAAGCCGAGCGCCTGAGAGACTTCGGGCTCGAACTGGAGCGCGGCGTCGTTGAGCTGGAGCTTCGTGAGGGCGTCGCGAAGCGCATCGTACTGGTTGGACTCGACGGGATAGAGGCCCGCGAACACCTGCGGCTTCACTTCCTTGAAGCCGGGCACGGCCTCGTCGGCAGGATTCTGGGCGCTCGTCACGGTGTCGCCCACGCGAGCGTCCTTGAGCTCCTTGATGCCGGCAATCACGAAGCCCACTTCACCCGCGGAGAGCGAGGTGCGGCTCTGGGACTTCGGCGTGAAGACGCCGAGCTGCTCGACGAGATGATTGGCGCCGGTGGCCATCAGGCGGATCTTGTCCTTCGGACGGAGCGTGCCGTTGACGACGCGCACGAGCATCACCACGCCGACGTAGTTGTCGAACCAGGAGTCGATGACGAGGGCCTGGAGCTTGGCGTCCGGATCGCCCTTCGGAGGCGGAACGTCGCGTACGACGCGCTCAAGGATGTCGTCGATGCCCATGCCGGTCTTGGCCGAGCAGGGAATCGCGTCCGTCGCGTCGATGCCGATCACGTCCTCGATTTCCTCGGCGGCCGCATCGGGGTTCGCGCTCTGAAGGTCCATCTTGTTGAGGACGGGGAGCACGGTCACGCCGAGGTCGATGGCGGTGTAGCAGTTCGCAACCGTCTGGGCCTCGACGCCCTGCGTAGCGTCGACGACGAGCAGCGCGCCTTCGCACGCGGAGAGCGAACGGCTCACTTCATAGGAGAAGTCGACGTGCCCCGGAGTGTCGATGAGGTTGAGTTCGTAGACCTCGCCGTCCTTGGCCTTGTACTTGAGGGAGGCGGTCTGCGCCTTGATCGTGATGCCGCGTTCACGCTCGAGGTCCATGCTGTCGAGCACCTGGGCGCTCATTTCGCGGTCGGAAAGACCGCCGCAGCGCTGGATCAGGCGGTCGGCGAGCGTCGACTTGCCGTGGTCAATGTGGGCGATGATCGAGAAGTTGCGGATTTTCTGCATTGAAGAGACTGAATGGGTCGGAATTTGTACGGGCCGCCGGCCGGAGCGCAATGCTCGACGGGAACGGGCGGCTCTTGCAAAACATGGCCGTCATCGGGCCTTTCTAGGACCTGTTATTGTACCATTCAGGCGCCATTACACATTGAATTTCCCCGAATCTTTTGCACCGCAGCGGATTCGGGCGAATGCCGTCCGCTTTGCCAATAAGGAAGCGCCGCGGGTTCCTGCACGAAGGACGTGCGGGAAGCCTCGCGGCGCCGGACGGGAGCCGCCCGCAGGCGGAGCTCCCGTGATCGGATATCGGGATCAGAGGCCGTTGGTGCGGCGGCAGATGCCCGAGAGCACGGCAAGTGCGGCGGGCAGGCTCTGCGTGTCCTGGATCTCGAAGTCGGCGCGATGATGGCCGTGATGGTTGCAGCCGTAGAAGAGGAAGGTCGCCTCGGCGCCGTGCTCGATGGCGCGGCGCGCAAGAATCGAGCAGTCCTCGCTGCCGCCCGCAGTCTCAAGACTGGTCACGTGATCGCGCCCGAACACCTCCGCGCAGGCCTCGACCGCCAGGTCGCAGGCGGCAGGCGTCGCCTCGAAGTTCGTGGCCTCGCCCGCCTTCGTCACGCGACATTCGACGCCGTAAGAGGCGGCGCAGCCCTCGACGATGCGCCTGACGCTCTCGAACATGTATTCGTTGATCTCCTGCGTAGAGCCGCGGGTCTCGCACTGCATGAAGGCGTGCACGGGCGTGACGTTCCTGCCCTCGCCCGCCACGAGCCTGCCGACGGCGATGCGCGTGTCGCCCTCGCCGTGGCGCGGAATGCCCTGCATCATCACGGCGGCGGCCGCCGCGGCCATGAGCGCGCTCCTGCCCTTTTCGGGATCCGAACCCGCATGCGAGGGCACGCCCGTGAACTCGATGTCGATCTTGGTCGTGGCCAGGAAGCCCTTCTTCACGACGGACGCCTCGCCGATCCTGCAGTTGCAGCCCACATGGGCGCCGAAGAACCAGTTGAGATCGTCCACGACGCCTGCGGCGGCCATGGGCGCCGCGCCGCGCGTCCCTTCTTCGGCGGGCTGGAAGATGAGGCGGAAGCGCCCCTTGAGCTCGTCCTTGTGATCCGTGATCCAATGGGCGAGCGTCACGCCCGTCGCCGTATGGGCGTCATGGCCGCAGGCGTGCATGTGTCCCGGGATCTCGGAGTCGAACCCTTCGGCCGCGGGCAGGTGCGAGGCGTCGTGAAGCTCCTCGACGAGTACGCAGTCCATGTCGAAGCGAAAGCCCGTGACGGGGCCTTCGCGGCCCGTGTCAAAGTTGGCCGTGAGCCCCGTGTAGCCGCCCGTGGCCTTGAGGAAGGATTCAGGCACGCCGTGTTCGGCCGCTCGGACCATCGCCTTCTCGACGAGCTCCGCATTGCGGCCCATGACGGCCTCGGGCCTGATCACGTCCAGCCCCATGCGGATCGTCCAGCCGAGCGCCTCAAGCGCACGGAAGACCTTCCACTGGGTCTCGAATTCGGTCCAGCCCTCTTCGGGGCGGCGGTGGATTTCACGGCGAAGCCTCGTCATCTCCTCGACGTACCTGGCGCAGTCCTGCATGTCGTTCTCCTTTGATTGGAAAGAATGTCATGCAGACATTTTCCTCCTCTTTTGAGACCGCGGGAGGAGTGGCATAAAAAAGGCACCCGCCTCAACGTGAGGAGAGTGCCCTTTTGCGCATGCGGATGGTCCTGCGGACTGCGCAGGAACAAGCCGCCTTATTCAGTCCAACGCTTGTAGATCACCGTGGAGTTCGTGCCGCCGAAGCCGAAGGAGTTCTTCATGGCGTAGTTGATCTCCATCCTGCGGGCCTCGTTGGGACAGCAGTCGATGTCGCATTCAGGATCCTGCTCGAAGACGTTGATCGTCGGGGGCGAGACCTGCTCCTCGAGCGCCTTGATCGTGAAGACGGACTCGACGCCGCCGGCGCCGCCGAGAAGGTGGCCCGTCATGGACTTCGTGGAGTTGACGACGAGCTTCCCGGCGTGTTCGCCGAAGACTTCCTTGATGGCCTTCACTTCGTTGACGTCGCCGACGTTTGTGGACGTGCCGTGCGCGTTGAGGTACTGGATGTCCTCGGGGGCGATGCCGGCGTGGCGGAGCGCCATGCGCATGCAGCGGGCGGGACCGTCGGTCGACGGGGTCGTGATGTGGAAGGCGTCGCCCGAGAGGCCGTAGCCGACGATTTCGGCGTAGATGTGGGCGCCGCGGGCGCGGGCGTGCTCAAGCTCCTCGAGAACGAGGACGCCGGCGCCTTCGCCCATCACGAAGCCGTCGCGGTCCTTGTCGAAGGGACGGGAGGCGGTCTTCGGATCGTCGTTGCGACGGGAGAGCGCATGCATGTTGTCGAAGCCGCCGACGCCCACGGGATGAATCGTGGACTCGCAGCCGCCCGCCACCATCACGGTCGCGTCGCCGCGGGCGATGATGTGCATGGCCTCGCCGATGGCGTGAAGGCCCGTCGAGCAGGCGGTCACGTGGGCGATGTTCGGGCCCTTGAGGTTCTTCATGATCGCGAGCTGGCCCGAGGTCATGTTGATGATGCAGCCCGGAATGAGGAAGGGCGAGATGCGGCGCGGACCGCGCTCGTTGCAGGCCTCGTTGTTCGTGCAGATGAGCGGAAGGCCGCCGATGCCCGAACCGATGGCGCAGCCGCATTCAGGCGCGAACTCGTCGGTGATCTCGAGGCCGGAGTCTTCAAGCGCCATGATGCCGGCGGAGACGCCGAAGTGAACGAAGCGGTCGAAGCGGCGCACTTCCTTGACGCCAAGGTACTTGCCCGCGTCGAAGTCCTTCACTTCGCCGGCGATCTGGCAGCCGAAGGCGGAGGCGTCGAAAGCGGTGATGCGGTCGATGCCGGACTTGCCTTCGAGGGCGGCCTTCCAGCTCGAGGCGACGTCGTTGCCGATCGGCGAAACCATACCGAGACCTGTAACGACAACACGACGGTTCATCATGGTGGTATTCCTTGCTGTGGGTGTTCTTGGAAGCCGAACAATCTGATACGATTTTCGGCCTTAGGGACTAGCGGGTCGGCGTTATCCGCCTTCCCCTTAAAACAACTGTGGGACCCGCAGAGGCGGATCCCACAATTCGGGCGCCCCTGAGGACGCCGTTCACATCGAGCTCACTCGAGGCGAAATTACTTGTTGACGGCAGACTTGACGTAGTCGATGGCCTGCTGGACGGTACGGAGGTTTTCCTGTTCCGTGTCCGGGATTTCGATGCCGAAGGCGTCTTCGAGGGCGAGGGACATTTCAACCGTCGTGAGGCTGTCGGCGCCGAGGTCTTCGATGAAGGAGGACTCGTTCTTGATGTCCTCTTCCTTGATGCCGAGCTGTTCAGCAACAATCTTCTTAACCTTCAGTTCGATATCTTCCATTTCTTTAACTCCGCTTTAATGGGGTAGGACCCCGCAGGCGCGGGGAAAAAGTGAAGGGACAATCCCCTTCGGGGTTTAGGTGATTGAATATTTTACCAAGCAAGAGCCGCTTTGTGTGAAGGGAGGCTCCCTCCGGAGCGCCTCATGCCCGGCGGAGGGAGCGTCAGCCCATGAACATGCCGCCGTTGACGTGCAGGGTCGTGCCCGTCACGTAGGCGCCCGCATCGCTCGCGAGGAAGAGGCAGGCGTCGGCGATCTCCTGAGCGCCGCCGAGGCGGCCGAGCGGGATCTGGGCGAGAAGCGCGGCCTTGTGCTCTTCGGGAAGACCGGCCGTCATGTCCGTGTCGATGAAGCCCGGAGCGACGCAGTTGACCGTGATGCCGCGAGAGCCGATCTCGCGGGCGAGGGCCTTGGTCATGCCCATGAGGCCCGCCTTGGCGGCGGCATAGTTGACCTGGCCGGCGTTGCCCATGGCGCCCACGACGGACGTGATGGAGATGATGCGGCCGGAGCGCTGCTTCATCATCGGGCGCACGCAGGCGCGGGCAAGACGGAAGGCGGCGGTGAGGTCGGTCTCGACGACGTCGTTCCAGGCGTCGTCCTTCATGCGCATCACGAGCGTGTCGCGGGTGATGCCGGCGTTGTTGACGAGAACGTCGATGCGGCCGAATTCGGCGACCGTGTCGGCCACGGCCTTGGCGGAGGCCTCGCCGTCGCAGACGTTGAGCACGATGCCGCGGCCCTTGCCGTCGAGTTCGGCGATGCGGGCCGTGATGCGTTCGGCGCCGGCTTCGCTCGTGGCCGTGCCGACCACGGTGGCGCCGGCCTTCACGAAGGCTTCAAGAATGGCAGCGCCGATGCCTCGGTGCCGGTCACGAGCGCGACGCGGCCCTCGAGCGCATTGGCGGAAAACGTCGTCATATGTCTTTCTCCAAATTTCAGTTCAGCTTTTCGAGCACCGCGGCGAGCGAGGCGGCGTCGAAGATGTTGTGGCCGTTGATTTCAGGCGCAGTGCGGCGAAGCAGGCCCGTGAGGACCTTGCCGGGGCCGCACTCGACGATGTCGGTGATGCCGGCGGCCTTCATGCGCTCGATCGTGCGCACCCACTGGACCGCGCCCGCAGCCTGACGGGCGAGCGCCTCGCGGATGGCGTCGGGCGTCTCGTGCACCTCGACGTCGATGTTGGCGATGACGGGAATGGCG
>ERZ791829.1853-NODE-1853-length-11062-cov-2.688744_pt1 | contig 11062 bp, 12 predicted proteins | sample MGYA00510296_ERZ791829 | MGnify/ENA primary metagenome ERZ791829 (study PRJEB30046, sample SAMN00791973) | human gut metagenome | study: EMG produced TPA metagenomics assembly of the A metagenome-wide association study of gut microbiota in type 2...
ACTTTCGGCAGATTGATTTTTGCGCATTAGTTAGAGGCAGCTAACCGCAAGGAGGTGTTGACTTATTATTATTTCATACCCTGAGGCTCGTTTTGTTCCCACCGCTGTAAGCATTGCTGCATCAAGTCAGATTATGCAGGCGAATAAAACAGCCGATAATCAATATCTCATTCCCCTCATGGATGGTACTATTGAAAACATTGATATTACCGATGGAATATTGTTGACAACATCAGAGTTTGTTTCACAGGAAGATATTGAAATGACAACAACACACGACGATTTGAGCCTGTTTCAGATTTCCTTTTGCATTGATGGCAATATGGAGTGGTCTTACATCAATAACGAGGTTGTTCATCAATTTCAAATTGCGGCACAGCAGAGCCAAGTACGCTATGGAACATTTAAGGAGTGCCGAAGTAGAATAAGCGGAAACAGAAAATTCAAAGGCATCAGCATTACTTTGGATGAAAAAATCTTTGAGCAGATTTTCACCTGTATCAAAATAAGGGGGGCATTATATGATACAAGAAAAACAGCGCCCGTAAGAGTATATACCTACACACCAAACATCAGTAAAATTCTCTCTGAAATCCTTGCTTGCCACTTTTGTGATGAAATGAAAAAGATCTATCTGCAAGGAAAAATTTTTGAGTTAATTGCTGTTTACTGCGACGAGGTTATTTGCAAATCTCCTACAAATGACTTTGGCATCCGTATTAGTGTGGAAGATTACAATGCGCTGTTGAAGGCGCGGGAATTTATTGGTGAAAACTTCGCCCACCCCCTCACAATTCCAATTGTTGCAAAGGCGATTGCTATCAACGAGCAAAAACTAAAGGATGGATTTAAGCGGTGCTTTGGAGTTACAGTTAATGATTATGTTGTAGAAAAACGGCTGGAAGCAGCGATACGATTATTGAAAACTGGAAAACATACTGTGCAGGAAGTGACATGGATGGTGGGGTATTCTCATACGGGATATTTCATCGAGCTTTTTCGGAAGCATTATGGAATATCCCCCGGTGAAATGTTAAAAAACAACAGATAAGAACTTCATGTAAGTCTGAAAAGACCGCATGAAGTTCTTTCTTTTGTGATATAGGAACTTCCGATAGTGATACTATGCAGAAAAGCATCGTGCTATAATAATAGCAGTTAGCGTTATCTAACCAAAAAAACTCGGAGGTTATTGCTATGAGCAGAACAAATGAAAACAAATTAAAAATGAAGGACATTGCAACCATAGGCATCTTTAGCGCACTCCTTTTTGTGGTGACAATGGTAGCAGGAGCTTTGATGGGAATTAGCATGGTGTTGAATATGTATTCCGTTGCGGTTGTTGCCGTTTTATCTGCGCCACTTTATATGCTGATTATGGCAAAAGTACATAAGAAAGGCGCAGTCTTATTGACTTTTGCTATTGTCGGTATTCTATGGGGGCTGTTTGGCGGTATTTTTGTCTTGATTTGGATGTTGGGGTTTGGCGTTGTAGGCGAAGTCCTTGCCAGCAAATCAAAGTATCAGAATTACAAAATGCTTACCGTTTCTTTTGGATTGTATTCAGTTGGATATTATTTAGGTGCCATCGCACCCCTCTATTATTATCCCGCATTTTGGTATGGATTTGACCGTCCAAAGGAAACTGTGGATGCAATGATTGCAGCAGCACATTCTACGGCTGGGCTTGCTGCAATTCCGGTTACATTGATCGCGATTGTGATAGGTGCTGTAATTGCAAAGAGAATGTTGAAGAAACATTTTGAAAAAGCAGGAGTGATTTAATGCACCGCATAGACCCCCGGATAGTGATTATTCAGATTGTGCTTTCAGGGATATGTGCATTTTGGATTTTTAAGCCGTTAGCCATGCTTTGTGAAGTGCTTTTTCTGATGAGCTTTCTGTTATATTTGCAACACCCGAAGGAGGCTTTGCGGCTGGGCGTATGGTTTGCGTTCCTTGTCGGATTGTATGCCTTACTGAATGAGAGCAACGCTCCGCAAATCATAGTCCAGCCCGTTTTCCTATTACGCAAGCTCTCTCCCTTACTGGGTGTAATGGTTCTGTCACTAAAGGCGTTGACCGTGAGTGAGCTGTTCATGGGGCTTCAAAAATTACATTGCCCTAAATCAGCTACGCTTGCGCTTGCTGTCGCATTGCGATTTATTCCCACCATTCGCCATGAGCTTGCACAGATTAGAAATGGCATGAAAACAAGAGGCGTCCCCTTAAATGTGATTACTTTTGCAAAAGCTCCTGCCATGACCACAGAATACATGATTATTCCCTTTATCATGCGCTGTGTAAAGGTAGCGGATGAATTATCTGCGGCTGCGGTCACTCGTGCAATCGAAAATCCTGTGCCAAGAGGGATGAGAGTTCCTCTGAAAATCAGAATAAAGGATATTGTGTATCTGATGATGGTGATTTGCGCTAATATCGGAACACTTCTTTATTCATTGTGCGGATAGCGCGGAGGTTCAGAATGAGTATGATCACAATAAGAAATTTACAATTTCAATATGATGCCGCACCGGAGATAAATGCTCTTTATGGAATTGATTTGGAAATTCGTAAAGGAGAGTGCATTATTTTAACGGGAGAAAGTGGCTGCGGGAAAACAACTTTAACACGATGCATCAATGGTTTAATACCCAACTTTTTTGAAGGAACACTTACGGGAGAAATATTGTACGAGGGTGTTCCTGTAAACAAATTGGAACAGTATGAGCTTAGTCGCAAAATTGGCACAGTGTTTCAAGATCCCCGTTCACAATTTTTTGCAGTAAACACAACGGACGAAGTAGCTTTCGGGTGTGAAAATCTTGCCTTTTCCACGGAGCGGATAAATCAGAACGTGGACGCCGCATATGGCGCGGCTGCCGGACAATCCGGCGTGGTGCGATTTTATCCCATTCAACCGGAAATATCGCCCTGAAGTGCTTTGCAAAGCAGAGATTCTTTGGCTCAAGTGTTCCGGCTGCGGAAAACGCTACGAAATGACAGAAACGCAGCTCAAAAATATCCGTGACAGAAGCAATGATAAGCTGTACTGCCGGAAATGCGGTGATTGGATGCCGGTCCACCCATGCGCTCATCCTAAGGAAGGGGGTGATGGGAACGGATAAAGTCGTCATCGTTGTCAAGGATGGAATGGTTCGGGAAGTGTTCGGAGCCTGCCCTTACAAATTCGATGTTGAGATCCTGGACATGGATTTTAACGGAGCCGACCCTGACGCAGAGAATGCCGCACAGGATCGGCTGCAGACTGTCCGGCAGTATCTCAGCAAAATCTATTAACAAAAAGGAGAAGCATTATGCGAGAAAAGAACAATCCCAATCTGGAACAGATGCGCGAACTGATCGAGCGGCTCACGGAGGCGGACATCGCCTACTACAAAAATGACGCTCCTATTATGACGGATCTGGAATATGACCGACTGACAGAGGAGCTCGCCTCTTTGGAGCATGATACCGGGCTGGTGCTTTCCGGCTCGCCGACGCAGAAGGTTTCCGGAGAGATTTTGGAAAGCCTGGCGGAGGTGCGGCATACAAAGCCCATGCTGTCCGCAGGCAAGACGAAGTCCATTGAGGATCTGATCCGGTTTGCAGCAGGACGTGCTGTTCTGCTGTGCTGGAAGATGGACGGGCTTACGCTGGTTTTGCGGTATGAGTACGGAAAACTGAAGCAGGCCATCACCCGCGGCCGCGAGGGCATCATCGGCGAGGATGTGACCCATACGGTGCGCACCTTCCGAAATGTGCCCTTGACGATCCCCACGAAGGAATCGTTTGAGGTACGCGGAGAGGGCGTCATCTCATGGGAGAGCTTCCGCAGAATCAATGCCAGTCTGGAGGAGCCCTATACCCATCCGCGGAATCTGGCCTCCGGCAGCACGCGAAAGCTTGACGCCGGTGAGGCAAGCAAGCGCCGGCTGGAGTTCTGGGCTTTCGAACTGGTCAGCGACCATCTGGAGTCTGAGAGCAAGCTTGCGCAGCAGCAATTTCTGCAGCGCAGCGGTTTCTCGGTTGTGCCGTATATCTTTTTGGATGCCGGGCACAGCGGGCAGGACATCCGAGATACAGTCGCCGGCATGGAACCCAAAGACTTCGCATATCCGGTGGATGGTCTCGTCATGGAATATGAAGACCTCCGCTATGGCAAAAGCCTTGGAGCAACCGGACATCACGAGAATCGCCTGATTGCGCTCAAGTGGGCCGATGAACTCTATAGCACGCGTTTTCGCGGCGTGGAGTTGGCCACGACCAGAACCGGTATGGTAAGCATCACCGGTCTGTTCGATCCGATCAGTATTGATGGTACACTCGTCAGCCGCGCTTACCTGCACAACCTTGATATCTTCGATGAGTTTCAGTTTGGCATCGGTGACGAGATCAGCGTGTACAAGGCGAACATGATCATTCCGCAGATTGCGGACAATAAAACGCAGAGCAACACCTATATGCTGCCCATGACCTGCCCCTGCTGTGGCAAACCGCTAACGGTGAAGTGCACATCGGGCGGCACGCGGCAGCTGTATTGCGGTAATCCGCACTGTGCAGCCAAGCTGGTGCAGAAGTTTGCGCATTTCTGTGAAAAGACCCGCATGAATATCGAAGGACTTTCAGCAACAACGCTGGAGAAGCTCATCGGTCATGGCTGGGTGCGAAATTTCGGAGACTTATACGAGTTGGAGCAACACCGTGAGGATATTGTACGCACCGAGGGTTTCGGCGAGCGATCCTTTGACCGACTGCAGGCGGCAATTGAAAAGAGCCGCCGCTGCACGTTGGCAAAGTTTATCGCCGGTCTCGGTATCCCGATGGTCGGGCGCCATGCAGGCCGGGATCTGGATCGCTATTTCCATGGCTCATGGGCAGAGTTTGAGGCGGCAATTCTCAACGGCTTCGATTTCACACAACTGCCGGATTTTGGCGAGACCATGCACAACAACATTTATACCTGGTATGCGGATGCTCAGGAGGCAAAGCTCTGGCGTCCGCTGCTGAGAAAAATTCAATTTGAAACAAAGGAGAATTTGACTATGGAAACCACCATGAATAACCCCTTCGCAGGCAAGACCGTCGTTGCTACCGGGAAGCTGGAGCATTACACCCGTGACGGCATCCAGGAGAAGCTGATTTCTCTGGGCGCCCATCCGTCCGGTGCCGTGAGTAAGAAAACCGATTATCTGATCGTTGGCGAAAAAGCCGGCAGCAAGCTGACCAAAGCACAGCAGCTGGGCGTAAAAACGCTGACTGAACAGGAATTTGAGGACATGCTGGCCTGAATGGCAGGCGGCGCAACGGTTGCGGAGCAGGGATTCCCTGCTCCGTTTCCGGTCTCAGGAGGAAATCAAGATGACAAACCACAAATACCGTTGTCCTGTCTGCGGAGCCAAGAGCTTCGAGGTCACAGCACATGTTACGCAGGATTGGAAAATCGACTGCAACGGCACTTTTCTGGAAGCGTTGAATGAGTGCGTTGAGGTCACGCACTATCCTGACGAAATGGATATTTGGAGCTGTTCCAACTGTGATTTTTCCGCAGAAGGCAAATCGTTTCTCGTAAATACTCACAGTTAGGAGGACACATAATGAGAAAAACGAAGATCGGGGTCATGGACTTCCACGGCAGCGTGGATATCACCGACCCCTGTTACGACAAAGATGTCTGGTGCCGGATGAACAATGTGAAAATCAGTGAAGGCGAATATGCCTGCTATGTCTGGCGTCATACCGACAAAGGTAAGTATGAGGACGGTACGCCGTATGCAGCCAGACAAAACGGCTTGATTTCCTACGTCCAGTATGTTCCAAATGGGTGCGTGTATTTTACAGATGCAGCGCTTCAGGAATATGTTGCCAAATGCACAAAGAGGGCAAAACCTGCCGATAACAACTTGACATACCGCAAGCAGCACCGTCCCAAAAAGAAATAGCTTGCTCATCCTCACAAATTCGGCAGCTGATACCAACGTTTAGGGAGGTGAAAGAATGGCAAGAAAGAAAAAAGAGATACCCAAGTATGGCACTGTGGTGCTAAAGGGGGTCGAATACTACAGAACACGAATTGAAGATGCCGATGGCAGGCGAGTCGCCCTTTACGCAAGGACTCCGGAAGAACTTCTTGAAAAAGTGGAAGAAGCACAGCGCCAAATTGAAGATGCGGTTTTCCGTAGGACAACACCGACTGTGGCCGAATATTGTGAGCGTTGGCTCACCATGCAATCTGCAAGAATACGGCCAACAACCCTTATAGACTATACTTCAAAGGTCAAAAACTATATCATTGAACCGCTGGGCCATAAATATATGGCAGAAGTCTCTTCAGATGATATCAAGCTTGCGATGGTGAATGTCTCCTCAAAATCATGCTCAGTATATCGCTCGGTTCAGATGCTGTATAAGTGCATTTTCTATTCTGCAGTCGAAAGCAAAATCATCGATTCCTGCCCCTGTGAAAATCTTTCCTCCAAAGGAGGAAAGCCGCAGAATGAACGAGAGGCACTTACAGACGAACAGGTTGACAAACTTCTCGTTGCCATCAAGGGGCTTCCTCCGTATGTGTTTGTAATGATTGGTCTGTATGCTGGCTTGCGACGGGAAGAAATCTTGGCGTTAAAATGGGACTGTGTGTTTCTTGATGCCGAAGCACCATACCTTTCCGTACAAAGAGCATGGCATTCGGAACATAATCGGCCCGTTATATCGTCCGATCTGAAAACAACATCTGCAAGGCGGGACATTCCGCTACCTTCAGTTCTAACGGAGTGCCTACGGGAAGCAAAAGAGGTTGCAACTTCAGAATATGTTGTTGCCAATCGTGATGGAGATCCGCTGTCATATACGCAGTTCAAGCGAGTATGGCAGTATATCATCACAAGATCAACAAAGGAGCGTACCTATGTTCGGTATATCAATGGGCAAAAAATTCAGCGCACGGTAACGCCGAAGCTGGGAGAAAAAGCAGCGCATAATGGAAATGTGGTGTACACCCTTGATTTTCAGGTAACTCCGCATCAGTTGCGCCACACATATATCACGAATTTGATTTACTCCGGCGCAGATCCTAAAACGGTTCAGTACCTGGCGGGGCATAAGCACAGCAAAATTACGATGGACATTTATGCTAAGGTGAAGTATAATAAACCTAAAGAATTGTCCTCGGTTGTGAATAAAGCATTTGCGCCAAAAAAAGGTGCTACACCAAATAAGATGCGGAAAGGGTGAACTGATGGGTTAACCGAGGCGTGAAAACCTAAAAAACCCAGTAAAATCAACAGTTTTCGCCCGTAAGGCAGAAAGCAGTACGGTCTCAAAGCAGCTCGTCGCGCGCCTCAGTTCAGCAAGCGCTAAAAAAGTTCTCTTTTCCCCGGAAAACTTCGGTTTTCCGGGGTTTTCTTTCGGCTTTTGTCACAAGACATTGACATACCAAAATCCGAGGGGACAAAATTCTGAAATGATAGACCACAATATCTTGCGGTCTGACGCAAAATGCCTTGATGTCAAAGGGATTATTGTTGTACTCTGCCAGTATTTGCAGCCCTCTGCTCTGGTTGCCGCATAGCCGATGGTGATTTGTTCCTGAACGGTTTTCCCTGTTTCAGGATTGACGTGCCACCCTACCGTTTTCCTCACTGCATAGGGCCTTCTTCGCTTTCCGGGCATTTTCTTGACGCTTCCATATCCGTTGGGTGATCTCAAAAAATCTCAAACTTCCCTTCTCCCAGCGTTTGAATTAAATTTGATAAAGGGTATGTGTTTGACCTGTCCGATGGCGGCATCCACCATGTCCGGGGCACCGTGGAGGTCACGGGCCAGGCCGGAGGTCTTTTTTGGACAGCATGACAAAGAGAGCCGCACGTCTGTGCGGCTCTCTTTGTTTGAGGATAGAAAGGAAAAGCAATTCATGTCGTAGGAATTACTGTGGACAAGATACACCATGAGAAAAAATTTGTAAAGCGACAAAATCTCATTTTAACATTAAGGAATGTCATGGAATCATCCTATTTTTGCACAATGTACGGAATATCTCCTTAAAAATTGGGTAAAATACATAGAATCCCTCTCTTGCCCGGGGAAAAAGTACGTTGTATAATAGCAGTATGAAATAGTTTCATAGCTGGAGGATGGCATGGATACGAAAAAACTGGAGGCTCTGGCGGCGGCCGTGCAGTATGGCAGCTTCACCCGGGCGGCGGAGGCCCTGGGCTATACCCAGTCCGGTATGACCCACATGATGAACAGCCTGGAGCGGGACATCGGATTTCCGGTGCTGCTGCGGGGCCGGGGCGGGGTGCGGCTGACCCCGGCGGGGGAGCGCATCTATCCCCTGGTCCGGGAGGTTCTGGCGGCCTCCCAGTCCCTGGACCGGGAGATCGCCCTGATCAATTCCCATAAGGAGGACACCATCCGGGTGGCCTCCTATTCCAGCATTGCCATGCACTGGCTGCCGGAGGTGATCCAGCAGTTCCGCCGGGTCCACCCGGACCTGACGGTGGACATCCAGATGGGCAGCGTGGAGGAGGTGTACCGCTGGGTCCGGGAGGACAAGACGGACGTGGGCTTCGCCAGTCTCCAGGACGGCATGACCATGGATTGGGTCCCCCTGGCGGAGGACCCGCTGCTGGCTATTCTGCCGCCGGAATACGACCTGCGGGGCCGTGACCGCTTCAATGTGGAGGATTTTGCCGGGCAGGAGTTCCTGATGCCGTCTCTGGGCTTTCACCTGGACATTCTGCGGGCGCTGAACCGCTCCAACGTCACGCCGGTGATCCGCACCACCCAGGTGTCCGACAGCGTCATCATCTCCATGGTAGAGCACGGCCTGGGCGTCAGCGTTCTGTCGGAGCTGGTTCTGAAGGGCCGCCGGGACGATGTGCAGGCGGTGCCCCTGGACCCGCCGGCCTACCGCCAGCTGGGCATTCTGGTGCGGGACCGGAAGGACCTGCGCCCTGCTGCCCGCCGCTTCATCACCGAGGCGCGTGAAATCATCGATCAGATCAAATAGGAGAACCCATATGCTTTCATTTACCCCCCTGACCATTGAACACCATGCCCTGCTGCGCCGCTACTACGACGGGTGCGACTATCACCTGTGCGAATATTCCACCGGAACAAAGCTCATGTGGAGCCTGTACCTGCGGCCCTCCTTCGCCCAGGAGGCGGGATGCCTCATTGTCCGCAACCGGGTGGACGGCGAGTGGGTATTCGACTTTCCGGTGCCGGGCCCCGGCGGCGACGTGGATGCCGCCCTGACAGCCATTGAGGAATACTGCACCGAGACGGGAACGCCGCCGGTGATCTCCGTGGTGCCGGAGGAGAAGGCCCCGGAGCTGCTGCTGCGCTGGCCCCGGTTCCGGCTGACCAACGAGCGCAACTGGAAGGATTACCTGTACCGGGCGGAGGATATGGCCGCCTTTGCCGGGCGGAAATACAGCGGCCAGCGCAACCACATCAACAAGTTCCGCAAGGAGTACCCCAATGCCCGGTTCGTGGTCCTTACCGGGGAGGACATGCCCCTCATCGAGGACTTCTGGGGGGACTATGAGCAGGAGTTCCAGAAAACCAGCTTCAACGCCAAGCGGGAGCTGGCCTATGCCAAGGCCCTGGCCCGGCTGCTGCCGGAGGGCTGGCTGCTGGGCGGCGGCCTGCTGTCGGAGGGTCGGCTGGTGGCCATGAGTCTGGCGGAAAAGTGCGGCGACACCCTGATCATCCATGTGGAAAAGGCCCTGTATTCCCACCAGGGGGCATATCCCACCCTGGTCCAGGCCTTTGCCGCCCACTTCGGCGGCGACTGCACCTACATCAACCGGGAGGACGACGCCGGGGACCAGGGCCTGCGGACGTCCAAGCTGCAATACCTGCCGGTGCGCCTGGCGGGGAAGCTGCGGTTCGAGGTCCGCTGCGAGGCCGACCGTCTGCGGGAGATCCCCACCCTCACCACGCCGCGCCTGACCCTGACGCCGCTGGAGGACCGGGACGAGGCGGCGTACAACGCCCTTTGCCTGGACGACGACCGCAACCGCTGGTGGGGGTACGACTTCCGCCAGGATCTGAAGGGGGAGCTGACGGAGGATTACTTCCTGTCCGTGGCCCGGCACGACTTTGCCGCCCGTCACGCGGTGAATTTCGCCGTCCGGCTGGACGGACACCTTATCGGCGAGGCGGTGCTGTACCGGTTCGACTGGCGGGGCGGCGCGGAGCTGGGCTGCCGCATCGACCGGGCCTACGCCGGTCACGGCTACGGCACCGAGGCCTTCACCGCGGCGGCGGAGTGGGCCCTGTTCGCCCTGACCCTGGCCAAGGTAAAGGCCAAGTGCTATAAGGAGAACACCGCATCGTATAAAATGCTCTCCTCCTGCATGCGTCCGGCAGGGGAGGACGACACGTTCTTCTACTTTGAGAAAACCGTGTGACAGCAAAAGCAGGGAGGCCCGGCGGGCCTCCCTGCTTTTGCTGGACGTTCTTTACTTGACGCAGATGGTCTCGATCTCCACCAGCGCGCCCCGGGGCAGAGCGCCCACTTCCACGGCGCTGCGGGCGGGGTACTGGCCCTCGGTGAAGAACTCGGCATACACCGCGTTCATGGCGGCGAAGTCGCTCATGTGCTGCAGGAACACGGTGGTCTTGACCACATTGTCCATGGTCAGGCCGGCGGCCTCCACAATGGCCTTGATGTTGCGGAACACCTGGCGGGTCTGCTCCTGGATGCCGCCGGGAACGAACTCGCCGGTCTTGGGGTCGAAGGGCACCTGGCCGCTGGTGACCAGGAAGCTGCCGCAGTCGATGGCCTGGGAATAGGGGCCGATGGCGGCGGGAGCATTGGTGGTGGCGATGATCTTCTTCATAACAGAGCTTCCTCCTTATAATAGTATCCTCTAAAGCAGCGGGCCTTTCGGCCCAACCCTGTTATATCACACTTTTTGCCGTTTGGCAACAGCGGAACCGGGTTATTCTCCGCCGAAGCACAGCCGCACGGCCCAGGCGGCAGCAATGAAGGCTGCCAGGTCCGCCGTCAGGGCGGCGGGAATGGTATAGCGGGTGCGGCGGATGCCTG
>ERZ791829.1875-NODE-1875-length-10916-cov-7.193444_pt1 | contig 10916 bp, 6 predicted proteins | sample MGYA00510296_ERZ791829 | MGnify/ENA primary metagenome ERZ791829 (study PRJEB30046, sample SAMN00791973) | human gut metagenome | study: EMG produced TPA metagenomics assembly of the A metagenome-wide association study of gut microbiota in type 2...
CGGCTGTCGTTGGGGGAAGCATCGGTCAGCAGGATGAGCAGGTGCCGCGGGGCGGGGCCGGGGGCAAAGTCCAGCAGATCGCCCGCCGCCAGCAGGGCCAGGCCGTCGCGGTTCCAGCCGGAGGCAAAATACCGGTTGATGTTCTGGCGGTTCTTGTCGGCAAAGTCCTTGAGCACCCGCAGCACGGTGTAGCCCCGCAGGCTGCTGAAGGCACTCACCCGCACCGGGATGCCGCAGTTGGCCAGGCTCTCGGCCAGGATGGACCCCTGCGCCGCGATGACCTCCTGACAGTGCAGGCGGGAGGCCGAGGCGTCCAGCAGCAGGTCCACCGTAAAGGCGGGGTGATTTTCCTCTTCGGCGCACAAAAACACCCGGTCATCGTTCAAAAGCGGGGCGCGCCACACCCGCCCGGGGTCCACGTTGCCGCTGCGGGCCACCCGCGCGTTGGGCTGCTGATGCACCAGGATGCAGTTGCGGATCTGCTCGGTGAGCCGCAGCACCACGCTGCGGTGCAGCTCCTGATTTTTGGCGTAGTAGGCGCGGTTGCGGTCGGCCTGCAGTTCGGCCTGCTCGGCCAGATGCCGGGCCTCCGGGGTGGGGGCCTGTTCCGGGCTGGGCACGCCCGCGCTGAACCACAAATGGCACCCCAGATGCACCCCGGTGCACAGCTCCTGTTCGGCCTTGCGCAGCCGCTCCGGCGGGTAGAGGGAGCGGCCGAAGCAGCTCTCGATGTAGGCGCGGTCCTGCGCGGCGTTCTGCTTCAGGGTGATGTGGGCCTGCCGTTTGTCCACGCTGGGGCCGCTGCCGGCGGCGTCCACGGCGTTGGAGTGCTCCACGGTCACTCGGTCGGTCTTGATCATCTGGGTGGGCAGGGCCTTGGTGGCAAGGGTGGCCAGCAGACCGTCCAGATGCAGGTGCAGCGCCGCTTTCGGATGCACGGTGCCGTCGAAGAGGTCAAACGTTGCGTATACGGCCAGCAGGGCGTTCTGCAATTGGTCCGGCTGCGGGGCGGTGTCCGGGGCCAGCGCCCGGAACAGCCCGCTCTCGTAGGGGGTCATCACGGGCAGATTGCGCCCCAGCACGCTGCGCCAGCGGGCCGCCTGCATGGTGTACACCAGCTGGTTCCTGGCCATCCACTCCTGCCGGGAAAGTTTGTACTGGATGGCAAAAAAGTAGTCGGCGTGAGAAGAGCGCAGCGCTTCCAGCACCGGGCGGTGGGGCAGCTCCAGCCGGTAGGCCGCGTTTTCGAGGTACAGCCACGCCAGATCGTCCAGCATGGCCTGCCGCAGATCGCCCGCCCAGCGGTCGAAGATGCTGTTTATCAACTTGTCACCGTAATATTTGTGCACAAGGCCCACGATGGTGTTCATGTAAAAATCCACCGTGCCGTCGGTGTTGTGGGCCAGAAACAGCGGCTCAAAGCCATAGGCGCCCGCAGCCGCCCAGACCTGATTGGCCGCCCGCCGCTCCTGTGCGGTGTAGCTCTGGGCTTCCATCAGGCAAACAGTTTGGCCGCATCCAGTTTGGCCGGGATGCGGGCCGCGATCACGTCGCGGATCAGGCCCTGCTCGTAGCTGTCAAAGGCCTTGTTGGTGATGCCCATGTCCAGCGCGGCCCCTGCGGGGATGCCGCGGCGGATCAGGCGCAGCGCGTCCAGCATGCCGCGCAGGTCCAGTGCCTTGGTGGAAATTTCCGCACTGTCGCACTTTTTCTGCAAGTCGAGGAACAGCAGGGCGAACTGGTGGGCGTACTTCGCAGCAAGATCCGGGAACTGTGCCCGCAGCAGCTTTTCCAGGTTGTCCTGGGTGATGGTGGGCATCTGGATGACCACGAAGCGGGAGGTCAGGGCTTCGTTCAGCTCCCGGGTACCGGCGTAGCCGTAGTTCATGGTGGCGATGAAGCGGGTCTCCTCGGCCAGCGGGATGCGGTCGTAGCCGGGCACGTCAATGGCGCGGCGGAAGTCCAGCACTGCGTGCAGCACGGCCAGCGCCTCGTTCTTGGCCATGTTGATCTCGTCCAGCACGCCAAAGCCGCCGCACTGGGCGCAGCGGTACACCGGCCCGGGGCGGAACTCCACCCGTCCGTCGGCAAAGGTGTCCATGCCGATGAGGGAGGCCGCGTCCATGTTCACATGGAACGAGATGTCCCACGCGGGGCGGCCGAAGGCGGCGGAGAGGTTCTCGGCCAGCACGTTCTTGCCGGTGGCCTTGCCGCCCGCCAGCAGCAGGTTTTCGCCGCAGAGCAGGGCGGCCAGCGCCTGCTCCCACACCTCTTTGCCGTAGTAGGTAAAGGCCGGGGCCGGGATGCGGGGCCGCAGCGCAGCGTCCAGCGGATGGGCGGCACGATATTCCTCTACCGCAGAAAGCAGGGCCGGGTCCACGCCCTCCTGCCGCAGCGTCTCAAGAAGTTCAGACATTGTACAATACACCTCGATGCTTTGCCGGTTGCTTGCAGCAAACCGGCTGCTCAGCCCTATCATAGCACAATCGCGGGCATTTGTGTAGGGGGCGTGCGGGGCAAAACAGCAAAGAGGGGCAGCCCCGACCGGGACTGCCCCTCTTCACATGAAAAAGAAGAAAAGAAGAAATGTTGGATCTATGCGGGAGAACTGCGCCTTATCAGGCGTTCTCCAGGCCTGCCATCTGCTTGATGGATTTAATGGCAAAGGTCATGGTACGACCGCAGGCAGTACCGCCCATGACGCAGGGATAGTTGTTCTGGAAGAAGCTGCCGGACATATCACCGGTGATGTACAGACCGGGGATCGGCTCATTGTTGCTGTCCTTGGCCTGGCAGTTCTCGGTGATGGAGATGCCCTGCATACTGCACAGCAGAGAGGCACCCAGCCAGCAGCCGTAGAAGGGAGCGGTCTTGATGGCGCTCAAACGGCTTGCAGGCTTGCCGAAGTCCTCATCGTTCTGCTTGTCATACAGCTCGTTGTAGCGGGCAACGGTGGCTACAAAGTTGTCCTTGTCGGCACCGGTAAAGCCCATCTTGTCGGCAAGCTCTTCAATGGTGTCCGCCTTCATGATCAGGCCCTCACCATCGTACTGCTCCAGCTGACCTTCCATCATGCCGGGGATGTAACGGGTCAGTGCAGAGCAGCCGATGGTGTGGAAGCGGTCTACATCCTCGCGGAAGTTTGCATCGTGGATCATGGCATAAACATGACCCGGCTGCTGGAAGGAAGCGTGAGAAGCGTTGTCGTACTCCTGGCTCTCATTCATAAAGCGTTCGCCATGGCGGTTGACTTTCAGGAACGGCTGGCTGCCGGGGTTGTACTGCCCCACAGTGCCGGGGAAGGCTTTGCCGCCAAAGGCGTTCTCGCTGTCCACATAGCCGGCATCCACACCGGGTGCCACCAGACCACGGTCGAACAGAACGGGAGCGGGCTCTGCATCCAGATGTGCACCTGCCCAGATCGCGGCACGGATGCCGTAACCCTTGTCGGCAGGGGTATAGGAGCAGGCGGTGGTCACGCTGGTGCCCAGCGGGTCCAGCTGCTCCATCATGTAGGGGTTGCCGGCATAGCCGCCGCAGGCCAGCAGCACGCCCTTGGCTGCGTTGATGCGGATGAAGTGGTCGTCGGCAGTGCTCTGGGCGATCACGCCGGTGATGCGGCCGTCGGCATCCTTTTCCAGCTTGGCAAGGCCGGTGTTAAAGTCGATGCTGTAGCCCTTGCTTTCAATGTACTCCTGGAACACCACGTTGCGGGGCTTTTCGGCGCTGCTGTAATCGACCTGCTGCACAGGGAACATCAGCTTGCTCTGGCTCACCTGGGTGTCATCCGGCCACTTGGCTTCATCGCCGGAGGTCAGGTTGCACACATAGTTATAAGGTTCGTTTTCCAGGATGCCGGAAACAAAATCATGCATGGCAGCGGATTCGTTGATCCAGGTCTTGACCACGCGCTGGTCGCAGCGACCGCCCATAGAACGGGAGATCTCGCTCAGCAGCTCGGCGCGGTCAACCGGAGCGATCCCTTTTTTCTTTGCTTCGCTGCTATCAATGGTGCCGTACCAGTGACGGGTATCCATGACGGCAGAATTCTGTTCGATCACGCGGAAATCCAGCCCGTTCTGTGCAGCATAAGCGGCTGCGCACATACCACCGTTGCCTGCGCCAACAATGACGATGTCGGTGTCCCAGGTCTCTGTGATGGCAGCTTCGTCGATGTCGGGCTCGGTGCCCAGCCAGTCGTTCTCGTCGCCGGTGGGCAGCTGCACGCTGGTGACAACAGCCTCGCCCTTTGCCTGTGCATAGCAATTCTGGGCAGCTTTCATGACAGCCTTGGAGGTGACGGTGGAACCGGAAACGCCGTCGATCTCGGCAGAACCGGCAGCCATCAGCTGCTCGCGCAGCTCATCGGCAGCGGCAGCACCGTAGGATGCGGTCTCACCAGAGGTGTCAACTACAACGTCGGTGACGGCGCTGTCAGAGAAGGTCATGGTGACCTTGACGGTGGAGGAGATGCCCTCGGCAGTGCCCTCATAGGTGCCGGGGATGTAGGTGCCGGTTGCACCGGAAGCGGCAGCGCTGCCGGAAGCAGCGGTGGAGGTGGAGCCGGAGGCGGCATTGCAGGCGGACAGAGCGCCGGCGGTGACACCGCTCATGGCGGCAGCAGCGGCGATCTTCAGAAAGCCTTTGCGGGAGATCTTGTTCATAGGTATGCTCTCTTTCTCTTCATTGTTTCAATTCTTCTTTGTCCTTCCGCAATGCACAGGGATTGCGGAATCTTTAACAATTATAGCGACGGCGGAGGGGTTTTACAATTCAAATAAATTATATTATAATGAAGCAAAACTTATTTATTGCAAAAGGAGCAACCCCATGAGCTTGAATGCATTGCAGGGATTTGTGAGAATCGTGGAACTGGATAGTTTTTCGGAGGCGGCAGATGCACTGTTTCTGTCACAATCTGCGCTGTCTCAGCAGATCCGTGCGTTGGAGGCACAGCTGAAAGTCCAGCTGTTTCAGCACGCGCAGCGCCGGGTGGTGCTGACTCCGGCAGGATGGGAATTTTATCCAAAGGCAAAGCAGCTGCTGGAATTATACGAGGATGCAGTAAACTGTGCGCAGGCAGCGGAACTGAATGCAAACCCGCCCAAACGGCATCTGCTGATCGGGCATCAGAATATGCCGCTGCAAATGCTGGGCTTTGACCTGTTTGCCGCCACAGAAGAGCTGAGCACCCGCTTTTCCCCATTGATGTACAGCTGTGCCAACCGAAAGGATATCGGGCGTGCACTGCTAAACGGTGAGATCGATCTTTCGCTGCAGATCGAGTGTGCGGAGATCGCAGCACGAGGTCTGCATTTTTACCCGGCAGTTTATATGCCGGAGATCGGCATCCCGTTCCATACGCCGCCAGAGGTGCCCCGCGGACACATTCCATTGGAGCAGGCGGTAAAATATCGGTGGATGTTTGCCGGGACACCGGAGCAATCACTGTATGAGACGGCGTTGCTGCACGAGGCTTCGAGGCAGCGGGCAGAGATCATCCGCGGCGTAAAAAGTGTGCAGTATAAGCTGCCAAGCCTGATGCTGACCCCGGCGGTGTACTACCGCAGACCGAATCTTGAGCAGGTGTTTGTTCTGGATTGGAACAAGGGAATGCGGTTTGGTATTGTTACAAAAGCGGAGCCTGATCCGGTGGTGGAGGAATATGTGCGTCAGTTACAGCACCTGCTGCCCCTGCTCTCTGAAAAATTGTTCGGCATGAAGCTGGAACCGGTGGAGGACTGAACCCTCTCAGGCAAAGCCTTGCGGCTTTGCCTGAGAGGGTTCATCCCGTAAAAGCACCTGTTCTCGCTGCGTTTTGGCCGCAGGCCAACAGCAGCCACGATGCCGCTGCCCGGAACGACCCTTCCCGTGAAAAGGCAAATCCGGCGGGGCCGCAGCCCTGCCGGATTTGCAAAATCTAAAATAATATTTCCGCTGAAGATGCCCAGAGCAACGCGGAGGGCATTTCAAATCGTTCGTGTTACTCCACCACGTCCTCGAACTGGCTGTTGTACAGGTCGGCATAGAAGCCGCCGGCGTCCAGCAGCTGGTCGTGGGTGCCCTGCTCCACGATGTCGCCGTCCCGCATCACCAAGATGAGGTCGGCGTCCTTGATGGTGGACAGGCGGTGGGCGATGACAAAGCTGGTGCGGCCCTCCATCAGGCGGTCCATGGCGGTCTGGATGCGCTGCTCGGTACGGGTATCCACGCTGCTGGTGGCCTCGTCCAAAATCAGGATGCGGTTATCTGCCAGAATGGTGCGGGCGATGGTGAGCAGCTGCTTCTGGCCCTGACTCACGTTGGAAGCGTCTTCGTTCAGCTCCATCTGGTAGCCGCCGGGCAGGGTGCGGATGAAGTGGTCGGCGTTGGCAGCCTTGGCGGCGGCAATGACCTCCTCGTCGGTGGCGTCCAGACGGCCGTAACGGATGTTCTCCATAATAGTGCCCTTGAACAGCCAGGTGTCCTGCAGCACCATGCCGAAGCCCTCGCGCAGAGCGCTGCGGTCAAAGTCGCGCACGTCGTGGCCGTTCAGGGTGATGGAGCCGGCGTCCACATCGTAGAAGCGCATGAGCAGCTTGACCATGGTGGTCTTGCCCGCGCCGGTGGGGCCGACGATGGCCACCTTCTGGCCGGGCTTCACCGTACAGCTGAAGTCGTGGATGATGGTCTTGTCCGGGGTGTAGCCGAATTTGACGTGGTCGAAGGTCACCTGACCGTCGATGCAGGCGGGGTCTGCCCGGCGGGCCGGGTCGGCGGTCTGGTCCTCTTCCGGCTCGTTCAGGAACTCGAACACCCGCTCGGCAGCAGCGGCCATGCTCTGCAGCATGTTGGACACCTGCGACAGCTGCTGGATGGGCTGGGTGAAGTTCTTGACGTACTGGATGAAGGCCTGGATGTCGCCGATGGTGATGGTGCCGTTGGCGGCAAAGATGCTACCCACGATGGCCACCGCCACATAGCCCAGGTTGCCCACAAAGTTCATGATGGGCATCATCAGGCCGGAGAGGAACTGGCTTTTCCAGGCGGATTCGTACAGCTTGTCGTTGGCGGCGTTGAAGTCGTTCAGCACCACGGCCTCGCGGTTGAAGGCCTTGACCACGTTGTGGCCGGCGTAGACCTCTTCCACCTGGCCGTTCACCACGCCCAGGGTGGCCTGCTGGGCCTTGAAGTACTTCTGGCTGAACCTGACCACCAGCAGCACCAGTGCCAGCGACACCGGCAAAATCAGGATGGCGATCAGGGTCATGCGGGGGCTGATGGACAGCATCATGATCAGCACGCCGATCATGGTGGTGATGCTGGTGATGAGCTGGGTGATGCTCTGGTTCAGGCTCTGGCCCAGGGTGTCCACATCGTTGGTGATGCGGGACAGCACCTCGCCCACGGTGCGCTTTTCAAAGTAGGCCAGGGGCAGGCGGTCGATCTTCTGGCTGATCCGGCGGCGGAAGTCGTAGCAGACTTTCTGGGAAAGGCCGGTCATCAGCCAGCCCTGAATAAAGCTGAAGGCGCTGCTCAGCAGGTACATCCCCAGCAAAAACAGCAGCACCCGGCCGATATACACAAAGTCGATGCTGCCGGTGCCCCGCAGCTTGGCGACCCAGCCGGTGGCAAGGGCCGTGGTGGCTTTGGCCAGCACCTTGGGGCCGGCAATGTTGAAGATGGTGGACAGAATGGCAAAGACAATGGCCGTGATGAGCGGCAGTTTGTAGTGGCTCATGGTCTGGAGAAGCTGCCGCAGCGTGCCCTTGAAGTCCTTGGCGCGCTCGGTGGTCATGCGTCCGGGTCTTGGCATATCACACACCCTCCTTTTCCGTATTCAGAATGCCCAGGTCAAGCTCTTTCTGGCTCAGCTGGCTGCGGGCGATCTCCTGATACTCCGGGCAGCTGGCCATGAGCTGGGCATGGGTGCCCTTGCCCACCAGACGGCCCTCGTCCAGCACCAGGATCTGGTTTGCGTGCAGCACGGTGGAGATGCGCTGTGCCACGATGATGACGGTGGCGTTGTCGGTCTGGGCCTTCAGAGCCCGGCGCAGGGCCACGTCGGTCTTGTAGTCCAGGGCTGAGAAACTGTCGTCGAACAGATAAATTTTGGGGTCCTTGGCAATGGCACGGGCGATGGACAGGCGCTGCTTCTGGCCGCCGGACACGTTGGAGCCGCCCTGGGCGATGGGGCTCTGGTAACCCTCCGGCTTTGCGTCGATGAACTCGGTGGCCTGTGCGATGGCAGCGGCCTTTTTCACGGCGGCGTCGGTGATGTGGTCCCCGCCGAACTTCAGGTTGCTGTCGATGGTGCCGCTGAACAGCACCCCCTTCTGGGGCACATAGCCCAGCAGGTCGTGCAGCTGTGCCTGGGGCATCTGGCGCACGTCGATGCCGTCCACGGTCACGCTGCCGCCGGTCACGTCGTAGAAGCGGGGGATCAGGTTGAGCAGGGTGGACTTGCCGCAGCCGGTGGAGCCGATGATGGCAGTGGTCTCGCCGGGCTTTGCGGTAAAGCTGATGTGCTCCAGTGCGTCGCTGTCGGCACCGGGGAAGCGGAAGCTCACGTCGTGGAACTCCACCACGCCCTGCCAGTTCTTGTGCTCCTTTGCGGCCTTGGCGTCGGCTTCGTCCGGGTCGTGGATGGTGGCCTTGGTGCGGATGACCTCGTCGATACGGTCAGCGGCCACACCGGCACGGGGCAGCATGACGGCCACCATGGCCAGCATCAGGAAGGACATGACGATCTGCATGGTGTAGGTGATGAATGCGATCATCTCGCCCACCTGCATGGTGCCGTTGTCCATGGCCTTGCCGCCGAACCACACGATGAGCAGGCTGGTGCCGTTCATGATCAGGGTCATAAAGGGCATCATGGCCACCATGGCGCGGTTGGTGAACAGCTGGGTGCCCATCAGGTCCTTGTTGGCCTTGTCGAAACGAGCCTCCTCAAAGGCTTCCCGGCTGAAGGCACGCACCGGCATGATGCCGGTGAGGAGCTCGCGGCTGACGAGGTTCAGCCGGTCCACCAGCGTCTGCATGATCTTGAACTTGGGCATGGCCACGCTCATCAGGAAGAGGATGAGCAGCAGCAGCGCAGCCACGTCCAGCACCACGATCCAGGAAAGGCCCGAAGAGCTGCCGATGACGTGCAGCACACCGCCGATGCCCAGAATGGGCGCATAGGCCACCATGCGCAGCAGCATGACGCAGACGAACTGCACCTGCTGGATGTCGTTGGTGGTGCGGGTGATGAGGGACGCGGTGGAGAAGTTCTCGATCTCCGCATTGGAGAAGTGGATGACGCTGGAGAAGGTCTCGCGGCGCAGGTCGCGGCCGATGGCGGCGGACACCCGGGAGGCCAGGAAGCCCACCGCGATGGACACGGCCACCATCAGCAGGGTCAGGGCCAGCATCTGGCCGCCTACCTTATATAAATAGTGCATCTGCACATCATGGGCAATGCCCTGGGCCTCGTATTCCAGCCCCACCAGCAGCAGAGCCTGGCTCTTCAGGTTCTCCACCACGGTGTCGTCCAGCTGGCCGATGGCACCGGTCAGCTGCTGCTGCACGGCGTCGCGGCGGAAGCCGGGCATCTGGCTCATGGCGGCAAACTGGCCGCACACGGTGTCCAGGTCCTTGGCCGTGGGGGCCACAGTCTCGGTTTCCGTGTCGGTATTGCGGTCGGCACCGGAGGCCTGCAGGTCCGCAAGGCCGGTCATGCCCATGCCGGTCTGCCCGGCGGGGGTGTTGGCTGCCTGGGCGGCCGCCAGATACAGTACGATGTCCGGCGTGGTCACAGCCTCTTCCAGCGCAGTGCGCTCGTCGGCGGTCAGGTCGGTGCGCAGGCGCAGCACATCGCCGTCGGCGGTGTAGGCGTTCTGGAAGGCAGCGGCGTCCTCCTCGCGCATCAGCAGCGAGAGGGCATCCAGCGTGCTCTGCCGCACTGTGGCAGGCAGGGGGCTTTCGATGCCGCCCTGCTGGATGCCGGTGTCCACGATCTTGCTGGTGTAGTCCGGCAGCGACAGATCGCAGTACGCCTGCACGAACAGCAGTGCGAACACCACGAGGCAGACGGCCCAGTGACGGGCCAGCTGCTTAAAGATCTTTGTCATGGTTTGGTTCTCCCTTCGGTTTGGTGGTACGCGCAGCGTTTTCCGCAAGAATGGCTTCCATCAGCGCGCCGCGCAGCGCTTCCATCTGGGCCAGCTGTTCCGGCTCCAGCCGGGCCATGACACTGGAAAAGTAGTCCCCAAGAGCAGCCTCGCACTGTCGGCAGGCCTCGTATCCCTTGGGCGTGAAACGCACCAGCGTCTTGCGGCGGTCGGCAGGGTCGGCAAAGCGTTCCACAAGGCCGTCCTGCTCCATCTGCCGCACCGTGCGGGAAATGGCAGGAAGCGGTTGATGAAGCTCCTGAACAAGGTCGGAGATATAAACGGCACCGTCCTGTCCGTGGAGCCGAATGCAGCCCAGCAGCCCTTCCAGCATGGGAAAGTGGCACTTGGGGCAGTCGGCCAGAGCGGCCTTCATGCCGGCCTTGGATGCTTTGCTCAGCCGGTGGATGTAGCGGCAAAGCCCACGGAAACTCAACGTGGATTCCTCAGACACGCGATCCCTCCTCTCAAAAATTGCTTAACAGCTGTTAACTGTTAACGCTTGATAATAATAGGCTTTTGCAGGCCGGATTGCAACCCCCTGCAGGGATTGTTTCACAAAAGTTCACAAACGTTTGTGTCCCGCATACACATAAAGCAAAGGGGGCATCGGGCATGGAACAGCGTTTGTGGATGATCCTGCAATTGTTCGGCGGGGCGGCACTTTTCTTATACAGTATGGACACCCTCACGGACGCTTTGCGGCAGGCGGCGGGGGACACCCTGCGGCAGGCCCTTGCCCGGCTCACGGCCCACCCGCTGGCCGGGGTGCTCACGGGG
>ERZ791829.1877-NODE-1877-length-10913-cov-4.824093_pt1 | contig 10913 bp, 9 predicted proteins | sample MGYA00510296_ERZ791829 | MGnify/ENA primary metagenome ERZ791829 (study PRJEB30046, sample SAMN00791973) | human gut metagenome | study: EMG produced TPA metagenomics assembly of the A metagenome-wide association study of gut microbiota in type 2...
AGAATGAAAAATTCGCGGCGCATCTTGGCGCATTCTTATCTGGAAATAGTATAACAACGGCTGCCTGCAAAGTACAAAAAAAGTACGGGTAAGAATTCGCAAAACACAAAAAAGTGTGTACAACCACGCTTGCACGCTGAAAATAAGTATGCTATTATACAGAAGATGAGGGAAAACGAGAAATAGCGGCATCGCGCGACACCATGAAAACGCGGGATGTTTCTTGCGACCCTTCGTTTCAATCGCAAGCGTTTTGTCCTCCGCAAGCTGCAAGGTGTCACTCCCTGTGCGGGGAGCGTGGATTGAATTATCATTTATCCGAGATTCACGAAAACTGGAGGGATTTACGAATGCCAAAGGTCTGGACGGACGATACCGCGCTCATGGAGGGAATGACAGACAATCTCTTCGAGGCGCTCTACAAAATGCCGAAGTATTTCCTGCGCATTGATGACATTGCGCATTCGCTGGAGATGCCGATTTCCAGCCTGCTGGTGCTCTGCGTGCTGCGCGAGGGGAAAATCAGCATTGGGGAAATCAGTGAACGGCTGTGCATCGCCAAGCCGAATGTGACGCCGCTGGTGGAAACACTCTGCGCGCGGGGGTTGATTTCACGCCAGCGCAGCGACAAAGACCGGCGCAAGGTACTTGTCGGGCTGATGCCGGAAGGCGAGGCAATGGTAGAGCGCATTCGTGGCGCAATACGCGACCAAATGATGAGCTGGCCGCGCGACTATAACCTGAGCGAGATGAAGCGCGTCAACAACGCACTGGCGGCAACGCTGGAAGTGGCGGATGATGTGATGCGCCGCCGCCGCTGAGGTTCGCAGAGCAGTCAATGGTATCCGACGGGCAAACTATGCCCAAAACAAGAACCGGCACATCCGCATCAAGGGCGGGACATGCCGGTTCTTTTCATGTGGATTTTTTTACTGCGAATCTTCCTCCGCGCGGCAAAACAGCACCGTCAGCACGCCGTTCTGCGCGGATGCGTGAATCTGCACCCCGTACGGCAGCAGATTCACAAACGTGAAGTCGCTGTAATTGCCCACGGCGGCATCAAAAAACTGCGGCACATACACCGCGCCCTGCTTGCTGTGCAGCGCCCACTCCTCGATTTGCAGCGGCAGCGTCAGCGCGGCGTTATAGAGCGTCGTCGTTACTTGACACACCCCGCCGCCGTACCCGAAGCCGTCCGTGCTGACATTCGGCGCAAGCTCATAGTCGTTTGAATGGCGGTATGGCGCACACAGCGCGTTGAAGGAGAATGTTTCCTCGCGCTCCACCGCCACGCCGTCAATGCGCTTGACCCCTTCGCTGATGTTATGCTCGCGCGCCGCTGCCTTGCCATGCCCCTGCTGCTTGCCGTAGAAGGTGGTGAAGCCGCCGATGATGTCGCCGGGTTCGGCAGTCTCCCAATCCGCGAAGGGATGATAGGTGCCGATTTCGTCCGTCAGCTGCATCTCGCCGCGCCAGACGGGCAGCAGGTACGCGCCGTCCGCTTGTGCTTCCACACAGGCGATTTGCCCGGCGGACGCGGTGCAGCCTTTGAATTTTCCACCCGAAATCAGCGTATCCTGCGAAAATTCTACATATCCGCTCATGCGATGCGGCAGATTTTGCAGGGGATAATGCAGCGCATCCAGCGACTGCACGCGGTACAGCCATTCCGGTTTGGCATACCCGACCTTATTGCCGACCTGCACCTTGCACCACGCGTCGTCCCATTCCAGAATGAGGATTTTTGTCTTCTTCTGCATGCTGATGCCGCGGTCGCTCTCGCTGGGCGTTCGGCGCAGGCTGAAAGTGGTGTAGGAATATGCCTGATACTGCGCTTCGCTGTCCTCAGCGAGGCAAGCGGTGGCGGCAAGGGCGAAAATCAGCAAAGAGGTCAGCAAGACTTTCCAAATGTGCTGCATGGGGTGATGCTCCTTTTCTCCAGGGTGGATGAGGGCTGGAAATGTGCACCCTGCATATGAAACGAACGAAGGGGGAGGAAAATTCCCGGAAAAGGGGAATTTGTGGGGGAATTTCGGCACTTTCTTATCTGGAAATGCTATTACAGGTTGCTTTTTCTATATTCAATTGGAGAGATTCCGTAAATTTCTTTGAATTTGCGGTAAAAATATGGGACATCGTGAAATCCGCATTCTTCTGATATGACCGCAACCTTCATTTCCGTGTTTGCCAGCAGTTCAGCGGCTTTTTTCAGTCTGTACTGTATTAAGTAGGAAACGGGAGACTGGCGAATGCCATTTTTGAAGATTTGCATACAACTGTTATTGCTTACATGGGCAAAATTTGCAATATCAGCAAGGGAAATCTGGTCAGCATAATGACTATGAATAAAACTCATCATCATTTGCAGGCGAGAAGCATTGAGGTCTCTTTTAACAGGCTGCCCCTGCTGAAGCCTGGATTCCATATTTTCATACAGCACTTCCCAAATGGAGGTCAGCAGTCGCAAAGTTGTCAACTCCCTGAAATTTGGCTGCTCTTGTGTTTTGAAAACTTGATTCAGCAGTGAAAGTATCTCCTTATGCCATAAAGAAAGCGGCTCAAAAACCAAATAGGGAATGTCGGAAACAAGCAATGGATTAACATATTGTTGATATACAAAACTTTCTGGTGAAGCTAACAGCACCGGAGAAAAAACAATATTAGGTATCACGGTGGGGTGCTCTGCTGTAAATTGATGTAGTATTTTCGTATTGATAAATAAGCCGCTGCCTGCTGGCAGAGAAAAACGATCTTTTCCGACACAGCAGTGTGCTTCGCCGCTTTGCACATAAACAAATTCAATTTCTTGATGCCAATGCCAACCGAGCGTATGAAAGTCGAAATCCCAGATGTCTTCCAGATAGTATTGGAACGGAAATGCCGGTTGACCGTGGTTTCGCTTTTCCATGAGCGTTTCATCTGTGATGATTTTCAATTCGTTATTATTCTCCAAACATGCCAACCTCCTCTGTATTGTGATATTGTACAACAATAAGGTGGAAAAGTCAATTGCTATTCCAAAATAAACGTGATATTATTCAAGAGAATTCTGAAAGGAGCGCTTCGAGTCATGAAGAACTACAGCAAAACATTAAGAGCCTGCTATCTTGGCCTCATCACGCAAGCAATTGCCGCTAATTTTGCGCCATTGCTTTTTTGGTCGTTTCATTCTGATTTCAACATTTCGCTGGGTCAGATTGCCTTAATTCCTGCGGTGTTCTATGTGACGCAATTGGTCGTAGACTTAATATGCGCAAAGTATGTAGATGCTATTGGCTACCGAAAGTCCATTGTGGCGTCGCAGCTGTTAGCTGGTCTTGGTCTGATTGGCATTGCGGTTTTACCCAATATCGTATCGCCCTATATCGGAATACTGATCGGCGTGTTTTTTTACGCATTCGGGAGCGGCCTTATTGAGGTACTGTGCAGTCCGATTGTGGAAGCCTGTCCCTTCGAACATAAGGAAAAGGTGATGAGCCTTCTTCATTCTTTCTATTGCTGGGGCAGTGTGGGCGTGATTTTGCTTTCTACGCTGTACTTTGCAATTTTCAGCATCGACAAATGGCAGATGCTGGCTTGCGTATGGGCAATTATTCCGCTGTATAATATCTACAATTTTGCTACTTGTCCGATTGAGCGTCTGGTAGAAGACGGACAAGGAATGTCGCTGCGTCAATTGCTGAAAAAGCCTATTTTTGCAGCTGCAATCATCCTTATGATTTGTGCTGGAGCATCTGAAATGTCAATGGCGCAGTGGGCATCAGCTTTTGCAGAATCCGCATTAGGATTAACGAAATCTGTCGGCGATTTGGCAGGGGCGTGCTTGTTTGCAACCACAATGGGAATTTCGCGTATGCTGTATGGCAAATTCGGAGAAAAGATAGATTTGATAAAGTTTATGCTTATATCGGGCGTTATTTGCGTCGTGAGCTATCTTTTGGCCGGTCTATCTGCAATGCCGATTTGGGGCTTAGTTGGCTGTGTCATGTGCGGCTTCTCAGTGGGTATTATGTGGCCCGGAAGCATCAGCATCACTGCTCCGAGGATTCCCAAAGGCGGTACGGCGCTGTTTGCGCTGCTGGCAATGGCAGGGGACATGGGCGGCGCATTTGGGCCGAGTGTGGTGGGATATTTTTCGCAGCATGCCGGAGATAATCTTCGGGCGGGTCTGCTGACGGGCTGTATATTCCCTTTAATCATGCTGGCAACGCTGATTGCAATGAAAAAAATGACCCCCGAAGGATAAAAGCGGATATATCAGGACTGTTCCCAATTGCAGCATAGCATTGCAAACCGCGGCACATGCTCTTCTTCCTTTACAGCCAAATCGGTTCATGCCCCAATGTCGGCACGACCTGCGTCCAGAAAACCTCCTGCGCAAACACCACCGTCGCCGTATTGTCGCACGGATGGAACGCAATCCGTCCTTCCCGCTTCACATCATGGTCAAAGACCAGCTGAATCCGCTTCTTCTCGTCAAACCACAGACCCAGCGGCGACAAGCTCCCTGATTCCCCAGCATCGTCGGCAGACATTCCGATGGCGCAAACGACAACCGCGAGGAATGCAGCAGCTTGCTTGTGTCCGCTGTGCGGAAGGGTTTGTCCGGCAGGGTCACATACAGATAGAATGCCGTCTGCTGGCGGTTGCACAAGAGAATGTTCTTGCAGAAGGTGACATCCGGCGCGGCGTAGGGCAGCGCGAGGCACTCCTCCATGGTGAAAACCGCGGGATGCTCGTAAACTTCGCAGGGAATGCTAAGCGCCTGCAGGTGATTGAGGACGCGCGCTTTGTTCGACATGGGCAAAATCCTCCTTTTTCGGCGTGATGGATGCAGAAAAACGCCGCAACCAGGCACAGAACGGGCAATTTCGTCAAAATGACGGTGGAAATTTGCCTGCAACCATGTTATAATACGCTTGAATCCAGCAAAAATCAAGAGGAGGTCAGGTTTGGCAATGAAAAGAAGAATCGGTATTCTGACCAGCGGCGGCGACTGCCCCGGCTTGAATGCGGCAATCCGCGGCGTGACCCGCGCGGCGTATGAATTGTTTGACGCGGAGATTGTCGGCATCCATGACGGCTATCGGGGTCTCATCACGGGCGACTATCAGGAGATGAAGCGCAGCCAGTTCTCCGGCATCCTGACCCTTGGCGGCACGATTCTTGGCACGGCGCGCACGCCCTTCCGCGATATGCGCAAGATTGGCGAAGACAACGTGGACAAGGTTGCTGCCATGAAAAAGACCTACAAGGATTTGAAACTTGACTGCCTTGTCACCCTCGGCGGCAATGGCACGCACAAGACGGCGAACCTCCTTTCCAAGGAAGGGCTGAACGTCATCGGTCTGCCCAAAACGATTGACAACGACCTGTACGGCACGGACTTCACGTTCGGCTTCCACACAGCGATGGACATTGCGACGGAGGTCATCGACCGCATCCACACCACGGCGGCGTCGCACGGGCGCTGCATGGTAGTGGAAATCATGGGCAACAAGGCGGGCTGGCTGACGCTGTATTCCGGCGTGGCGGGCGGCGCGGATGCCATCCTGATTCCCGAAATCCCCTATAAAATTGAAAAGGTTGCCAAGGTCGTCGAAAGCCGCGCGAAGAGCAACAAGGGCTTCACGATTATCGCCGTGGCTGAGGGCGCAATGACCCCCGAAGAAGCGAAGATGGGCAAGAAGGAACGCGAATCCAAGCGCGCGGCGGAACATTTCTCCTCCAGCGCGTATGTAGCGCAGCAGCTTCGCGACCTCGTGGGCGTGGAAGCGCGTGCGGTTGTGCCGGGTCACATCCAGCGCGGCGGCAGCCCGAACGCCTACGACCGCGTGCTGTCCACGCAGTTTGGCGTGCACGCGGCGGAACTTATCCGCGACGGCGTGTACGGCGTAACCGTGGCGCTGAAGGGCAACGAAATCACCCACAACAAGCTGTCCGACATTGCCGGCGTGCCGAAGCTGGTTCCGCCGGACAACACGATGATTACGACCGCCCGGAATATCGGCATTTCGTTCGGTGACTAATCATACTGCTTTATCTGGAAATAGTATAATTGCGCAAGAGGCTGCGGAAGGACAAACCGTTCTTTCACAGCCCTTTTTCATGTACGAAAAGCAAAACGGAAAATGAAGTTGACAAATTCCTGCATTGTTGTATAATGGAAACAAAAAAAGATGCTGACAAGCACGAAAAATGGTGAATTACACGCCGTCAGCGGAAATTCGTAATTTCAAAAGGAGGCAGTCTATGCGCTTTTTCCACCTGTCCGACCTCCATCTGGGCATCAAGCTCTACGAGCATGACCTGCTGAAAGATCAGAAGGCCATTCTTGATGAAATCGTCGCGCTGACCCGGCAGTATCAGCCCGACGCCGTTGTTTTCGCGGGAGATATTTACGATCGTTCCGTGCCGCCTGTCGAAGCGGTTGCGCTGTTTGACGACTTCATGACGCAGCTCCGCGCGGCACTCCCGAACGGCGAAATTATGCTGATTTCCGGTAATCACGACAGCGCGCAGCGGCTCGATGTCTTCCGCAGCGAACTGTCTGACCGCGGCATCCACATGATTGGCAATCCGCCCATGCAGAAGGGCGAAACCATCGAGCGCGTCACCCTGACGGACGATTTCGGTGCGGTGAATTTCTACCTGCTGCCGTTCGTGCGGCCGGGCATGGTGCGCCTTGTGACTGGGACGAAGGAGAACGGTGACAATTTGAGCTATCCCGAAGCATTTTCGCGTCTGCTGGCGCTGTCGCCGCTGAACCCCGACGAGCGGAACGTGCTGGTCAGCCATCAGTTCTTCCTGCCCGATGGCGGCGACGCGGAGAACATCGAGCGCGCGGAGAACGAGGTGAAGCAGGTCGGCAATCTGGATGCAATTCCCGCGTCGCTGATTGCGGACTTTGACTATGCCGCGCTGGGGCACATCCACAAGCCGATGAAGGTTGGCAGTGAAACGCTGCGTTACTGCGGCACCCCGATGCCCTACTCCCTCAGCGAGGAAAATCAGCAGAAGGGCATCTTGATGGTGGAAATGGGCGCGAAAGGCGACGTGCAGACGACGGTTTTGCCGCTGCACCCCGTCCATCAGGTGCGGAAGCTGCGCGCGACGCGGGAAGCGCTGCTGTCCGACGCGAGCGACGATTTCGTGTCCATCTGCGTGACGGACGCGGAGGCGGCGGAGATGGTGGGTCTGCGCGAACTGCTGCGGGAGAGGTATCCGAATCTGCTGGAGCTTCGGCGCGAGGAAAAGGAAACGGTGGAACTGGCAGCTCTGCAGGAGCGCACGGAAACGCTCTCCCCCTACGAGCTGTGTCTGCAATTTGCGGGCGAGCGGCTGAACGCCGAGGAAAAGGCGCTGCTGACGGAGGTCATGAACGCCATGAAGGAGGAAAACGCATGAAACCGATTCTTTTGACGATGCAGGCCTTTGGCTCTTACGGCGAAAAAACGGAGATTGACTTCCAAAAGGGCGGCGATTTTTTCCTCATCAGCGGCGACACGGGGTCGGGCAAATCCACCATTTTCGATGCAATGATGTTCGCGCTCTACGGCGAAGTGAGCACAAACGGCAGCGGCAAGGAAAACGAGCTGCTGAGCCAGTTTGTGGACGTGCGGAATGACAAGCCGCTTGTGTCGCTTGTCTTTACGGCGCATCAGCATGGACAGGAGGAAACGTACAAGATTACGCGCACGCCGCGGCACATCCGCCCCGCCAAGCGAACAGGTGCAAAGCAGCAGGAAGAGGGCGAGACGGCGGAGCTGCTGATGCCGGACGGCTCGCAGTATCCGGGCAAGCTGTCGGACACGAACCGGAAAATCGAAGAGCTTGTGGGCTTGACGGCAGATCAGTTCCGCAAAGTCGTGATGATTGCGCAGGGCGAATTTATGGATTTCCTGCGCGCGGGCAGCAAGGAAAAGACGGAACTCCTGCGCGATTTGCTGAAAACGGACTACTATTATCAGTTGAGCGAGCGCCTGAAGACGCTGGCGAAGGAGAAGAACACCGCGGCGAAGACCCAGCGGGCGAATATGTCCTTTTTTGCGGGGAGAGCGGTGACGGAAGGACTGCCGGAGGAAGATGCGCTGGCATTGGACAGGGCGAAAGGCACGGTTATCAAAGCCGCCGAAAAATTGCAGCCTGAACAGGTGGATACGCTGGCGGAGGTGCTGTCCGGCGTGTGTGCACGCTTGCAGCTGCAACAGGGCGAATTGGCGCAGCAGCAGACAGCAGCGCAGAAAGACCGCGACGAGTGCATGAAGCGCATCGAAGCCGCACAGCCGCTGATGCAGCGTTTTAAGGAACTGGAGGATGCGAAAAAGACACTGCAAGAATGCGCGGCACAGGCGGATGAAATCGAGAAAAAGCGCGGGTTGATTGGCAAAATCCGCGATGCGTGGGCAATCGAACCGAAGTATCAGCGCATGAAGGATGCACAGAAGGCATTGACGGATGCACAGCGGGAATTGGCAGCGAAGCAGCAGGAACTTCCGCAGCTGAAGCAGACGGCGGCGGATGCGGCGGCGCTTCATCAGCAGATGGAAAAAGCACAGCAGGACGCGACGGCGCACGAGTCGGAGGTCAAAACGAAGGTCAAGGATGCGCTGAAAACCTTTGATGCGCTGGAAGAGGCGGAAAAGGCGCTGCGTCAGGCGGAAGAAGCGGATACGAAGGCGAAGACGGATGCGGAATCAGCCAAGAAAGCACTGGATGATTTCAAGAAGCAGGAAGACGCATGGCGGAAGCAGGAAGCGGAATTGCAGGGCGTAGAAGCCGCTTATGAGGTCTGCAAGCAGCAGAATCAGCAGTATCGCGACCTGAAGAAATCGCTGGAGGACTTGCACGGCAACCAGAAAGACGTGCAGGAGAAAGCAAGGCAAGCAGCGGCGGCGAAGGACGCGTATGCCAGCGCAACGCAAAAATATCAGCGAGCACAGAATGAATATGATGATTATCGGCTGGCGTTCCTGAATGCGCAGGCGGGCTTGCTGGCGCGTGAACTTGCGCCCGGAAAGCCTTGCCCGGTCTGCGGCGCACTGGAGCATCCCGCGCCGTGCCAGCTGACGCAGGAAAATCAGCAGCTGAACCGCGAGCAGCTGGAGCGGCGGCGTAAGGCGGCGGATGACGCGGCGAAAGCGCAGGAAGAGAAAGCAAAAGAATCGGAATCGGCGCAGGTCAAGCTGACAGAGCGGCAAAAAGCTGCTGAAGAAGCGGAAAAGAAGCTGGTAGAGAACGCGAAGAACATCCGCGAAAATGTGCCGATGGCGACGGCGGCGGATGTGGAAGCGATGCTGACGGCGTGGCTGCCGGAACTGCAAAGCGCGTCGAAGTCGGTTCAGGCGAAGGTGGACGCACTGAAGAAAGTGCGGGAGAATCTCGACGGCGCGAAAGCAGAGCGCGAAAAGCTGGAAAAGGCAGCATCCACCGCGCAGGAGACGGCAAAATCCACCGCAGCAGAAAAAGCAGCGGCAGAAAAAACGTGGAAGCTCCATCAGGAAGAACTTTCCGCCAGCCCGTATCGCACGCGCGAGGACGCGGTGGCACAGCGCACACAGGCGCAGGAAGCAAAGCAAAAGGCGGAAGCGGCGGCAAGTCAGGCTGCGGAAAAAGAACGTCAGGCCCAGAAAGAGGAAACGGACTGCGAAACGCAGATTCGGCGGCTGAACGAGGAAATGCCACAGAAACAGGCGAATGCGGAAGAATTTAACCAGCAGTATCAGCAGACGATGGCGGAAAAGTCGCTGGATGAAGCGCAGTGGCGGCAGCTGGCGGAAACCTATCCTGATGTGAAAATAGCTGACAGCTTACAGGAGAAAGTCGAAGCGTTTAAGGAGAAAAAAACCGCAGCAGAGGAAAAGCGTAAGACGGCGCAGAACGCCATTGCCGAGCAGAAAAAGCCGAACATGGAGCAGCTGAATGCGGCGTTTGAGGCGGCAAAAGCAGCATGGGAAAAGGCATCAGCAGCGCTGAAAGCCGCGGAAAACCTACATTCGGGCAATGCAAATGTGCTGAAAGACCTGCGCAATGGACGCGAACCGCTGGCGGAGGCGTGCAAGGCAGCGAACACCGCGCAGCACCTTTCGGACGTGATGGCGGGCACCGAAAGCGGCAACCGGATGAATCTGGAGACGTTCGTGCAGCGCAGTTATATGGAAAAAATTCTGTGCGACGCGAACCGGCGCTTCCGCGATATGTCGAACGGGCAGTTTGAACTGAAGCTAATTAACGTTGAGGACGCGGGCGAGGGCAAAAACAAGGGGTTAGACTTGGAAGTGTATTCCATCGTGACGGGCAAGACGCGCTCCGTCAACACGCTGTCCGGCGGCGAGTCGTTTATGGCGGCGCTGTCGCTGGCGCTCGGCATGGCTGACCAGATTCAGGCGGCGACGGCGGCGATTCATCTGGATGTGATGTTCATCGACGAGGGCTTTGGCTCGCTGAGCGACAACGCGCGCAACGAGGCAGTGAATATATTGAAGGAAATGGCGGGCAAGCAACGGCAGATTGGCATCATTTCGCACGTTTCGGAGCTGAAGGACGAGATTGAAAATCAGCTGATTGTGAAAAAGGACGACCGCGGCAGCCACATTTCTTGGCGATAATGAGCGGATCGGGCATCCGTGGCAGAGAAAGGCTGCGGATGCCCCTACTCTTTTGGCGGACAAAAGGCAAATGATGGACGGAAAAGGTTCGCCCAAAAGCGACGAACAATGGACTGCTAAATCAGGCATATTCGTTCGTCTTTCTAAAAAGTCTTGAAAAAAGCCCAAAAACAAAAGAAAAAAGGGTTGACGCAGGACAGAAATTGTGTTAAGATAACAAAGCTGGTTGCGCGAGCCGCCTCAAAGCCGCTTGCGAGACCGGTACGAACCTTGAAAACGATACAGAACAATAACAACGCAAACAAG
>ERZ791829.1878-NODE-1878-length-10910-cov-11.704099_pt1 | contig 10910 bp, 4 predicted proteins | sample MGYA00510296_ERZ791829 | MGnify/ENA primary metagenome ERZ791829 (study PRJEB30046, sample SAMN00791973) | human gut metagenome | study: EMG produced TPA metagenomics assembly of the A metagenome-wide association study of gut microbiota in type 2...
CCGGCAACTTTACATGGTGCGAGGAGATGCACAAGTGGGTGCTGACCACCTTCCATGACTACCAGTGGGACCTGAACTACGCCAACCCGGCAGTGTTCGTAGACATGACCAAGAGCATTCTGCATCTGGCAAATCTGGGCGTAGAGGTGTTCCGCATTGATGCGGTGCCCTACATCTGGAAGCAGCTGGGCACCACCTGCCGCAATCTGCCCCAAGTGCACACCATCGTGCGGATGCTGCGCATGGTATTGGAATGCGTCTGCCCGGCGGTCATCCTCAAGGGCGAGGTGGTCATGGCTCCCAAGGAGCTGGCGGCGTACTTCGGCACGCCCGAAAAGCCGGAATGCCACATGCTCTACAACGTGTCCACCATGGTCAACCTGTGGGGTGCCCTTGCCAGCCGGGATACCCGGCTGCTGAAGGCGCAGCTGGATGCCCTCCATGCCCTGCCGGACAACTGCTGGTTCGTGAACTATCTGCGCTGCCACGATGATATCGGCTGGGGTCTGGACGAGGCGGTGGAGAAACGGCTTGGCATTGACCCGCAGAAACATAAAGAATATCTGTACCACTTCTACGAGGGCAATTTCCCCGGAAGCTGGGCAAAGGGTGAGCTGTACAACTACGACCCCGCCACCGGCGATGCCCGAAGCTGCGGCACCACCGCCAGCCTGTGCGGCGTGGAGCAGGCACTGGAAAAGGACGATAAGACCGCATTGGACTACGCCGTGAAGCGTGACCTGCTGCTGCACACTGCTATGGCGTTTTTGCAGGGCTTCCCCATGCTGAACTGTGGCGATGAAATTGCACAGCTCAATGGCTGGGACTACAAAAACGACCCTGACCGTGTGGAGGACAGCCGCAACCTGCACCGCACCAAATTCAACTGGGAGGATGCAAAGCAGCGCACCCGGAAGGGCACGCTGCAAAACCAGCTGTGGCAGGGCATGGAGCAGCTGCGCCAAATGCGGGCAGACCCCTGCTTTGCCCCGGATGCGTGGGTGACCACATGGGACAGCCACAACCCCGGCGTGCTGGCGCTGGTACGCAAACGCGGCGAGGAAACGCTGGTGGGACTGTTCAACTTTACCGAGTATCCGGCAGGGGCCAGTCTGGACGCTCTGGGCGGCGAGTATCACACCCCGGAGGGCACTTCCGTCTGGCTGGCGGATGTGGAACTGGAGCCCTATCAGGCACTGCTGGTAAAAAACAATAAGTAAAGCGGAATACTCCGGTAACTTTCTCTTGGTCGGAAAGTTGCCGGAGTATTTTTGTTTCGCGCAAACTGCAAGGTCACTGGATCATTGAAATGTCGGAGATGATTGCCACCGCCAATGCCACGCGTGCCTGCGCAAAAAATCCCCCCGATACCGGGTATCCGGTATCGGGGGGATCTGTCATTCTGAGGCTTTACGGAGGAAGCGCTCAGAGGTTACTTTTTGGGGAACGCCTTGTTCCAGATCTCAATGGTCTTGAACTTGGGCATCCAGCCGTCCGATTCAAACTTGCCTTCCCGTGCATCCAGCAGACCCTGCTCCACGCACCACTGAGCGGCCTTGGCCTGCTCGGCATCGGTGATGTCTGCAAAGGCGGGCTGTGCGGCGGGTTCGGGCTTGCCCTTCTCAGTCCAGATGAGCAGTGCCAGCTGGCCGCGGTTTGCCGGGATGGCTGCGCCCTCGGGCAGGAGGCCGTTCAGGATGATGCGGGTGGCGATCTCGTAGCCGCCCCAGATGGCTGCACCGCCCACGGCCACGGCGGCAATTGCACCGCCCGTGGTATCCATGGGTGCAGGTTCTACGCCGAAGTCTTCATCAATAGGTTCGTCCGGGTCGGCCACCGCGCTGGCCGACCAGTGGGCGATCAGTTTGACCGGGTAAACGGGCATCTCAAACGTCGTGGCCGCGCTCTTGGCATTGTCCAGCTTGAGCTGCAGATTTTCCGGAATGCCACCGGGGAATTTCTCGTAGAAGCTATCGGGGTACTTGATCTCCCATTCCACGAACTCCATGCCGGGGTATTTCTCGGCATCATACGGGGTAGCTGTGATCTCCACCTCGGTGCCAATCTCTGCGGGGATATCGCTGCCCTCGCCCAGAGTGGACTTTGCCGTGCCGCCCGTAACAGTAACGGTACTCCTCAGCACGGAAGCGGGGATGCTGTAAACGGCGGTCAGCTTCACGCCGTCCTGCGGCATGGTAAAGACGATCTTTTCCGTGCCCTTTTCCGTTTCGGAACCCAGACTGCCCTCAGTCGGGGCAAAGGCGGTGCTGGTGCCATTTTCCACCTTCCAGTGATGGAACGACTCATTCTCCTTGACAGGCTCATTGGCTTCGATCGTGACGGTCTGGCCCGGCTGTACGAGCACCGTGCCCGTCTGTCTTTCGCCCTTTCCGACGCGGATCGTACCGTTCTTCACTGTGACCTGCATATCTAATACAGGTGCCGGGAAGCTATAAGAAGCTTTCAGCTCCACCGGGCTGGCCGGCATGGTGAAGGTCATATTTTTTTCGGTATTTTTCTGCTCTTCGGTCAGTTCAAAGCCTTCCGGGCTGACCACTTTCCAGCCGCCGAACGTTGTAACACTCGGGTTTTTGTTCTCACCGCTCACCGTGACCGTTTCGCCCTCAAAGGCGGTAGTCAGTTTTCCATCCGTGTCACCAACGACCTGAGCGGTGCCGTTTTTCACGGTAATGTTGTAAGTCTCCCTCGGCTCAATGCGCAGGTATCTTTTTTCTATTGTCTCAGGAATCGGGGTAATGCGGGAGTCCTTGTACTCCGAAGATTTGGCGTACTCCGAAGATTTGGCCATTAAATAGACATAGGGTTTGCCATTCGCCTGAGTGAAGCTCACTTTGCCAAGGCCATGGGTACTGTAACGGTTACTGTCCAGTTCCACAATACCGCTGCATGTGATCTCTGCGCCGTCCTGACCGATCGAACGATTCACACTGCCGGACGTCACCGTCACATTGTTTGCACTGTTCACCGTCAGCTTCGAAACCGTCGTGCCATGCTCATTACCAAGCTTTATATCGCCAATACAGTCAATCATCGTTTCGCCGCTAATGCCGCCTTCGGTCGTGACCGTGTCTGCCTTCACGGTAAGGCCATTCGTTATCAGGTTTCGGCCGTCACCACGCGAACCGCCCCAATTTTCGAGGATCACATCACCGGAACAGGTGATCTCCGCCTTGTCTTCAATTGCTGCAGCCGCACTGCCACCTAGCTTGGTCACTTTCACATCCTTTGCGCCGTTTACGGTCAGGTCACCGTGCACAACGTTGGGTGCATTCGCTTCCAGATCAATGGAAACATCCTCCGGTGCCGCGATGATCAGGGCGCCGTTAATGAATTGTCCCTCTTTCAGCTTCAGGGTCTTTTCCTCAATGTCATAGCAGAGGACACCGTCTCCAAGGATGTCTTGGTAGTTCTTTCTGGTAACAGGCTTATCATTGATTTTGATTTTGAAATACTGTACAATTTCGCCAACCTGATTGCCGTCCTTGTCCAGTTTGGTGATCGTGCCAAACAGCTTGCTGGGGTCAATTTCAGCTTCCTGTTGACCATTGCCGATATAGATGTCATCGTCATCTACAGTTTTCAGCGTAACATTGCCGCCGGTGATCTGGATGTTTTCGCCTTTGCCATCCACTCGTCCGCCGCCGATTGCCGCAACAGGACCTTTTCCGCCGCCGGACTCTGCATGTACCGTGCCGCCATTGATGGTGATGTCTTTGCCGTTGCCCTTGAGGCCGCCGCCAATGCCTGCTGCTTCGCTGCCGCCATAAGCCTTCACATCACCGTCATTGATCGTAATATTGCTGCCGCCGAGTACACCCGCATTGCCGCCGCCGCCCACATTGCCGCTGCCGATGCCTGCACCCCATTCACCGCCGTGGGCGGTGATGGTGCCGCTTTCGATCACAATATTGCTGCAGCCTTTCTGGGAACCACTGCCAATGCCTGCGCCGCCCTGACCGCCGTAGGCTTCCAGCGTACCGGTACCGGTGCCGCTGATGGTCAGGGTCCCGTTGTCGTCGGCCTTTTCCACACCGGCGTGGTCCGTGCCGCTGCGCAGGGTATTCGTGTTCGTGCCTGCAATGATCAGCTCCACATTGCCGCTGACCGAGACTGCCGCATCGGAAGTAGTCTCGATATTGACATTAGACAGTGTGACTTTTGCACCAATGGTGCCGCCTTCGATGGTCAGGGTGTTGGTCGTCCGGCCGCCGTCCGTTGTGATATACAGATTGCCCCTTTGCTGGGCTTCATTATCGCCCTGCTGGACATACTGTTTGCCATTATCCTCAATATAGACTCTGATACTGCCGTACTTGAGATTCATCTGATACTCAGTTTCTACCTCCGTACCGTTCTCTTCGTCCAGCACGCTCACCGCGCTTTTGGCGGCGGTGCTCTGCTGGAGCAGGGCATCGGTGCTTGCGGCCAGAGCCGGGGCGGAAAGGGTGAACATCATGCATGCTGCCAGCGCAGCGGAAGCCGCCCGCCGGGCCAAAATATTTCGTTTCATAGGGGTTCCTCCTTTGCGAAAATTATTACGGGGGGGGTATATATTACGGTACTTTGATTATCTCACACTTTACCGGATTTTGGAAGCAAACCTGCGTGAATCGCCCTAAAAGCAGCGTGAAAAGCACCATTTGTGCCGGTTCTGTTGCAGTTGTCCGGCCCGCAGGCACAGCAAAGCCCCCCGGCAGGCCTTCGTCTGCCGGGGGGCTGTTTGCTGTTTTACTGCTTGGGGAATGCCTTATTCCACACTTCGATCACCTTGAACTTCGGGGTCCAGCCTTCGGGCTCAAAGCGGTCGCCCTTGGTAGCCATGGTGCCCTGCTCGGTGCACCACTGTGCGGCCTTGGCCATATCGGGGTCGGCCACATCCGCAAAGGCGGGCTGTGCGGCGGGTTCGGGCTTGCCCTTCTCAGTCCAGATGAGCAGTGCCAGCTGGCCGCGGTTTGCCGGGATGGCTGCGCCCTCGGGCAGGAGGCCGTTCAGGATGATGCGGGTGGCGATCTCGTAGCCGCCCCAGATGGCTGCACCGCCCACGGCCACGGCGGCAATTGCACCGCCCGTGGTATCCATGGGTGCAGGTTCTACGCCGAAGTCTTCATCAATAGGTTCGTCCGGGTCAGGCTTGGCCACCGGGCTTGCCGACCAGTGGGCGATCAGTTTGACCGGGTAAACGGGCATCTTAAACGTAGTGGTCGCGCTCTTGGCATTGTCCAGCTTGAGCTGCAGATTTTCCGGCACATTCTCCGGGAAGTTCTCGGGGTACACGATCTCCCATTCCACGAACTCCATGCCGGGGTATTTCTCGGCATCATACGGGGTAGCTGTGATCTCCACCTCGGTGCCAATCTCTGCGGGGATATCGCTGCCCTCGCCCAGAGTGGACTTTGCCGTGCCGCCCGTAACAGTAACGGTACTCCTCAGCACGGAAGCGGGGATGCTGTAAACGGCGGTCAGCTTCACATCGCCTTTGGGCATATCAAAGCTGATTTCCTCGGTGCCTGCTTCAGTCGCAGAACCCAGACTGCCCGCAGTCGGGGCAAAGCTGGTGCTTCCTTCTTCCACCTTCCAGTGGTGGAACTTCACGCCCTTGGCGGCATCCTCATCGGTGGGTGCATTGGCCTTGACGGTGACCGTTTCGCCCTCAAAGGCGGTATTCAGGCCGGTGGTGTCTTCGCCCACCTGCGCGGTGCCGTTCGCAACGGTAATGCTGTAGTAAGTCTCCCTCGGCTCAATGCGCAGGTAGCTGCTTCCTGCCGCTTCTGCAAGCGGATGAATGCGCGGGTCGATCAGCTTTGCATCCTCGGCTTCGCTGGTATGGTAGACGTATTTTTTGCCGTCTGCCTGTGTAAAGTCAACAGTGCCCACAGGGCCGCCCTGTGCATTGTTTTTCAGGATCACAGTACCGGAAGCGGTGATCTTGGTCTCTTCGGAGACTGCTCTTTCGTCATCACTGATGGAAATGGTGACATCCTCGGCCTTGTTGATCGTCAGTTTTTGCGCCGCTCTACCGTCGGTACTCTCAATGGTCACGTTACCCTTGCTGGTGATAGTCGCATCGTAATTCACCGCAGCTGCACAGTTTGTATAAATGTTTACTTTGCTGGAATTTATAATATTCAGGCTTCCGTTCACGGCCATGAATCCGCCGCTGATATCCACCTCGCCGGTGCAGTCGATTGTGCTGGTATCATCTCTGGCGAAAATCGCAGCCATTTTATCGCTGTTGACCTTCACATTATGTGCATTCTCCACAATCAACTTTGCAGCCACAGCAATCTGATCTTTACCATCCAGATTTATATCCTTGCCGGGTGCGTTGATTTTCAGAGACGAGCGCCTTATTTGGCCATTCGACTTCAACGTTTGGGTGGTCGGGTCGTAACTCAGCACACCATTTCCTAAAATGTCTTTAGAGTTTTTGCTGGTAACGCGGGTTGGTGTAGTGTTCTCGCTGCCCACCGCAATGCCATAATCCTGTACAACATTGTAATTCGGGATCAGAGTCACGTTATTGCCCGGCATAGTAAAGGTGACTGTGGGTTTCGCCTTCTGCTCATTTGTAAGCGTGATGCCCTCAGCAGTCCAGCCGGTAAACTCAGCGTTTTCTTTGCCTGCAGCGGTCACGGTGACCTTTTCGCCCTCGTGGACCGAGGTCACTGCCTTACCATCCACGGTGATGGTGGCATCGTCTGCCGTGGTAATCGTATAGGAAACTTTCGGCACAATGCGCAGGTAATTTACCGTATTGGCCGGAATCGTCCCAGTGCCCGCATCCGTCGGCGTTGCATCAGGCGCATCGCTGGTATAGTAGACAAAATCGCTCGCACTTACCGGAGCGGCAAACTCAATTCCGCTAATTGCAACTCCATGATTTATGCCTGCTCCCGTGTGCTCAAGGGTAACAGGGCAAGCACAGTAGATGAACACTTTTCCATAAACCGGTGCCCAACTACCAGTGCTGGAAACTTTCACGGAACGAGCGTTTTCGATCAACAGATTAAAATTCACAATCATATTTGTGGATTCCAGCACCACGTCCGTGTTCGGTGCATCGATGGTCAGATAATTGACTGTGCTGGCACTCGGATTCAGCAGGGTCAACTTTTGCTTATCAGGATCATACTTCAGGAAGCCAAGAATGTTGTTGCAATTATCGCTGTCAACTTCCACCTTACCTCTGCCATAGATTTCAATGGTAATGCCATACTTCGTAGCAACAGACGCATTAGCATCCGTTCCGCTGTTCTCCGCGTCCAGCACGCTCACGGCGCTGCGGCGAGTCATTCTCAGCTGCATCAGCGCATCGGTGCTCTCGGCCAGCGCCGGAACGGAAAGGGTGAACATCATGCATCCGGCCAGCGCCGCCGATACTGCACGCCGGATAAGTTTGCCTTGTTTCATGGTACAACCTCCTTTTTCCCCTCGCATTTTTACGGGGGGGGGTATATATTACAGTATCTTGATTATTTCACACTTTACCGGATTTTGGAAGCAAACCTGCGTGAATCGCCCTAAAAGCAGCGTGAAAAGCACGATTTGTGCCGGTTTTGTTGCACTTGCCCGGCCCGCAGGCACAGCAAAGCCCCCGGCAGGTCTTCGTCTGCCGGGGGCTTTACTATGTTATGAAAGATCAATCCTTCTTCTCTGCTGTGCGGGCAAAGAAGTTGGAGAGGATCGCACCGGAAATGTTATGCCACACGGAGAACACAGCGCCGGGGATGGTAGCCAGCGGATACTGTGCAAAGTGTGCGGCGGCCAGACTGGTTGCAAGGCCGGAGTTCTGCATGCCCACCTCGATAGAGATCGCGCGGCACTTGGTGGAGTCCAGCTTGAGCAGCTTGCCCACGCCAAAGCCGGTGAGGTAGCCCAGCACATTGTGCAGGATGACCACTACAAGGATCAGCAGACCGCTGGTCATGATCTTGGCGCTGTTGGCGGAGACCACAGCGCAGATGATCAGCACGATGGCGGTAGTGGAGACCAAAGGCAGCACACGGACGGCTTCCTCGGTGAACTTATGGAAGAAGTGATTGACCACAAAGCCCAGTGCGATGGGCACCAGCACCACCTTGACGATGGACATGAACATGCTCATGGGGTTCACGTCAACACGCTGGCCAGCATACAGCAGGGTGAGCAGCGGGGTGAGGAACGGAGCCAGCACGGTGGAAACAGCGGTCATGCCAACGGACAGTGCAACGTCGCCCTTGGAAAGGTAGGTCATCACGTTGGAAGAGGTGCCGCCGGGGCAGGTGCCAACCAGGATCACGCCAATGGCCAGCTCGGTGGGCAGGTGGAACACCTGCGTGAGCGCCCATGCCAGAAACGGCATGAGGGTGAACTGTGCAACGCAGCCCACGATCACATCCTTCGGGCGGCTGAACACCACCTTGAAGTCCTCCGGCTTCAGGGTAAGGCCCATGCCGAACATCACGATGCCCAGCAGGTTATTGACCCACGCCGTCTTTACCACGCTGAACGGGCCGGGGAAGAACAGGGCACCCGCGGCCACCACAATAACGATGGCGGCCATGTACTTGCCCACAAAGTCGCTTACTTTTTCCAGTGTTTTCATAATTGTTTCTCCTTTTCCTTCTGACATGCTTTGGGACAAAAGCATCCGCAAAACAAAACGCCCTTGTCCCCTACGGTCTGTAAGAGACAAAGGCGTGTAATATCCTCTGCGGTACCACTCTTATTGCCAGCACAACGCTGACCACTCAGTGCACGTCCAACAACGCGCGGCCCGTGATAACGGGGACCTGCCGTTCCTGCTTACTGGGGCGCACACTGCCCATTCAGCCGGAAAGCTCGGAGAGGATCTTCCCACGGATGCCCTGCACTGCCTTGCACCAACCGGCAGCTCTCTGCAGCATTCCTTCCGGGTACTTTTTCTCGTCATAGCCGTAATATTCTTGGTGACATGGAGTATACTCCCCTGCAAAGGCAAAGTCAATAGAATGAGGCCTTCTGATTTTTCATGCAGTTCATTTCAGGAGTGAAAGTGGTTCACGCAGCAGACAAAGCAGAACGGCATCGATGCCGACTGCTCCGGCAGGATGACGCGAAGCCATGGTCTAAAGAGTAGGCGGCAATGCCATCCCATCACACAACAAAAGACCGCTCATCTTTTCGGGTGAGCGGTCTTGCTGTTTCTGCGGTTTATTCGCCTTTGGCTTTTGTAAGCAGCATGTGCACGTATTCCGCGCAGGCATCCCAGTCGCGGGCGGCGGCCTTGTCCTTCGGCATCAGGCTGCTGGCAAGGCCCACGCCAAGGCAGCCCGCCTTGCGGAACTCCGGGATGTTCTCCGGCGTTACGCCGCCAATGGCAACATAGTTTGTGTCGTCCTGGAATCCGATAATCTGGGGCAGGAGAAAAACGACCTCTGAGCCGCTTTTTCCTGTCTGATACGCAAAAAAGATCCCGTTCACCCAGAAGTGGACGGGATCTTTTATTGCTTATGGGGCTTTACTGCAGCCGATCAGGCTTTGACGAAGGCAGCTGCTTACTTTGCAGCCAGGTATTTGCCCAGTTCGCGGCCCAGCGTCAGGCACATACCAATGCTCACACCGGGGATTGGGGTGATATACTCGGGACCAAAGCGCATACCGCAGGTGTTGCCGGAGGCGTACAGGCCCTCGATGGGCTGATAATCCTCGTTCAGCACCTGCTGGTCATTGGTGGTCACAAAGCCGCCGGTGGTCACCAGTGCAAAGCCCAGACTCGGGGTGGTGACATGGGCGTAGAAGGGAGCCTTTGCAACTGCATTCAGGAAGTGCGGGTCCTTGGCAAAGTCGCTGTCGTAGCCCTCGGCGCAAACCTTATTGTACTGCTCCACAGTAGCGAAAAGGGCTGCAGGCTCCACACCGATGTACTCGGCCAGCTGCTCGATGGTGTCGGCGCAGTACCAGCCGTTGGCGCCCTCAGCACCAGCAGTCTTTGCGGCCTCAAAGTTGCCCTTCATGGCTTCCACCACAGCGGGCATGTCGTACTCGAATGCCTGATGGCCGGGGAAGCCGCGCAGGATCTGGGTCTCATAGGTGCTGTCGTAGATGGAGGTGATATTGCCGCGCTTTGCACGTGCCATGAAGAAGCCGTTGATCTCCGGGCCGGCAAAGGCTTCGTTCTGGAAGCGCTGGCCATTCTCGTCCACCCACAAGGGGCCGGGCAGATAGTCGGGCACGGCCATGGAGTCGAAGTTCATGGTGGAGATGTCGCCCTCCAGACGGCCGCCTGCCCACACACCCATCTGGATGGTGGAGCCGTCGCGGCCAAAGGGAGCAAAGAAGTCCTCATCCTTGGTGAACAGACGCTTGATGTCCGGCAGCAGATCGTCCATCATTTCCTTGTTGCCGCCAAAGCCGCCGCCTGCCAGCACAACGCCATTCTTAGCGTTGATCTTGAGGTAATTGCCATCGCTGTCCTGTGCGATCACGCCGGTGACCTTTGCACCGTCCATTACCAGCTGCACACCCTTGGTGCCAAACAGAGCGGTGGCATTGTCAGAGAAATTCTCCTCCACATAATTGTAGTTGTCCCAGCTCAGGTCCTTCAGCTCCAGTTGACCGGCGGTGTTGTTGTTCTTCTCGCCGCTGGCGGGGTTCTCCCAGTAGTTCTCCCACCATTCCAGCGTGCCGGTGTAGTAGTGCATGCCGTTGTTCAGCTGGTGCACGGTGTACTCGTTGTCCGGCCAGAACTGGATGCGGGTCTTGGCCAGCGTGTCCGGGTTGATCTTGTCCAGCCACCAGTCCACAGTGCTGCCGCTGTTCTTGGCAAACTTCATCACCAGTGCGGTGTTTGCCTTGCCGTGGGTCTGCATCATCCAGTTGTTCACAAACTCCACTTCGTCCACCTTGGGCACACCGTGGCTCAGCAGGTA
>ERZ791829.1889-NODE-1889-length-10866-cov-2.314679_pt1 | contig 10866 bp, 8 predicted proteins | sample MGYA00510296_ERZ791829 | MGnify/ENA primary metagenome ERZ791829 (study PRJEB30046, sample SAMN00791973) | human gut metagenome | study: EMG produced TPA metagenomics assembly of the A metagenome-wide association study of gut microbiota in type 2...
GCATAATCGTAGCTCCTGTGATCTCATCCCCATTGATGACCGCCCACTGGATCGGTGCGGCACCACGATATTTTGGAAGCAGGGATGCATGTACATTAATGCATCCGTATTTCGGAAGATCAAGAATACTCTTTGGAAGAATCTGCCCGAAAGCCGCCACTATGATGATATCCGGCGCAAACTTTTTCAAATATTCCACACTTGCATCTTCCCGGATTTTTACCGGCTCGAATACTTCCAGTCCATGGGAAACCGCACATTCCTTTACCGGTGGAAACTGCATGGTATTCCCGCGTCCCTTTGGTTTGTCCGGCTGTGTAACCACAAGCATAACCTCGTGTCCGGCTTCTATGATCTTTTCCAATGTATTCACCGCAAAATCCGGTGTTCCCATAAAAATTACTTTCATATTATTCCTCTTCCGGCTCCTCATAATTCACATCATGAAGTCCGCCTTCTACTTTTTCTGTATACATATGTCCATCCAGATGATCCAGTTCATGGCAAATGCAGCGTGCCATCAGACCTTCGCCTTCTACTTCCCACTCATTCATGTCCAGATCATAAAATTTTGCTTTTACATGGTTCGGACGTGTAACCTGACCTGCTTTTCCCGGAAGACTTAAGCATCCTTCATCTCCGGTCTGCTCTCCGTCAGACTCGATAATTTCCGGGTTGATCATAATAAACGGTCCCTGTCCGTCCCCGATATCAATGACTACCATACGCTTTAAAATTCCAACCTGCGGTGCCGCAAGACCTACACCGTTTGCCTCATACATGGTCTCCAGCATATCTTCCGCCAGAGTACGGATGCGATCCGTCACCTCCGGAATCGGTCTGCATACTTTTGTCAATACGGGATCTCCCTGAATTCGAATTGTTCTAAGTGCCATAATTACCTCCTAAAAACCACTTGTTGGGTTAAAATCAAACTGTACAGACACATTGGAAAATGTGCTGTTATTTTTTATTTTTCGTTCCACCAGATCCTTACATGCCACCAGCGTCGCATATTCCGGTGCCTTCATGTAAATGACCTTTCGGTAAACATCACTGATTTTTGCAATGGATGCATCTGCCGGTCCTACCAGCATAATATTTTTGCCTTTCTGTGATATCACGCGATGCAGAAATTCTGCCAGATCCCTGGCTGCAGCTGTCGTCACCTGCGGATCGGTTCCCGTACAATGAATCAGAAGCAGCTGCCACACCGGCGGATAGGCAAGCATTCTCCGATAGGCAATCTCCTGCTTATAAAATGCATCGTAATCCTGTTCCTTTGCGGTCTGAATTGCAAAATGATCCGGATCATACGTCTGGATTACCGCCTGTCCCGGTTCCTTTCCCCGCCCGGCACGTCCCACCGCCTGGGTCAGCAGCTGAAACGTCCGCTCCGATGCATGAAAATCCGGAACATGCAGAGACATATCTGCGGCAAGTACTCCTACCAGCGTCACATTCGGAAAATCATGCCCTTTGACAATCATCTGTGTGCCGATCAGGATATCTGCCTCCTGATTGGCAAATGCATGCAGAATCTTCTCATAAGCATCCTTGGTTCGTGTGGTATCAAAATCCATACGCATCACACGTGCCTGTGGAAATCTCTGCCGCACCAGCATCTCAATCTTCTGCGTGCCCGCCTTGAATCCGCCTAAATATTTACTGCCGCAGGATGGACAGATCTTTGGCAATGGCTGCTCATATCCGCAATAATGACAGACCATCCGGCCTCCCGCATGCTGGCTCAGCGAAACATCACAATGAGGACATTGTATCACATATCCGCAGGCTCTGCATGAAATAAATCCGGAAATTCCTCTCCGATTTAAAAACAGCATGATCTGCTGACGTTTTTTTAACCGGTCTTCCATCAGTTCCTGCAATCTCTCCGAAAAGATGGAACGGTTTCCTGCCCGCAATTCACTGCGCAGATCTACGACCTCGCAATCCGGCAGCGGTTTCTTCTCCACACGCTCAGACAACGTCAGAAGCTGATATTTTCCCTGCATTGCCTGATAATAACTGTCCACTGAAGGAGTGGCAGAACCAAGAAGTACCGATGCATCATTCATGCGCGCCCTCTCGATTGCAACATCCCTGGCATGATACCGCGGTGCCGTCTCACTTTTATAAGACGTTTCATGTTCCTCATCTATAATAATAAGCCCTAAATGCGGAAATGGTGTGAACAACGCAGACCTGGGTCCGATCATAATATCCCCCGCCTTGGCACGTTCAAACTGATCAAAGCGCTCTCCCTGGGAAAGTTTGGAATTCATAATGGATACCCGGTCCCCAAACCGGTTATAAAAGCGCATCACGGTCTGATAGGTGAGTGCAATCTCCGGGATCAGGACAATTGCCTGCCGTCCCTGTGCCACCGTATGCGCAATCAGTTCCATATAAACTTCTGTTTTTCCGCTTCCGGTTACTCCCCTGAGCAGATACGTTTTATGAATTCCAGCATCCAGATCCGAACATACTGTGTTCACAACACGCTGCTGATTTTCATTCAGTGTCAGATGATATCCCTTCTGATCCATATGTGACACAGGATTGCGAAACTGTCTGCTGCTCTCCACCTTAAGAATCTGCTGCTGTGCCATACCCCGGATCACTGCTGCTGATATATTCAGTTTTCCGGTGACAAGCGAATAATCCAGTACGGATTCCTGTATCAGTTCCCGCAGCAGCCTTGCTTTCGCCGTATAGTGTTTCTGTTCAAAGAGTGCCAGTTTCTGCTGCGCCTCTGTCTTCGGAATCAGTAATACAATCTCCCGCTTCTGTACTTCTTTCGTCTGCCTGCGGATCGGGAGTACGGTCTTTAGTGCCTGATTCATAGTGGAACCGTAATTCTTCCGCATCCATCCGGCCAGTGCAATGAGCTGGGATTCCATTGCCACGCTTCCCTCATGTACCGAAATAATGGGGCGAATCCGTCTGGGATCAAATTCGGCATCCTCCGTCAGTTCAATGACATACCCTGTCAGTTTACGATTTCCAAATGGAATATCCACCTGTACACCAACCTGTATTTCCTCCTGCAGATTTTCCGGGATGCTGTATTGAAAAGTTTTATCCAGTTTTTCTACCGATATATCTACAATAATATTTGCATACTTCATACTTATTCTTTTCTCAAAACACAGTTGACCAGGCCCTCATAGGTATTTACAGCAGCCTCAATCACCGGAGAAACGCCAAGTTCTCCCAGTGCTGCACTGCATTTCGGCCCAATCGAATAAATATCCGTAACGGATGCCAGTGTTTCTCTCTCCTGTGGCTTTAAACTGCCAAGCATCCGCTCCGCCGAAGACGCACAGGTAAAAAAGATCGCATCGTATACATCCTTGTCCACTGGCACCTCCATCGGACAAGGTACATTTTCGTATACATTGAGCCGTCCGCAATCACAGAAAGAAAGCAGTGTATCCACAAGGTTATCCTTTGCATTTTTTGCGGTAGGATACCAGATTACTGCCCGCTTAAACGGATCTCCGCGAAATTCCTGATCCAGATATTCCTTTAATTCCTGTGCCAGATTCGTACTGTTGGAATGTTCCGGCATAAAGTCTGCACAAATTCCATACTCCCGCAGTTTTTCTGCCGTCTTTTGTCCAATCACTGCACATCTGGTATGGAAAAGTGCCCGTGCATCCAGCCCCGATGCAAATACATTTTTCATAAAATAATCCACACCATTGGCACTTGTAAACAATAATACGTCCACATGCGCCAGTTCCTGTGCGGTATACACTGCCGGCACACCGACAATCTCACCTGTCATACACTCACTGGTATACGCCCCCTTTGCCCGAAGCATGGCGGCCAGACGTGAAGGTTTTGGACCAATTTTTGCAACCAGATAATGTTTCCCCCACAGCGGCTTCTCTTCAAAAAAATGCAGCTGGCGGCGAAGTGCAACCACATCCCCAACAATGATCAGTGCCGGAGAGGTCAGTTTCGCCTCTTCCACACGATCTGCCAGATTCTCCAGCGTACCCTCACAAATCTCCTGCGCTTCTGTCGTAGCATGGGAAATCACAGCTGCCGGTGTCTGCCGGCTTCTTCCTGCCTGCATCAGTCCATCCACAATCTGTCTTACTCTCGAAAGTCCCATGAGAAAAATCAGAGTTTCTTTTGAATCTGACATCGTTGTAAAATCAGGTTCTGACAGATCCTCTCCGTTTTTTTGGTGTCCGGTGATCACCCGAAAGCTTGTGGCAACACCACGGTGTGTGACCGGAATTCCTGCATAAGCAGGTCCTGCAATGGCAGAAGTCACCCCCGGAACAACGGTATAGGAGATTCCATGTTCCCGCAGATAAAGGCCTTCTTCTCCTCCACGCCCGAAAACAAAGACATCTCCCCCTTTTAAACGAACAACGCAATGATATTCTTTTGCCTTCTCGACCAGCAGTTCATTGATCTGTTCCTGCGGAAGCGTATGATGCCGGTCCGCTTTTCCTACATAAATACGCTCACAGTCCATTCCTGCATACCCCAATAATTCCGGAGACGAAAGTCTGTCATAAATAATACAGTCTGCTTTTTTTATCAATTCCAGTCCCTTGACTGTGACAAGTCCCGGATCTCCCGGACCTGCACCGACCAGATATACCATAGATGCCATTCTTTTTTCCTTTCCCTGTCAGCACTGCTGCTTTTTAATAAATGCTAAAAATTCATTTTCCGGCATTGGTTTTGCAAATAAAAATCTATCTTATTATACCACTTCTGCGGTATTGCCCGCAACCGAACCCCTATCGGGTACACCCGGTTTCCCGCAATGCACGCTGTGCCGCTTCCTGCGGTGTCTCTCCGAAAACCTTACATTTCTTTATACTGCTTCCGTCCGCATTTCCGACCATTCCAAGCAATTGTATCCTTCCATCGGGCAGTTTACATGCATATGCCCCAATCGGCATATGGCAGTCTCCCCCTGTTCCCTTTAAAAACAGCCGCTCAGCACATGTAATCTCTTCCGTCACAATATCCGCAAGTGCATTCACCTGCCCGGACAATTCTTTGTCGTCTTCCCGCAATTCCAGTGCCAGAGTTCCCTGTGCCGCTGCCGGTATCACCTGTTCCGGCTCAAAATACTGCGTGATCAAAGAAGTTCTCCCCAGCCGGTGCAGTCCCGCCGCCGCGAGTACAATTCCGTCCAGTTGTTCTTCCTGCATCTTTTTTATTCTGGTATCGACATTTCCGCGTATTCCCGTAATGCGCAGATCCTTTCGAAGCTGCAGAAGCTGAAATGCCCTTCTTCGGCTTCCGGTGCCGATCACAGCATGCTGTGGAAGTTCCTCCAGTGAAACGGCTTCCCGCAAAATCAATACATCCCTCGGATCTTCCCGTTTCCATGCATGTGCAAACACAAGTCCGGACGGCTGTTCGGCCGGCATATCTTTCATACTGTGTACTGCAAGGCTGATCGTTCCATCCAGCAGTTCCTGTTCAATTTCCCGCACAAAAAGTCCTTTATCCCCAATCTGGTCTAACGCTTTTTTCTGTTCCCGGTCGCCTTTTGTGGATATAATTTTCAGTTCGTAACTGTTTTGTGGATAATGTTTCTGCAGGCGGTTTTTTACATACTCTGCCTGCGCCAATGCCAGTTTTGATCCTCTCGTTCCAATGATCACATTCATTCTTTTTCTCCCTACTCCCGGATTTCGGTATCAAACTGAAATAAATCCTGCAATACCTTTTTATACTGTTCCTGCTGCTCTTTGGATTCCGTCTGTTTAAGCTCCAAGATCGGCTCCCGGATCAGACGCTTTAATGATGCCTTTAAAATCTTTTTTACAATTTTCTGATCCCTCGTACTCAGATCCAGTTTGCGGTTTAGATATGCATAACTGTCCTCTACAATTTCCGTACAGCGCTGCTGCAACGAAGCGATCGTCTCATCGACACCGGTCGTTGCCAGCCATTCCCTGGTTTCCCCAATGGCTTCCTCTATCATACGCTGACCTTTTTGCACCAGTTCTTCCCGCTGCTTCCGGTTCGTCTCTACAATTTCATTTAAACTGTCAAGATTAATCAGAAGTGCCTGGGGATTTCGTCCAATCGCCGTCTCCACATCCCGCGGAGATGCCAGGTCCAAAATTGCAGTCGGATGTAACAACTGTATGTCTTTTTCCCGGATAATATGATGCGGGGAGGCTGTAGCGGAAACCACCAGCTCACACTCCTTCATTGCTTCATACCGCTTTTCAAACGGAATGATGGTAAGTGTGGGAAACTCATGTAAGAGATTTCCGGCATGTGAAAATGTCCGGCTGCAGACCGTTACATGGGCAGCTCCATATTCGTACAAATAACGCAGAGCCAGTGTTGCCGTATGTCCGCTTCCCACAACCAGTGCTTTTTTCCCTGCAATTCCAAACGTTTCCTGCAGCTGGCGGATTCCCACATAGCTGACCGAAAGCGGCCGTTCACTGATTCTTAACTTTGTCTTTATCTTTTTTGCACAGGTGACCGCATCCTGTACCACACGGTTTAACTCTTTCCCGGTACTTCCAACCGTCCGTGATAATTCAAATGCATCCCTGACCTGTCCTAAAATCTGGTCCTCTCCCAGCACCATGGACTCCAGTCCCGCAGTCACCCGGAACAGATAGGAAATGGCATCCATTTCCTCCCGTTGTTTGAGATATTCCGAAAAATCTACTCCCGGAAACATCTCTTCATACAAGGTGCGAATCACGCCAAGCGGCTGTGCAATCTCTTCCGGTGCAAAAAAATAGACTTCGCTGCGATTGCAGGTCGAAAGCACAAAACATTGTTCAATTCCTGCTTTCCCGGCTTTCTGCAGAAAATCAATTTTCTGATTATCGGTAAAGGACACCCTGTCACGGATGTCCTGATCTGCATGTTTATAATCAATTCCTATATATCCAAATTTCATTCTGCAAAGTACTCCTGCATCACATGGATGGTCTTTTGTATATCTGCATCGGTATGCGCATCGGACACAAACATGGATTCAAACTGTGACGGTGCCACATAAATTCCATGATCAAGCATAAACCCAAAATAATCGGCATATGCTTTGGTATCCGCGGTTGTCGCAGAATCGTAATCTGTCACATCTTCGCCGGTGAAGAAAATACTCATCAGAGAGCCGATCTGATTGACATGCACACGGTTTCCTGCGGCATGGCGCACCGCATCCGCCAGCATCGCTGTATTTTCCTGCAGACGCATATAAATATCCGTATCTGCCTCCAGAATACGAAGTGTGGCAAGCCCTGCAGCCGTAGCAATCGGATTGCCGGAAAGTGTTCCTGCCTGATAAACCGGACCGTCCGGGGAAACCATACGCATGATATCCTCTCTTCCACCATACGCGCCGACCGGCATACCTCCACCGATAATCTTTCCAAACGTGGACAAATCCGGCGTAATATGAAAATACTCCTGTGCTCCGCCCAGTGCCAGACGAAAGCCGGTGATGACCTCGTCAAAGATGAAAAGTGCCCCGTAATGTTTTGTGATCTCACGCAAAAACTCCAGGAATCCGTCTACCGGCGGAACAACGCCCATATTTGCAGCCACCGGTTCCACGATGATTGCTGCGATCTCATCCGGATAAGCCTCAAACAGTGCCTTGACGCTGTCCGGGGAATTGTATTCTGCAACCAGTGTATGTCTGGTAAAATCTGCCGGAACGCCCGCACTGTCCGGAACAGATGTTGTCAATGCCGCAGATCCTGCTTTTACCAGAAGTCCGTCCGAATGACCGTGATAACATCCACGGAATTTGATGATCTTGTCACGCTTCGTATATCCCCGCGCAACACGGATGGCACTCATCGTTGCCTCTGTTCCGGAGCTTACCAGACGGCTGACTTCCATGGATGGCACCAGCTGTGCCAGAAGTTCTGCCATCTCCACTTCCCGCTCTGTCGGGGCGCCAAACGTAAGACCTTCCTCACATGCAGCCTTTACCTTTTCGATGACACGTGGATCGGCATGCCCCAGAATCCCGGGTCCCCAGGAACATACATAGTCGATCATTTCATTTCCATCCACATCGGTAATATGGGAACCTTTTGCACTCTGAATAAAACGCGGCGTACGCCCTACAGCCTGGTACGCACGTACCGGGCTGTTCACGCCTCCCGGAAGCCGGAGTTTTGCTCTCATATAAAGTAATTCTGATGTCTGGTCTGTCATGTTATACTTCCCCTTTCTGTATCCATTCTGCCACGTCCAGTGCATGATAGGTAATGATCATGTCTGCTCCTGCACGTTTCATCCCGATCAGATTTTCCATCACGATCTTTTTCTCATCGATCCATCCGTTTGCTGCCGCTGCTTTTACCATGGAATATTCCCCGCTCACGTTATAGGCAACGATCGGAATATTATAATTTCTGCGGATCTCCGTAATGATATCCATATATGCCATTGCCGGTTTGGCGATAATCAGATCTGCTCCCTCTGCAATATCCTCTTCCACTTCCCGCATGGCTTCACGCCCGTTTGCAGGGTCCATCTGATAAGTTTTCCGGTCCCCGAATCCCGGCGCAGAATGTGCCGCATCACGAAACGGTCCGTAATATCCGGATGCAAATTTTGCGGAATATGCCATAATCGGTGTATAGGTAAATCCGGCCGCATCAAGTGCCTGACGGATCGCCCCTACACGCTTGTCCATCATATCGCTCGGCGCAATGATATCTGCCCCCGCACGCGCATAGCTGACCGCCGTCTGTGCCAGAAGCGGCAGTGTCTCATCATTTAAAATAATTCCATCTCTGATCAGGCCACAATGTCCATGCGAAGTATACTCACAGAGACATACATCTGCTATCACAAGCAGATCCGGGTAATCCTTTTTGATCCGGCGGATCGCGGTCTGTACAATGCCGTGCTCATCATAAGCCCCGCTCCCCACTTCATCCTTATGTTCCGGAATTCCAAAAATCAGAATTGCCGGAATCTGCAATGCTTTCACACGGTCTAACCCTTCGTTCATGCGGTCAACGGAATACTGGCAGATGCCCGGCATGGATTCCACCGGCTGTACGATATTTTCCCCTTCCATAACAAAAAGCGGGTAGATCAGTTCCTCTGTCCTCACGTGATTTTCCCTGACCATACTTCGCATAACAGCAGTCTGTCTTAATCTTCTTGTTCGATCCATTCCCTTGTTCCTCTTTTCTTTTACTCTTTCATACGCTTTTCCTGTATAAGAATCTGTTCCAGTTCTTCCGGTAACAGTGAAGTTTTTTTCTCTGCAAGCAGCCTGGCAAGAATGGTCTGATATACCTGTCTGCGCAGTTTTTCTGTTTCTATCCGCGTTTTTACCACCGGACGGATACTTCCCATATAATCGTTAATCTGTCCCAGTTCTTCCGTCAGAATTTCTTTCAGAGATTCTTTTAAATACTGTGTGAGCACCGGACTGTTTCCCGCACTGGAAAAAGCCCCCACCAGATCCCGGTGTTTCAGATAGGACGGAAAAATAAAACTGCAGTCCTCCTGCTGATCCACGGCATTGACCGGAATATGCTTTTTTTGTGCCATCCGGGCAATCCTGTGATTTTCTGTGACATCATCAGTAGCTGCCACAACCAGAACACATTCCTTCAGATCCTCCGGTTCAAAGGTACGTTCCTTTACACATACATTTCCTGTAAGCTGCAGAATCTGCGGGTCAATCTGTGGTGCCACCACCGTAATCTGCGCCCCGAAATCCAGAAGCACCCGGACTTTGCGCAATGCCACAGTTCCTCCGCCTGCCACCAGACATTTCTTTTTTTCGATATCTATAAACATTGGAAAATAAGCCATAATACCCTTATCTTATAATTGTTTTGTATTTTTTTCAAGTATATCTGCTGGATAATCGCATATCCTACATGCATAGTATTTTTTGCGGGAGGTCTTTTCATGAACTGGAAAACATTTTTTATCTGTGGTCTGACCGGATGGTGCATGGAAATCCTGTTCACCTCGCTGGGCGGACTGCTGCGGGGAGATCTGCTTTTAAACGGACACACATCCATCTGGATGTTTCCGATCTACGGACTTGCAGCAGTCATCGGACCTCTTTCCGTGCGCCTGCGCCACTGGCCTGTGCTTCTGCGCGGCTGTTTTTACGGTGCCGGCATCATGCTCGTTGAATTTATCAGTGGCAGTTTTCTTAGGCTTTTCTCCCTTTGTCCCTGGGATTACAGCAAAACCCCCTACAATATTTCCGGTCTTGTCCGCCTCGATTATTTTCCTGTATGGTTCACCGCCGGGCTGATCTTTGAATATATTCTTTCCCAAAAAAAGAAGCACATCCTCTCGTGATGTGCCCCTTTTCTTACATTACTTTTATCTGACGCCGGTTCGGATTGGTATATTTTTCCTCGCAATACTTGCAGCGGTACACTTCTTTTTCCTCATCTGCCAGAATAAAGATCTGATCCAGTTCCTGCTCGATCGATGTCACGCAACGTGGATTTTTGCACTTGATGACATTTTTGACCTGCTTCGGAAGCTTCAGTTCCTTTTTCTCTACGATCCGGTCACCCTTAATCACGTTTACCGTAATATTATGATCGATAAAACCGAGAATATCCAGATCCAGCGCTTCAATCGGACATTCCACTTTGATAATATCTTTCTTGCCCATTTTATTACTTTTTGCATTCTTGATAATGGCAACGGAACAATCCAGCTTGTCCAGCTTCAGATCATGATAAATCTGAAGACTCATTCCCGCCTGGATATGATCCAGTACAAAGCCCTCGTGAATTCCACTAATATTCAGCATCTTTACTCCACCTCGATTCCCAGTAATGTCAGGATCAGTGCCATACGGACGTATACACCATTCTGTACCTGTGTAAAATAGACGCA
>ERZ791829.1902-NODE-1902-length-10795-cov-2.983799_pt1 | contig 10795 bp, 6 predicted proteins | sample MGYA00510296_ERZ791829 | MGnify/ENA primary metagenome ERZ791829 (study PRJEB30046, sample SAMN00791973) | human gut metagenome | study: EMG produced TPA metagenomics assembly of the A metagenome-wide association study of gut microbiota in type 2...
CACGGAGCAATCCGTAGGCATCAAAGTCGGGGGCTTTTGACCCCGACATCATATATAAAAATGAAAAATTCAGTCAGAGTGTATTTTAGGAAAGGAAATAAAAGAATATGAGTCAGGAGCAGCAGACACCGCACAAAAGGCGTGTGCGGTATAAAGGAAAATATCCGAAGAAATTCGAGGAAAAATACAAAGAGCTTCAGCCGGAAAAATATCAGGAGACCGTGGAGCATGTGATACGTAAGGGAAATACTCCTGCCGGGATGCATATTTCAATTATGGTAAAGGAAATACTGGATTTCCTGGATATTCAGCCGGGACAGACCGGATTTGATGCAACATTAGGATATGGCGGGCATACAAAAGCCATGCTGGAATGTCTGAAAGGACAGGGGCATATCTATGCTACAGATGTAGACCCGGAGGAATCGGCAAAGACGAAGAAACGACTGGAAGAGCAGGGATTCGGAGAGAAAATCCTGACGGTCTGCCTTCAGAATTTCTGCACGATTGATGAAATTGCAGAGAAAGTGGGAGGATTCGATTTTATTTTGGCAGATCTTGGCGTATCGTCCATGCAGATCGACAATCCCAAAAGAGGATTTTCATTTAAAGCCGATGGGCCTCTGGATTTGCGGCTGAATCAGGAAAAGGGAATCAGTGCAGCAGAGCGTCTAGATACCATCTCAAGAGAAGAACTTGCGGGAATGTTATATGAAAATTCTGATGAACCATATTGTGAAGAACTGGCAAAAGCGATCACGGATGAGATTCGCAGAGGAAACCGGATTGATACAACGACAAAGCTCAGGAACGTGATCGAGAAGACACTTTCTTTTCTTCCAGACAATAAAGAGAAAAAGGATATCGTAAAGAAAACCTGTCAGAGAACATTTCAGGCTCTGCGAATCGATGTGAATAATGAGTTTGAAGTTTTGTATGAGTTTATGGAGAAATTGCCGGATGCACTGCGTCCGGGCGGAAGAGTTGCAATCCTGACGTTTCATTCCGGTGAGGACAAGCTGGTAAAGAAAGCATTAAAAGCAGGTTATAAAGCAGGCATCTATTCTGATTATGCGAAGAATGTGATCCGCCCGTCCGCACAGGAATGTGCAAAGAATGGGCGTGCAAGATCGACGAAGATGCGTTGGGCGGTCAAGGCGTAACGTTGACTTTCCTATGGCATCATGCTATAGTAGCGAAGAACAAAGTAAATAAAGCGTTCGGTGCTGTTCTATATAGGAAGATATAGCAACAGGTAAAAGGGAAGCAGGTGCAATTCCTGCACGAACTCGTCACTGTAAGCAAATGTGACCGGCAGGCGTGAAGACGCAGCCACTGGGAGACCGGGAAGGCGTTCGGGCATAAGATTTGTAAGTCAGGAAACCTGCCGGTCGCTGGTGCGGGGAATGTACATTCCAGATCACGAGTAATTGATTGTACCGAAAAGTAATGGATCCGGGAGCTTTTCTTAAAAGAAATTCTTTTCTGACTCAGACAGCTCAAAGAAACCGGTTTATTTTCATTGTCTTTCTGACGTTTCTTACTTACTTTTAGATAAGTTCAGCTTATTTCCCGTATTATTCAAGACAGGAGGAAAAATGAAGAACAAAAAGGTTAAATATCTTGCCATGTTGCTTGCGTTTTCTATGGCAGTTTCACCGATGTCTTATACGAAGGCATACGCAGAAAATGCGGAGACCGCACAGGCGGCAGGAGCGGTGAATGCAGGAGAAAATTTGGCAGACGGAGCAGGCATTCAGGAAGGAACAGATACATCCGGTGGAACAGATACCTCTGGAGAAACCAATACATCCGATGGATCGCAGTCCGCTGATGCAGATCATACCGGAAGCGGATCAAAAGAAAATGGTTCTGAGAATGCAGGTTCAGAAAATACAGGTTCACAGGATCAGAATACACCGTCACAGGATTCCGGCAGTACCGGTGAAAATCCGGGAGAAGATCAGAATACTTCTGATGAGACGGGAGCAGGAAAAGATTCTGAAAAAATGAATGAAAAATCAGAGGATCCGTCTGACAAAGCTGATGCGGAGAAAAAGGATGCAGAAGAGAAATCTTCGGAAGAAACTGCAAAGCAGGCCGATGAGACAACTGCACAAGAGACACTTGTAACACCGACGAAAGAGATCACAGGGGTTGAAGTTCTGAAAAATGATGGAACTTCTTATGGAATGTTTCCGATCACAGATGCAACGTGTACCGTAAAAGGGGATAAGATTGAGATTTCCTTTAGTACCGGTACAAAGACTGTGTTTGACCGTCTGTATCTCGGTGCAGCGACAGACGAGGATAAGAGCAATTATGTTCAGGGTACGAATACCGGAAGTACCTGCCAGTTTACGATCCAGGTTCCGATTTCCGCAAAGAACAGTTGGATTCCGGTTTCGGTAGGACGTTCAGATAAAGGAACATGGTCAGAAAATCTGCTGTGGATGAGTATCCCGGATGTGCAGACATCAGGAGAAAAAGAAGATTATCAGGCAAATGACGGAGTTACGGCAATTTATGGTTCTGATGATGCAAAGAAGCCGGGACAGGCTTACAGTATGATCAAGATCGCTTCATCTAAAGTGGTTGTAAAAGGCGGGGCATTGCAGGTTTCGGTCTGGATACAGCCGGCAAGCAGTGGCAGTTTTACTTATGATGCAATCTATATCGGAAATAGAAATGATGAGACAAAAGAACCGATCATTTCAGGTGAAGTCGATACAGAAAAAAATCTTGAAAAATTTACCTTTACCGTGCCACTTGAAAAAGCAGGCGGAGAAGTCTCTTTTGTACCAAGAAATGGAAGAACGCAGAAGTGGAGTACTTCAAGTTCACTGGCATTCAAGCTTCCTGCAATGGACGATTTTGTGAAACCGTCAGAGATCAACATCACAACGCAGCCGAAGCAGGAGACTGAGGCAGGCAGCGGAAGTTCTGTGGCACTGTCGGTGGAGGCATCTGGTGAAGAAGGAATCAATCTGAATTATCAGTGGCAGTTCAGTGCCGATGGTGCAACGTGGGCAGACTGTACCGGAGTTACTGCAAAGACTGCAACATATACATTTACCATGTCTCTGGAGACAGCAGGAAAGTATCGTTGTATCGTTTCTGATGCGACAGGAACGAGTGTCACTTCTTCCGAAGCAGTAGTGAAGCTGCCGGAGGCTCCGGTTGTTACGGGGAATCAGGTAAAAGTAGTAAAGTCCAACGGAGCTGACTTTGCAATGTTCAAGACCAGTGAATCAAAAGTGGTACAGGATGGAGAGGAACTGGAGATTACTCTGTCAACAAAGAATGTCTCTTTTGACAAGATCTATTTTGGCTATAAAGATGATGAACTGAAAGAATCTGTAGCAAATGGCACAGAAGCAAATGGAGAATGGAGCTTCACATTCCATCTGCCGGCTTCTGCAAAGGGAACGACAATCCCAGTAACACTTGGAAAGCCGGATGGAAGCTGGTACACGAACCAGTATCTGTGGATGTATATCCCGGATGAGGGAATCACAGAACTTCCGAGTGCGGCAGATGCAGTAAAAGTGATCGCCGGGGGAACAGGTGCAGCGTACAATGATTTCAATATTGTTTCTTCAAAGGCTGTATTAAAGGGAAAAAATGTAATCCTGACTTTGAATGTGAAAGGTCAGAAATGGACCCGCCTGTATCAGGGAGTTCAGGCAGATGCAGATAAGACATCTGCAGTAAATGGAGTTTATCGTGTAGATGATGATACAACGACATTTACACTGACAGTTCCTGCAGAAAAGCAGGGAATGAACATTGCAGTTACACCGGGAACGGCTTCTGCGTGGATGTCCTGGGCGAGAGATTTATATATCAATGTGCCGAATCTGGAAGGAAAAGCAAATGTAACAGAAAATGGAGTTTATGATCTGTACGGCTCAGCATATCCGACCAGCAGCTATGCAAGCCTGAATTTTGAACGGGGCAGCAGTATTTCCATCAATGGGGATACAGCAACCGTGACTATGGTTACGCAGGCATCTGCTTATGATAAATTATATCTTGGAACAGTGTCAGATGCGGATAGTGTGAAAGATGCCGGTGCCATCAGTGCGGAAGATAAGTCCGAGATCGCCAGTGGTTATAAGACATTTACATTTACGATTCCAACAAAGGATCTTGGAAAAGAGATCAATTATGTAGTCCACATTCAGAAATCAAATAAATGGGCAGAAAAGCAGAGTACTTTCTATATTAATGGAATCCTGCCAAAGACAGGAGAACTTCCGACACCGGATCCTGATCCGACACCAGATCCGGAACCTGGCACAAAAGTTCCGGCAGATGGAATTTACAGTATCCAGGTGGATTCCAGTGCGTCTATGTTCCGTGTCATTGGATGCGAACTGACTGTAAAAAATGGAAAGATGAAGGCGGTTCTGACGCTGAGTGGTACGGGATACGGTTATCTGTATGTCGGAACAAAAGAACAGGCGGCGGCAGCAGACAAATCAAGCTGGATTCCATTCCAGACAAAGATGACAGAGAACGGAGAAAAGTATACTTATGAAATTCCGGTGGAGTCATTAGATAAGAAAATTGCAGTTGCAGCTTATTCGATCAAAAATAAGATCTGGTATGACAGAATGCTGACATTTAAATCTGATACGCTTGTAAAGACCGGTGATATCGGAAAAGATGATCAGGGAAATGATTCAAAACCGTCCAACCCGACAAAACCAACGACACCGTCAACGAAACCATCCAATGGTTCTAATGGAAAGAATGACGGCAAGGCTGATCATGAGTCAAAATATGAGGCAGATACCAGTGGTTCTACAGGACGCGTAGACAGCACAACGGCCTTAAAAGACGGAGTATATACACCGGATCGCTTTACCTGGTCCGGCGGTACAGGAAAAGTAAGGATTACCTGTAATAAAGTAACAATCAAAAATGGACAGGCTTATGCAACACTGGTATTCAGCAGTGACCATTACCAGTATGTAAAAGCCAACGGAAATACATATTATACGACAAAGAGCGGAGGAACAGCGACCGTAGTTATCCCGATCGCATTGAATAAAAATAATAAGATCCTTGGAATGACAGATAAGATGTCTGTGGCACATGAGATCGAGTACAGTATTTTCGTCTATCTTGCCGCAGCAGGAAATGGCACAACTGTCGGGGAGAACAGTAATAAGACACTGGACGAAAAAGCACCGGAGATCATGGGACTTGAATATCAGTCAGAAACAGAACTGGAATATGCAGAATATTTCAAGATCTACCATTACGATCAGGGAATCGTTCTGTTGGAAGTAGACATGACAAAAGATACGGCAAGAGATCCTGAAAAGACATCCAAAGAAACTTCTGAGGATACAGAGAAAGAGGTTTCCAAGTCCGATAAGAAAGACAGCACAGAAAATAAGAGCAGTAAGAGTGACGCTGCGGAAGAGGAAAGCGGAGATTCCACGTCGGATCAGAATGGAGTCAGTGAAGAAGAACTGGCAGCAGAACTGTATAAAGGCAATGTTGTAAAATATCTGCTTGTGCCGGAAGACGTAGAAGTACCGGTCGGTCTGGATCAGGATATGATCATTGTGAAAATGCCGGCAGATAAAACCTATGTGGCATCAGATGAGATCCTTGAACAGATGAAAGAACTGGATCTCCTTGACTCTGTGGCAGCAGTAGGAATGGAGCAGAAAGCTTGTACTGTTCCTGAGATTGCAGAAAAAATGCAGGTAAATGAGGATGAAGATGAAGCGGATGCTGAAGTTATTTACGGGGGAAGCTTTGAAAAACCGGAATTAAAAGCACTTGTGAAGAAAGAAGTATCTCTTGCATTGCTTCCGGGAGAACTTCTGCCGAGAGATGCAGAAGATGCAGAAAAAAATGACGATGCAAAGACAGACAGCACGAAAAAGGACAGTGCAAAGACAGAGGATAAGAAGACAAAAGAGCAGTCAACCGGTGATTCTGATGAACTGACCGTAGAAGAACAGACAGAAAGATTGGAAGAAATCACCGAAAAATTTGCATTGCTTGGTATTCCGGTGATCATTGACCGGAGTGCAGATGAAAAGACGGAACTTGCACAGTACGAGTGGATCAAGGTATATGGAGTACTTTTCGGATGTGAAGAGAAAATGGACAAGATGTTTGAAAAGGCAGTAGATGAAGCAGGAGTACAGGAGAATCAGTAAATGAAAAAGAAGCTTTGTAGAATAACTGCATTGCTGTTGGCAGCGGTCCTCTCACTGGGGGGCTGCGGTCAGCCGGGGGCTGGTAAAAAAAGAACAGACAGTACACAGCAGACAGAAGAGACAAAAAATAAAAAAGAAGATCAGTCAAAAAGTGATAAAAAAGGGCCGGAGATTGACGGCCTTACCTATGAGTCGACAATGGATCTGACCTATGCGACAGAATTTGACGTATATGATTATAAAGACGGATACAAGCTGTTGGATGTACATGAAGACAGACAGTACCTTGTTGTGCCGGAAGGGAAAGAAGCTCCGGAAGGATTGTCGGAGGATATTGTAGTCCTGCAGCAGCCGTTGGATCATATCTATATGGCAGCAACAGCAATCATGTCGCTGTTGGATGCAGTGGATGCCATTGACCAGGTGAAATTTTCCGGTCTTAATGCATCCGGCTGGTATGTAGAAGATGCAAAGAAAGCGATGGAGTCCGGTGACATGATCTACGCAGGAAAATACAGTGAGCCGGATTATGAGACTCTGGTGAACGGAGAGTGTGATCTTGCCGTAGAATCAACCATGATCCTTCATACTCCGAAAGTACAGGAGATGATCGAAGATCTGGATATACCGGTCTTTGTGGACTATTCCAGTTATGAATCTCACCCATTGGGCAGAACCGAGTGGATCAAACTGTACGGTGCAATGCTGAATAAAGAAGATGCAGCCGACAGCTTTTTTGAAAAGCAGGCCCAGGTGATCGAAAAGCTGAAAGGCTTTGAAAATACAGAAAAGACGGTGGCATATTTTTATGTGAATACAGACGGTTCTATCGTAGTAAGAAAATCAGAAGATTATATCCCTTCCATGATTGAGATTGCAGGCGGACGTTATGCATTCAAGAACCTGAAAAATGTGGACAGCAATGCTCCGTCAGTCAAACTGACTATGGAAGAATTTTATGCAACAGCAGTGGATGCAGATTATCTGATCTATAACGGAACAATCGACGGGCAGGTGAAGAGTATCAGCGACCTGGAAGCGAAGAGCAATTTGTTTTCCGAATTTAAAGCAGTAAAAGAAGGAAATGTATGGTATACAGGAAAGAACCTGTATCAGGCAACAGATACGGTTGGAGAACTGATCATGGATATGCATCTGATGCTGACGGATGGGGATCCGAAAGAAATGACCTTCCTTGAGAAGATGAAATAATGGAGAAACTATGAAAGATACAAGTTTTCACGGAGAAAATCTCAGACGGAGAGCCAGATACATAGCTGTATTTTCAGGGCTTGTGATTGCATTTGCAGTGACAGTGGTACTCAATATCAATACAGGAAATGTGCATATTTCCGTTCCTAAGATCCTCAGGATTCTTTTTCTGCGTGACGGGGCGGCAACGGAATACAGTATTATCTGGAGAATCCGCCTTCCGAGAATCCTGATGGCAGCGATGCCGGGAGGAGCCTTATCTTTGTCCGGTTTCCTTTTGCAGACATTTTTTGCCAATCCCATTGCAGGACCGTTTGTCCTTGGAATTTCTTCCGGGGCAAAAATGGTCGTAGCACTGACGATGATCATTTTTTTAAAATATATTGGTCATTTTTCATCGTATACACTGATCGTGGCAGCGTTTATCGGATCGCTGATCTCGACGGGGGTCATTCTTCTGATGTCAAAAAAAGTACATCATATGGCGGCACTGCTGGTCGGAGGAATCATGATCGGTTATATCTGTTCTGCTATCACAGATTTTGTTGTCACGTTTGCAGATGATTCAGACATTGTCAATCTGCATGGCTGGTCGCAGGGAAGTTTTTCAGGAATGAGCTGGAGCAATGTGCAGGTGGCGGCAGTGGTAGTCGGGATCGCATTTGTATGCACGTTCCTGTTGTCGAAACCGGTCAGTGCCTACCAGCTTGGTGAAGCATATGCACAGAGTATGGGTGTGAATATTCAAGTTTTCCGGGTGGTACTGATCCTGCTTTCCAGTGTGCTGTCCGCAAGTGTAACTGCATTTGCAGGACCGATCTCCTTTGTGGGAATCGCAGTTCCGTTTCTGACAAGAAAAGCGTTCGGAACATCAAAGCCGATCGTGATTATTCCGGGAACATTCTTTGCGGGGGCGGTTTTCTGTATGATCTGTGACCTGATCGCAAGAATGGCACTTGCACCGGTGGAACTGAATATCAGTACGGTAACATCCATTTTAGGTGCACCGATCGTCATTTATATGATGGTGAAACGGGAGAAGGGAAGGTAGTGTATGGCGGATTTTTATTTTCAGTTAAAAGACCTGGCAGTCGGGTATCATGGAAATCCGTTGATCCGGGATATCAATATTGGGATAGACAAAGGCGAGATTGTGACGCTGATCGGGCCAAACGGCTCTGGAAAATCTACGATTTTAAAAAGTATTACAAGACAGTTGAAGCTGATCGGTGGAACGGTATTTTTTGATGATACATCCCTGATGGAACTGTCGTATAAAGAGTTATCTTCCAAAATGGCTGTGGTTCTTACCGAGCGGATCAAGACAGAACTGATGAACTGTCATGATATTGTGGCAACCGGGCGGTATCCGTATACCGGCAGACTTGGAATCCTGACAAAGCGGGATGAAGAACTGGTAGAAGAAGCAATGGAGGCAGTCCATGCACAGGAACTGGGCAACCAGGATTTCAATGCGATCAGCGATGGACAGCGGCAGAGAGTTTTACTGGCGAGGGCAATCTGTCAGGAGCCGGAAATCCTGATCCTGGATGAGCCGACTTCCTTTTTGGATGTGAAGCATAAGCTGGAGCTTCTGGCAATCCTGGAAAAAATGGCAAGAGAGAAAAAAATGACGGTGATCATGTCTTTGCATGAAATCGACCTTGCACAGAAAGTATCAGACAAGATCGTATGCGTGCAAGGAGAAAATATCTCTCATTTCGGAAAGCCGGAAGAGGTATTTCAGGAAGAGATCATCCGTGACTTATATGGGATAACGAACGGGTCCTTTGATCCCAGGTTTGGAAGTATTGAACTGCCGGGAATAAAGGGAGAGCCGGAAGTGCTGGTCATTTCTTCAGGCGGCAGCGGAATCCCGGTATACAGGAAACTGAGAAAAGAGAGGATTCCTTTTGCAGCCGGCATTTTGTATGAAAATGATATTGACTGCGAGCTGGCAAGGCAGCTTGCAGTTGAAGTGATCACAGAAAAAGCTTTTGAGGAAATTTCGGATGAAACCTTTGCAAGTGCAGAGAAAATGATAGAACGATGTGGAAGAGTGATCGATGCCGGGGTGCAGATCGGAACGTATAACCGCAGGATTGGGGAACTTCTGGAGCAGGCAGAGAGACTTGGAAAGTTAGAAAGAGCAGGTACACTAAAATAGTGTGCCGCTTTTTTATGTGTGCCGAGCATGGCACTAATCAAAGCTTAAATGGTAAACGTAAACCGATTCTAGCACCAAAAATATCATTCAAGAAAAACAATGAGGAAGTTGCCAACGTTTACTTGACACAAACAGCCGGACGTAAAAGATTGACATTTTCAGGAAAGTCTTTTATACTAAATCTTGCTGAAAATAAATAGAGATACTGATTTAGAGTGGACAGAAGTTCATGAAGGGGTACACCACCGCGGGTGTAGTTCTTTGTGGACTTCTTTTTTTGTTGTCGGGCATATGGCAAAAGATCCAGTAGATTGTTTCCTATACCAGGATGAGTGTCTCCGTGATATGTAAGAACACTCAGCGGGACGCACAAGATGAGGTGCAGGAAAGAGCAGAAGGAGGAGAAAATGATTACAGTAAATGGAAAAGAAGTAAAAGGTCAGGAAGAGCAGACGGTTGCGGATTATCTTGAAGAAAATGGTTATCGGATGAACCGGATCGCTGTGGAGTTAAATGGAGAGATTCTTCCAAAATACAAATACTCAGAGACCCGTCTGAAAGATGGTGACAGTATGGAAATCGTGACATTTGTTGGAGGAGGCTGAAAAATGATATTAACAAAAGAAGAAATTATAGAAGCGTTGAATGAGCGTCATTCACCGGAAAAGCAGAAGCTTTTATCAGAAGGTCATGTAGCAGTCGCAGGTTTGGGAGGTCTTGGATCAAATGTGGCATATGCACTGGCAAGGATCGGAGTAGGGCATCTGCATCTGATCGATTTTGATGTGGTGGATATCACAAATCTGAACCGGCAGCAGTATTTTATCGATCAGATCGGAATGTATAAAACCGATGCACTGAAATCTCTGCTGGAGCGAATCAATCCATATTTAGACATCCGAACAGATACAGTGAAGGTGACGGAAGAAAATTTACAGGAACTTTTTGCTGATGCACCGATCGTCTGTGAGGCCTTCGACAGACCGGAGGCAAAGGCAATGCTGGTCAACGGGATACTGGAACATTTCCCAGAAAAGAAATTAGTTTCTGCAACCGGAATGGCAGGTTATGGAAGCAGTAATACGATCCGAACGCAGAGGCTGATGAAAAATTTTTACCTTTGTGGTGACAGGGTGAGTGAGCCGGAATATGGCAGGGGGCTGATGGCAGCGAGAGTTGCGGTCTGTGCCGCCCATGAGGCAAATATGATCACAAGACTGATTCTTGG
>ERZ791829.1903-NODE-1903-length-10772-cov-2.186899_pt1 | contig 10772 bp, 8 predicted proteins | sample MGYA00510296_ERZ791829 | MGnify/ENA primary metagenome ERZ791829 (study PRJEB30046, sample SAMN00791973) | human gut metagenome | study: EMG produced TPA metagenomics assembly of the A metagenome-wide association study of gut microbiota in type 2...
TTTATAAACCCGGTATCCGCTGGAACCTGATATTTTGCTCCATCCAAGTGTCACATATGTACTGCTGCGCTTTTGTGTTTTTACATCGGACACTTTTGCCGGCGGAACGGTGGCCGATACCACCGAAGAATAATTTCCATAATAATTTGTCCCACCGATGGTCCAAAAGCAGCGCACCCTGTACTGATAAGTCTTTCCGCTTGTCACATCGGTATCCGTAAAGCTTTTTCCTCTCGTCTGCTTCATATAAACATATTTTTTCTGTTTTTCGTCATACCGGTACACGCGGTATCCGGTTACATCATCGGCAGCTTTGCCCCAGCTTAGTTTTACCGGGTCAAATGCATTCCCCACAGTTGCTTTCAATCCTCCGGTTTTTGCACTGGTGTCCTTGTACCAGAAATTTACGTCCAGATTTCCCGTATATCCACTCACTTTTGCAACGGATGAATACTGCCAGAATTCATAGTCATATGCTGTGTCTGCATAAGGTTCCCCTCTTTTTGCATTGCTCGTTGTCGTATTATTGTACCGCGCAATCCAGATGCCGCAATCCTCCAGGGAATCTGTATCAATATAGGATTTGATCCATGCATAGGAAGCATAAACAACCGGCTGATATCCCGCATCGGAAATCGTATCTGCAAATGACTGGCAGACCGCTGTCTCTTTTGCTTTGGAGAGTTTCCCCCCTGTCAGGCGGTTGTGACTTCCTTTTTCCCTGTCTATAACAATCGGAAGGGTCACATCCCAGCCGTATTTATCTGCCAGATCCAGCACATATTCTGCTTCCTGTTTTGCCTCTTTTTCTGTCAGTGCCTGTGAAAATATGTACAGACCGACATTGATGTCGTTTTCAAGTGCCGCCTGAATATGGGAATCCGCAGCCGTATCTTCATAAATACTTCCATCGGAAGTGTCCCTTGACGCTACACGGACAAATGCAAAATCTATCCCTGCATCATGTATTTTTTCCCAGTTAAGTGCTGTTGTTTTTTTATTTTTTGCCTGCCACCAGGAGACATCTATTCCGTTCAAAAGCTGCGCATCTTCATAGTCCGATTTGTGATAATAGGTAACACTTGTATAATCCACTTTCGAAGTAAAAGAACCATCCAGAAAATCCTGTGTATATCCGGAAGATGCCTTAGATGCCCCCAGCAGCCGTGGCATGGCATATGTGGACAACAATCCGTCCCTCTGCGTATCCACGTCTGAAATCTGTGTATCATCCATCTCTTCTTTGATGCTTTGTCCCATCACACCATCCATCTGTTCCTGAGGTACCTCTGCCCTCAGCTGCTGTGGTGCAATCATACAGATTCCTGCCAGTATCATTCCTGCTGCTACAATTTTTGCTTTTGTAAATCTCAATTTCCATATCTCCTGTTTGTGCATTTATTTCATAAAAGTCATCACCATACCTATATTCTGCAAGCAAAGCATCACCATGATTTTCATTAACAGACCACCGATGATTGGTCTGATCCATTTTCGAATAATACGAAATGCCTGTAATGTGATCAGATAATCATACAGATGATATACAAGCATAAAAATACTGCATGACGCGGCAATACTGCATCCAAAACCTGCTATAGAAAATAATAATCCAACTTCTATGTTCTGTGTCAGGTTCCATCCTGTATAATATCCGGCTGCCGCCAGGGTTTTACACAAAATAGATCCGGGCAATACATTTACCGCCGGAACAATATGATTGTAATATTGCTGGGAAGTGATCATTCCTCCTCCCACAAAAATTCCATCCGCTATGGTCATATATGCATCACCACCGCCAAAGGACATCCATGCAGACAAAATTCCCCCGCCGGAAAAACACATGATCTCATGGTTTACAAACCAGACGGGAACGACGAAAACTGCCGCAAATACAACCCATGTTCCAACATCCTTTGCAATTATACCCCAATTCTTCTCTCTTTTCCATCCGGTATCTGCTATATTACAGAAAATGCCATAACATCCAAGTATTCCCATCACAATATCAACCACAGGATGCCATCCGGACAGATCAAACGAAAACACTTGTACATGTGTCAACAGATAACTGCCAATAATGCCGGTAAGAATTATCAGATTCCTTTTGCTGTAATTGCCTCTGGTGAAAAAAATGCTGAAAAATGCCAGTATCAGTACCTGCACCGAAGAAATAAAAAAAGACAGTACAAAAACCCCAAGCATTAAAAAAATCGCTTTCATCTTTCTGTGTTTTCCGTCTTCCCCGCAGTCTTTTAACATTTTTCTGATATAAGAAAACAACAGATACAAAATAAAAACAGAGACTCCTATGGAAATCATATTTACAACAGAAAGGATTTTTTCCTGAAATACAGACAACACCGCTACCAGAGCCACCGTCATCAACGCTCCCGGCAATGCCATCATGACAGCACCTGCGATCATTCCCCTGATTCCAAATTTGCGGCGCCCGATAGACGCTGCAATCTCTACCGGAAGTGCTCCCGGTGTAATACTTGCAACCACCACATCTTTGTCAATATTCTGTTTTTCGTCTATTCCCTGTCGATCTGCAATCTCTTTTTCAATAACTGGAATAAGTGCGCTTCCTCCGCCAAATCCAATACATCCGATCCAAAACATTGACCGGATAAACTGTCCTGCCTGACTCACACGGATTCCCGCAACAGACTTTTCAGTTGCTCCAATATATGATTCACACATGTTTCCACATCCATCTCCGCGGTATCTACGACAACATCTGCATGTTCCGGAATTTCATAAGGGCTGGTAATTCCTGTAAACTGCGCAATTTTTCCTTCCCGCGCAGCCTTATACAATCCTTTTACATCCCTCTTTTCACACTCTTCAATGGAAGTGCTGACATAAACTTCCCGAAAACCGTCTCCGATAATCTGTTTTGCATTCTCGCGATCATGCCGGTACGGAGAAATAAATGCGGTAATCACGATCAGGCCTGCATCATTCATCAGCTTTGCAACCTCTGCAATCCGCCGGATATTTTCTACCCGGTCCTCATCGGAAAAACCAAGATTGCTGTTTAAGCCCATCCGCACATTATCTCCATCCAAAAGCATCGTTTTTTTTCCCATTGCATACAGACGCTTCTCCAGTGCATTTGCTATCGTAGACTTTCCTGCACCGGACAATCCGCTCATCCAGATGGTAAAAGCCTTCTGCTGCATCTGCTTTTCGCGCTTCTGCCTGTTAATGTCCATCACATGCCATGTGAGATTGTGTCTGCTGTCTGTTTTTTCATCTCTTTGTGTATTGAAACCCTCTGTCATCTGCCCAGTCCCTTTTATCGAAATAATTTTTTCCAGATCGTCCGAAACGGATGCTTTGCTTTGTCTCGGAACATCACAAATTCATTTGCCCTCTTTTCCAGCTGTCTGATTCTTTTTTCCTGCTGGTTTATTTTCTGACGCTGAATTTCATTCGTTCTTCTGAGATCCATAGTAACTGCTGCAAAGAACTGAATAATTTCTTCCTGCATTTTTTCATTTTGCGGATTCCATTTCGGTAAATCTTTAACTTCATTCGAAAACAAAGGCTGTCCATCCCCGATATATTCCTCGGCTACCCGTTCATTTTCCTTCGCATACAATTCCAGAAACTGCTGCAATTCCTCTTTTGCAAGCATTTCTGTATTTTCTTCTTTTATGTAATCTTTTGAGATTTCCTTCAAAAATCTACGAAAATAAGAGATTTCTTTTTCTGTGAGAAATTCACTCTTATTGAGTATTCTCTTAATTTCCGTGGTATTTTTATCTAACCGGAGATTTTCACTTTCTTCCAATTCCTGAAATTTCTCTGTGACGTCCAATCCGATCTCATGCATAAAATCATGAATGATTGATCCGTCTTTCCAGCTCTTCGGAGAAAATCTCCTGACTATTAAATTATTTTTTCCTATGACAGCTGCAATCTCATCCAGTTTCTGTGCATATTGATAAATCTTTTTTTCTTTTTTCTCTGATGCAGCAAGATACTCTTCACATGTCATAACAGCGGCACTGGTAAATTTTTGTTTTACCTCCTGGTTCCATCGGGAAATCAGCAGTCCATCCTGTCTGCGCAGATATACAATCACCTTAATCTGATACTTCTGTTCATCCGCCTCCTTTTTTAATTCCTGAAGAAGTGTTTTTTTTGAATAGCTTAACGCATGCCAGATGGATTCATCTGTCAGTATCACATGATCGTATGCCCCAAATGCGGTTCTGATCTGCTGCAACCCCTCTTCAAAATATTCCTTTTCCTTCGATTGGTTTCTGTTGCCGTCTGCATCCCACACTTTTGCAACCAGAAAGTGTGCATTTCTCCTTTTATTTGCTCTTGGATACACATGCAGTGAATCAGGAAAGCAATACCCATGTTTTTGCAGTACGTCTTTGTTTTCTTCTAAAAATCTCTGAATAGACGTTGTTGCTGTCTTTGTTGTTCCAATATGCAAATATAAGGTTTTCATGGCTTTATTCCTTTCCAATGTTTTATAATTGTTATAATATAAAATGTTCCTTGAATGAACCTTGAAAACATATCAATTTTCTTTTTAACTTTTTTTATTCATCCAAAAATAAAAATTATGATTGCAAGATTTCCAAGATTCGTTATAATAAATTCCAAATACAACAATAATTATTTTGATTTAGCAAAGGGGATTCCAATTGAAAATTTTAGTAATTGAAGACTCCGTCCTGCTTGCGGATACCATTGCAGAAGCTCTACAAAACGAAAACTATGCGGTAGATATTGCAAACGATGGACAGCTCGGCTATGAGCATGCCTCAACCGGCATTTATGATATGGTTATCTTAGATCTCATGCTTCCGAAAATGAACGGTTATGAAGTTCTATCTGCCCTGCGCAGGGATGGAGACAATGTTCCGGTACTCATTCTCTCCGCAAAAACAGAAATTGATGATAAGATACAGGGATTTACTACCGGTGCGGACGATTATATGACCAAACCATTTGAAATTCGTGAACTGCTCATGCGCATACAGGCGATCAGCAGACGCAGCAATCATCAGGATACTTCACACCCTGTCGTTGGAAATCTCTCCTACGATCCCGCTACCTGCGAAATCTGCAACACACAGACCAAAAAATCTGTCCAGGTATCCGGAAAAGAAATGCAACTGCTGGAGTTTTTTATGAATAACTGTAATCAGGTTCTCGAGAAAAACCAGATTACCACAAAAATCTGGGGATTCGATTCCAATGCAGAATACAATAATGTGGAAGTATATGTTTCTTTCTTGCGGCGGAAATTTCACCATCTGCAGGTCAATGTGACAATTCGCGCCATTCGCGGAGTCGGTTATATTATGGAGGTTTCCGATGATTAAATCTTTACAAAAGAGAATCAGTACACTTTTTATGTTCCTGCTTACCATCATCTGGCTTGTTATTTTACTGCTTTTTGTCAACAACTCCTACCGGAACAATCTGAGTGATCTCCAGCAAACCGTTCGTGCCGCTCTCCACTATACTACATGGGATGCATTTGTCATCTCTAATGGACAGACGTCTCCGTCCGAACTTGATCATATTTCCTATTGTCTTTTTTCTATTGATGAATCCAATGAAATGGATATCATGTTTGACACTTTTTCTGATGTCTCCGACAGTTATCTTTTAAAACAGGGAAAAGCTCTCATATCCAATAGTAAGAAATATGTATTTATCAGGCGTTATGTCTCTGTAAATCATCTTCGCGCCAAAAAAGGACAATATTATGTTTTGATGCTCAGCGGAACACCTGCTTTAAAAGCAACACTTCCGACGATCTCTCTCTGTTTTATTCTGGCAATTCTCGGTATTATTGTATTTACCATTTCCTCCAAAGCACTCTCCCGCTGGATGGTAAAACCGATTGAAAATACCATTTTATCCGAGAAAAAATTTATTTCCAATGCCAGTCATGAGCTGAAAACCCCACTCTCCGTTATTAGTGCCAATGCCGAACTTCTCTCTTCTGAAATAGGCAGGGACAATAAACATCTGCTGTATATTCAGCAGGAAACTTCCCGGATGATCTCTCTTGTCCAGAAAATGCTCACGCTCACACGGCTGGATGCCCCGCAGATCCAGAATACCCATGCGGTTTTCCCTGTAGATGACGCACTGCTCGACATTATCTATCCGATGGAAAGTGTTGCTTTTGAAAAACACATTGCGCTTTCCATTGATGTTCAGGAACAAATGAAAATGGATGGAAACGAGAGTCAGATTCAAAATCTCGCTTCCATCCTGTTAAATAATGCATTAAGCTATACCCCGGAATACGGAAGTATAGAAATTCACGCCCATATCCATAACCGTAAATTTTATTTATCCGTGGAAAATACCGGCAATCCAATTCCGGAAGAAATCCGTGACCGCCTGTTTGAACGTTTTTTCCGCGCAGACGAAGCACGCGCGGATAACGGTCATTTTGGACTCGGTCTGTCCATTGCGCACTCTATTGTCACGAACCATTCCGGCAAAATTACCGTAGAACGGCAGGGGGACAAAAATGTATTTTCCGTTATGCTGCCTGTGACTTTCCACAAATAATTCAGCGCACCTGATTGCCCACAATGCGGTAATAAATTTTTGAAGTGATCCGGAATACCACATAATAGATAACCGCAAATGCAAGTACCGTTGTAACGAGACACCAGACAAACAACTGCCCGCTGTCCATAATCAACAGGGAAAGCACTCTGCGGATCAGTGGAAATGCCGCCACGACATGCAGTACTGCCACCACGATCGGCAGAAAGAACACCATGCGGATCTGCGTCTCGATCGCCGACTTCACCTCGACATTGCTCATGCCCACCTGTTCCATGATCCGGTATCGCTCCTTGTCCTCGTACCCCTCCGATACCTGTTTGTAGAAAATAATCATCACTGTCACTGCCAGAAAGACGATGCCAAGGAAAATCCCAAGGAAGAAAACCCCTCCGTACAGTGCCAGCAGCTCCTTCCGGTTTACTGCCCTGCCGCGCACGCGCCGCCAGACAACGCCATATTTTTCCCCAGAGGAATAATTCTCCACGTTTCCGCTGCACGCGATCTTTTCTGTCTCCGTTCCGGTAATATTGATTCCAAGTATATTTTCATAGGCATACGCACTGACATTCTCTGTATTTGCCTCAGCGATCGCCAGTTTCTGCAACTTCTGCAGCGTCTGCATATGATCCACAACGATATAATAAACCCCGTCCATGAACGAAATAGCCCCTCCATTGCTGCGATTCTTACAGTATCCATTTTGCTGTACGGTAAACGTTTCTCCAAGAATCTGTATCTGATCTCCACGCAATGTTTTCGTAGACTGAAACCGTTTTTCCCGAAAGATAAGAATTTTTCCGGCTTCTACCTTTGGCACATCCGCCTCTGTCAGCGTGTGATCCATCCGAAGGAAATTATCCCGCGTCAGAAAATACAGGCTCGCATTTGTCGGTTTCTGCCCAATCGTAAGAGAATCTTTCTCCAACGTCATCGCAAAATTCAGATACGAATAACTCTCACTGTCCGTCACGTTTGTTCCCGTATCCTCTATAAACTGTATAATATCCGAACTCTGCTCCGATACATTTTCCTTCACCTCAGAATAGCCGGTCTGCACGTTGATCTCATATGGATAGAGTATGTTAATCTCATCATCAAGACCCACAAACATACAGACCGTGGTAGACACCATCACCATCGTCGATAAAATACAGATGCTTGCCAGCCCCGCCGCATTCTGCTTCATCCGGTACATCATCGTCGATACCGCGATAAAATGCTTTTTTTGGTAATAAAATCCATGGGTTTTCCGCAGCAGCTTTAACACCGCAATACTGCCCGCCGTAAACAGCAGGTATGTTCCAGCGATCACCAGAAGCACTGCCACAAAAAACAGGCTGATCACTTTCATTGGCTGCTCTGTCGTAATGGCAATTGCATATCCCGCACCAAGACATACTACTCCTAAAATTGCCATAAGCCACTTCGTTTTCGGCTCCTTTTCCCCCACACTGCTGCCCCGCAAAAGTTCCACCGGATTTGCCAGTTTCATCTGCATCAGATTGTAAAAAAGCGTCATCATATACAAAATACCAAACACCAGCACGGTATTTTTCACGGCAGATGGCGGAACGGAAAATTCGATCGTCACCTGAATCCCCAGAATCCGGTAAATCAGCATAAGTGCCAGTTTGGAAAACAAAATTCCAGCAACAATGCCTCCAACGATCGAGACAAACGCGGTAAACACCGTCTCAATGGCAAGCACTTTTGCAATATGCCGCTTTTCCATCCCGAGAATATTGTAAATTCCCATCTCTTTTTTACGCCTTTTACTGATAAAGCTGTTTGTATAAAAAATATAGATATACGAGAAAACGCCTACCACAATCACGCCAAACGACATGATTGTTGTAATATAATAGGCTCCGCGCATTTTTTCAAGCCCGGCACTGTTGTTGATAAACATCATAATGTAAAACATAAGCACCGTGATCATTCCCGCAACCATATAAGGAACATACAGTGATTTGTTATTTTTCAGGTTGTTTTTTGCCAGCCGTACATACAGATTATTCATAGTTCTCACCACCTGTCGTCAGAACGGTCAATGTTTCCGAAATCTTTGCATACAATTGTTCATTACTCATGCTTCCGCGGTACAATTGGTGGAAAACTTCCCCGTCCTTGATAAAAAGCACCCGGTTTGCATGGCTCGCCGCCTTGGTACTGTGCGTTACCATAAGAACCGTCTGCCCCTCCTTATTGATCTGCGAAAACAGCGTCAGCAGGCTGTCGGTTGCCTTGGAGTCCAAAGCTCCTGTCGGTTCATCCGCAAGGATCAGCTCCGGCTTTGTGATGATTGCCCGCGCCACCGCCGCACGCTGTTTTTGTCCACCGGACACCTCATACGGATACTTCTCCAGAATATCCACAATGCCAAGTTTCTGCGCAATTGGATAAAGCCACTCATTCATCTGCTTATAAGGCACATTTGAGAGCACCAGCGGCAGGAAAATATTGTCCTTCAGCGAAAAATTGTCAAGCAGATGAAAATCCTGAAACACAAAGCCAAGATGCTCGCGCCGAAATGCTGCAATTTCTTTTTCCCGCACGGTCACAAGGTTTTTCCCGTTCAGCAGTACTTCTCCCTCCGTCGGACGGTCAAGTGCCGCCAGAATATTCAAAAGTGTTGTCTTGCCCGATCCGGACTCGCCCATGATCGCGACATACTCGCCTTCCTCTACCGAGAACTGGATGTTTCGCAGTGCCTGCACCTGATTGCCACCAAATCTCGTCGTATAAACTTTTTTCAGATTATGCACTTCTAAAATTGTCATGATTTTTACTCCTTATAAATCTGTCCTTTTTTCTACTGTTTTTCATAAAAATATCTCTGTCCCTTTTTTACAATTTCAGAATAACAAAAAACCGAAATGCAAGCCATTGATTTGTCTTACATTTCGGCTTTGTATCTTACATTTGTGTAAGATACCTGTTTTTACGTCCCGAGTATCCATGTTACTTGTCTCCCATGTCAAAACACTTAATCCCGGACATCCAAATTATTTCTTTCAACTACAATTGTCACATCCGTACCTTTTCCAATTTCGGATGTGATCATAATCCCATGCCCAAGCTTTTTGGTAATCTCCCGGCACAGATAAAGTCCGATTCCCGTCGAAGTTTTATCTGCCCGTCCGTTATACCCGGTATAACCTTTTTCAAAAATCCTTGGCAGATCCTCCTTCCGGATGCCGATTCCCTGATCAGAGATCACAAACTCACAGGTATTGTCGGCTTCATTCCGGTTTATATGTATTGTAACCGCGTGATTTTCGCCGCTGTACTTAATCGCATTGGACAAAATCTGCTCCACAACAAATTCCAGCCACTTTTCATCCGAGAGCACCATCTCCCGGCATTCCTCATAGTGAATGGCAATCTTTTTACGAATCATAATCGGTGCAAACCTCCGGATCGCAGTGCGCACCACCTGATCCGCTGAAACCATCTCAAGCACCAGATCATTCATACCGGAATTCATCCGCTGGTACTGAAGTGCCATATTGATATACTGGTTAATCCAGAATAATTCCTGCTGCATGTCATACAACACACTTTTTTCCATTCCCACTGTTTCATCCTCTGTCTGTTTTTGTTCTTCCCTCTGCAAAAGCAGACGCATCGCGGAGATCGGCGTTTTGATCTGATGCACCCACAGAGCATAATATTCTTCCATTTCCCGCTGCTGGTTCCTGTATGCTCCCTTTTCCTCCTGCCGCTTATTCTGCAGTTGTTCAAGCGCATCCATATACACTTCCTCCAGCGCATCCTCCGTATCTGAAAGTGCCTGCATGCCCTGCATATAATCCCGGATCTGCCTTTTTACTGTCTGCAGGCGATACCAGTACCGTATCCCGCAAAATACAGCGGCCAGCACAAAAAATACAAGTTCCAGTCCCGCAAAATATCGGATATCCGCAGCGGGTATGCCACAAATGTAAAGCACAAAAATGTGGAAGATCATAAGCCCTGCCACAAGTGCAAGACCGCCTTTGTATCTGTTTAAATACTGCTTTATGTATGCCCTCAATGTGCGCCTCATTTCCTGATCACTTTTTAATCTGATAACCGATTCCTTTTCGTGTTAAAATAAAATTTGTCAATCCAATCGTTTCCAGTTTTCTTCGCAGCCGGTTCACATTGACCGACAATGTGTTTTCATCCACATACACATCACTTTCCCACAATGCCATCAT
>ERZ791829.1913-NODE-1913-length-10735-cov-2.185861_pt1 | contig 10735 bp, 18 predicted proteins | sample MGYA00510296_ERZ791829 | MGnify/ENA primary metagenome ERZ791829 (study PRJEB30046, sample SAMN00791973) | human gut metagenome | study: EMG produced TPA metagenomics assembly of the A metagenome-wide association study of gut microbiota in type 2...
TGGCATTTTTCATCTTGTTCTTGGCGGAGCCGGGGTGGATGTTCACGCCCTCCACCGTCAGGGTCACGGCGGCGGCATTGAAGTTCTCATACTCGATCTCGCCCAGCTCGCCGCCGTCCACGGTGTAGGCCACCCTGGCGGGGAACTTTTCCGGATCAAAGTGATCGGCGCCCTTGCCCACCTCCTCGTCGGGGGTGAAGCACACGGCCACGGCCCGGTGCCGGATCTCCGGATGGGCCAGCAGGTATTCGCAGGCGGTGACGATCTCCGCCACGCCCGCCTTGTCGTCGGCCCCCAGCAGGGTGGTGCCGTCGGTGACGATCAGCTCCTGGCCGATGTACCGCTCCAGGAAGGGGAAGTCCTTCACCTTCAGGCTCCCGGCTTTCTTCAGGGGCAGGTCCCCGCCCTGATAGGTGACGATCTCCGGATGGATATCGGCTCCGCTGACGGCAGGGGAGGTGTCCATGTGGGCGATCAGGCCCAGAGCCGGCGCATCGCATCCGGGGGTGGCGGGCAACACGGCGTACACATAGCCCTTGTCGTCCAGGTGGGCCCCCTCCAGGCCCAGGGCTGCCAGCTCCTGGGCCAGATACCGGCCCAGGACCTTCTGGTGATCGGTGGTGGGGACGGTGTCCGACGTCTCGCTGGAGGTGGTGTCGAAGGACACATATTTCAGAAAACGCTGGGTAACTTCCATGATGGTTTCCCTCCGTAAATTGGATTTGCCCCCAGTATAGCACATCTCCCGCCTCTCCGTCAATCCACTGGGAAATATGACGTTTTGCATAAACTTATTAAGAATTATGAACTATTGATATACATGTTGACATGAGAAAATAGAGATGATATGATTTTGTTAACGGGGTATTCGAATAATAAACCAGAAGAAGATATCAAATAACAAACAGCCATGTAAAAAAAGGAGATGACAACGTGAGAAAAAGAATTACCACCGGCTTGCTGGCAGTTGTTTTCTGCATAATTGCCATCCTGCCTGCGGGGTGCTCCGCTCAAAAAGGACCCTCTATGGTGAGCCGGGGCTTTGAGCGGGCGGTGATCGACGGCCGCCAGGCCACCCGGTTTGTGGACTCCGCCCTTGCGGCGGAGAGCGAGACATCGGGCTATTTGTTTTCGTATTATTGTGTGGATTCCAGCCGGATCGTCCAATACGACTCCAGGAATGTCAGCGATGCCAGACTTCTGCTCTCCCTTAGCAGAGGGCAGACCAAGAGCGCGCCCCATGGGGTCACCACAACGGGGACCATCGTCTTTTCCGGAGAGCCGGACGAGAAAATGAAGGATGCGGTCAGCGCGTGGGCCGGAGCCGACGGGAGCTATGCGGTCCGGTCGCTTATGGGGAGGGGGACGTTTTCGTTCCCACAAGATGAACGAAGCGACCGGGTTTCCTATTTTATAGGTGTCGGGTTTGATGAGTACGCCTTCCGGCTTCAGCGGTATGACGTGTATCAGCCGCGGCAGGGGGCGGTCGGTCTTGCGGCGGAGCCGGAGTACCGCCAGGCTGGCACGGTCACCGTGCATGCGCACATCCCCAAGCAGGTGGTTTATTGCACCGCCGGGAAAACGGCCAATGCATAAACGGCCCGGTTTTCTGTCCCGGCATAGGTTTTCGTCAGCCCTTCAACAAAAATCGCTTCGCTCATTTCTGAACCCTCCTGACAGCCCGCAGCTCGATATAGCCGCGCCCGCCACGGGGTTCGAGCTGGATGCGCAGGTTCTCATCGTCCCAGCGGTAGCCGGGATATGCCGGGTCGTAGCTGTCCATGAATACCTGCACGGTATGGATTGCCTCGCAATAGTCCTCCTCGCAGAAGGGTTGACCTTGGAACTGGAGGTATTCCACTTCCGGAAGATGAATCGTGTCAAAGCCCTCCGGAATCATCCCCATATAATCCAGCCCGACCTCTACGCCCTGCACATAGGTGGAGGTGTTCGGCTTTTTGTATTTTTCGGGCAGCCACATGGAAATAGGCTCTCCGCAGAGTGACTTCATGCTCATAAGGATTATATTTTGTACAGAGCCGCTATTTCAGCAGTTTTTCGTAGGTGAAGTTTCCAGCAGCCCCTTTTACAAGCAATATAGCAAGTGCTGCCAGAACAATACCCACTCCCCAGAGAAGTCCTGCGCTGATTAGGATAATGCCCGTGAATTGTCCGATGAGCAAAGCGAGAATCGGGAAGATCAGGAATACTGCCCGCTGCTGTGCTTCTTCGATAGTCTGTGCCTTGGCAGAACTCCGCACGGTTACAGCAATTGCAACCAGAGAGATCGCCGGTGCGATCAAAAGCATGATCGCCAGCCAACTCGCTGCGGGAAGGAGCAGATTGCCGGTCAGGAAAAAGAATTCCAGTTCCATTACCAACAGCATGGCAGCAAACGAGATATAGGAAATCATCATTCCAACCGAAAGCCCGGCCAATATTTTGGATTGGAACAACTGCCGCAGGGACAGCGGAGAATACAGCAATGTTTCTAAGGTGCGCTTTTCTTTTTCGCCCACGAAGGAGCTTGCCGCCATGACAGACGATGCCATGATGGGGACGATCAGAAAAAAGGGCGGCATGATTTGATTCAATATCAGGCTAAAAATTTGCTGTTGCTGGCTGTACTCCCCATTGGGAACAGGCAGCATATCCAGTAGTTTCTGAAAATCTGAGGCAGCATCGGGAGCAAATGATATTACAAGCACAAAAATGGACGGCAGGACAATAGTTAGCACAAGCGGCACGATAAGCAGAACTGCGAAAATCTGCTTATTTGATGTGATGCCACGAATATCTTTCTTTATTAAGGCGAATTGTCCAATATTCATGTATTTTCACGCTCCGTTTCCGCATGTTCCCGGTCGATCAGCGAAAAGTAGATTTCTTCCAATGACATTTGCTGTTCCGATACATGGTACAAATCACCACCGGCCTCTACTATTCTTTTTACGATGAGCGGGATGTCATGCTCCGAGGCCACATCCACATCATAGATGTGATCTCCGATTTCCTGATATACCATGTCCTTTGGCATACGGCTTGCTTTCACACGCACCCTGCGATTTTTGTTCACCATAGCGCGTAGTTCCGCAATATTCCCCGTAGCGAACAAATGCCCTTTATCCATAAGTCCGTATGTCGTACAGATTTCTTGCGCATACCGAAGCTGATGCGTACAGAGAAATACGGTAATTCCTTCGGCAGCCTGCTCCTGAATCAGAGAATTTACATTCTGAGCGCTTTCGGGGTCAAGGCCAGAGGTCGGCTCATCCAGAAACAAAATCTGCGGACGGTGAAGTAATGCTCTGGCCAAAGAAAGCCGCTGGCGCATACCGGTAGAATAAGTGGCCAGCTTGCGATCCATCACATCTGCCAGTTCCAGTCGATGTAGGAGCAGTTTTGCTCTATCTGCACATTCCGAACGGCTCATGCCAAAAAGAGTGCCGTAAAATTGCAGATTCTCCCAAGCCGTCATGTGATCGTACATTTGGGCATGTTCTGTTACTACGCCGACCTTTTCATGCAGCTGCTCCGGGTTTTGAGTGGGGTCAATTCCCAGCACCTGACATTTGCCGCCCGATGAGGTCAGCATACCGCAAAGCAGTTTCACGGTCGTGGTTTTTCCCGCGCCGTTTGGCCCTAAGAATCCGAAGATCTCTCCCTGATTCAATGAGAACCTGATTCCATCAACCGCAACGGTTCCTCCGGAAAAGGTTTTTGATAATGCTTCTACGGTAATTGCTTTCATCTCATATTTCCCTCTATACGGTCGTCTGCTGTGTTCAGTTCGAGATTCATCAGGTCAAAATCAATATATTCTCCATTGATTTTGAAAAAATGGGGAAACGTACACAGCTTCCGAAAGCCATACTTCTCATACAGATGGATGGCGCGGGCATTGCTGCTGCGCACCTCCAGATTCAACTGCTCGAAGCCGTTTTCCTTGGCAAAGGCAAGAACAGCTTCCGTCAGCGCAGACGCCGCACCGCAGCCCCACCACGCTTTTTTCAGACTGATGCCAAACTCTCCGCGATGGCTCATACGCCGGGGCTTGCGGTTCAGGCTTGCCGTGCCGATGATCTCGCCGTCTACCTTGGCGAGATACTGCACATTGTCCGCTGATTCGCACTGCGAACGCAGATAGTCTTGCTCCGTTTCAAGGTCGAGGGGCACTCCCTCCGCACCGAAGCTGAGATTTTCGGTTTCGCCGCCCACGATTTTCAGATAATCCAAGAGTGCCGCGGCATCCTCTGCCCGTGCGCGCTCTATGACAAACAAGCTGTTATTCAATTTCAAAACTTCCTTTCTTCGTATTTTCCCCTTACGGCGATGCGCCCCAGTATCAAGCATCCATCCATCTGTCCGCAGTCGGCGCAGGTATCAAGGCTCTTTTCCCGGACGCAGTTATGTACGGGGCAGAGCCTGTCGCAGAACGGCGTTTTACGCCCTCTATGCGGCAGCCGGTGCAGTTTATCATTTCAGGTAGGATCGTTACCCCGTTGAGCTTTGTCCACAGGGCGGCAGTTTTTTCGCGCAGGGCGTTGTCGTTTGTTATCGTTGCGATTCTGGCATCGCATTTTTCGCAGTCCAGTCCGCAGCAGCCGATCAGTTGATTCGTGCTTTTCATAATCCTACCTCCATACAATTTAAGCTTTTCTGACGGCAAGGCAGTTGTCTGCCAATGTGCCGGCAGCGTCTGCACATTCTTTCATGCCATTTCCTCCTGCGCTGCCAATATTGCACCTCTGTATGCCCGCTCCAAATGGGAATTGATCGTGTCTTCATCGTATTTCAGCTCATTGTTGGCAATCATGCTTGCATACCCGTGGGCAAACAGAAACACCGTGATAAAAACCGTTTTTGTCTGTTCCATGCCAATGCCTAAAGCTCTCTGCATCGCTGAAAGAACGGGGATAAGCTCCTCCGCATCGATCAGTTCAAGCAAAGTCTTTCCGTTAAAATAATCCGACTGAAAAAGGAAGCGGAACAAATGCGGTTCTTCGATGGCAAAGCGGATATAATTCATTCCGATTCCAAGGGCAGCACCCTTTGGCGGTTTCTTCATGGTCATAAGGTATTCCGAATGATAAAGGTCTGCCTTCGCATAGACTGTTCTTTTCAGTTCTTCCATCGTCGCAAAATGATACATGACGGGCTGTGTGGAGCAATGCAGCCTTTCCGATACAGTTCTTGCGTTGATGTTTTCCGCTCCCGCTTCGCGGGCAATCGCAAAGGCTGCGTCAACAATCATTTCTTTTGTAACTTTTGCTTTTGCGGGCATACCCACACCTCTGTTTTATAACTCGCATTATGTATAATCGAGATTATACAATGCACAATGCACATTGTCAATCCGTCTGGAGTAAAATTTACAAATGGTCTTCCAATGGCAGCTTCATAGGTATAATCCGCCTTTCTGCGAAAGGCACCGACGGGGTTATGAAACCGAGGTGTGCTTAAGAATCGAGTTCAAGCCTCATAAGAACAAGCGTTTGCCAGCCGCTTCTTGCACGGAAACCTCTTGGATTGCGACCATATTCCTGAAATCCGGCCGATTCATACAGCCGGACAGCAGACGCGTTCTCTGCTACGACCTCCAGCTCTATTTGCAGGTATCCCGCTTGCTTCGCGCATTCGATGCACGCAAGCGTAAGAGCCTTCCCGATGCCGCGCCCCCAGTAGGCTTTTTCAATGGCGATACCGAAGTCCGCACGATGGCGAATCTTTTCCTTGTCATCAATCGGATCAATGCCCGCTGTTCCGGCAATCCTGCCGTCAACGAACGCCGCAATTTCGATGGCATTTTTGCTTTCGCTGCGCGCCTTCAAAAATTTTGCTTTCTCTTGGACGGTGAACGAATTTTCCTCCGGATAGGTCAGAAGATAGTCCGTTTCTGCATGCGTGAGATCAAAAGTGCGGAGCACTTCGGCGGCATCAGCTTCACCCGCTCCGCGAAGAAGGCATTTCGCGCCGTCCTTTAAGATAATTTCTTTTTCGTATTGCAATGGTTATTGCCTCCTGCTATCTTTTCGACGGCATCGCATGCTTGCATTTCGCTACAATCAGTTTTACAAGCCCGCCAGCGCCAGGAATTTTTTATCTGATTGAATACTCTGTGTCAGAAACTGACCGTCCCGGAACAGGGCATAGGTCGTGATCGGTGCGGGTACATTCTGCGCAGATTCTTTGTCAGTGATATGGATGACCTTGAACGGGATACCATGTTCCTTCGCCACCTCCTGCACCCTTGGTACCCAATAATAGGTGTAGGGACACTGATCGGTGTAATACAGAACAAAACCGTTATCCTCAATCGCCGGATGCTTCGCACCTTCCCGGAACTTTGGCATCTGTGCGGACGGTTCAAAGGGAAGGTACATGAGATTGATCCCGCAGTCGGATATGTCTGCCACTGTGATCCGAATATAGTTCATCGGTTATTCCTCCAATGTCGTTGTTCTTTCGTTTTGGCGATGGCAATTCCTCGTACATTGCCTCAAAGAGTTCTGTAAGAAACACTTTGCTATCAACTTCATCCACCAGCAGCATTTCTTTCGCTCCCTCATACGGGAGCCCACAGATTGCTGCAGGCATAAGTTCCAGAGCGGATCTTGTTTTCTTTACAAGCAGCCGATCATCATAGATTCCACCGACGATTTTACCGTGATAATAGAGGATAAACTCTCCCATCATAGGACGGTAAGAAATATCGTCCAGATCGGATAGCTGTTCCAGAATGAAATGAAGATACTCTTTACCGGATGCCATTTTTTCCTCCTGTTCAAAACAGCTGCCCCGGCAGTTTCAGCTTTTCCTTCTTTGGGAAAGTCGCTTCAAACTGTTCAAACGCTTTCGGATCCTTCTCACAGACGAAATAGCCTTCCGGATCCTTGCAGGTGCCGGAGATACCGTCCAAAAAGCCGGGCGTCAGCTCGCGGATCAAGAAGTAGTCCGCCTCCAGGTCGTCGGCATACCGCACGCCCTTGGTTTTGGCCGGAACAAAGCCGGACTTGCCGTAAAACAGGATATTGCCGGTGATGGCAAGTGCTCCTGCACCCATTTCCTTCGCTTTTTCCATGGAATAGTCCAGCAGCTGCTTCCCGTAGCCTTTCCGCTTGTATGCGGGCGCAATGCCGATGGGGCCGAAGGTCATGATTGGCACCTTCCGTCCATCGTCGCAGTCGATTTCCGATCGCACATAGATGACCTGCCCGATCAGCTCACCGTCCAGCTCCATGACGAAGTCCAACTCCGGCACGAAAGCTGGGTCATCCCGATAGCAGTGCAGCACATAGTGCTCCGTGCAGCCGGGACGGTAGACATTCCAGAAGGCCTCGCGGGTCAGGTTTTCAACATTGCGATAGTCATCTTTGGTTTCCAAACGAATGGTGATCTTCTTTTCTGACATGGCGTTTCTCCTTATCTCTTGTCAATAATTTTGTCGATCAGCCCGTAAGCAAGGGCTTCCTGCGCCGACATGTAGTTGTCGCGCTCCGTATCGGCGGCAACCTGTGCAAAGGGTCTGCCTGTATTCTCGGAAAGAATGCGGGTCAGCCGCTGTTTGGTTTTCTGCATCTGCTCGGTCATGATCTGAATATCCGTGACCGGGTCTTGTGCTTCCAGAAACAGCATCTGCGCGACGATGGAACTGGCGGATGCGTCCGTTACTTCCTCACCGAGAAAGATGATTCGGTCGGAGAGCAACCGGGAAAAAATATCATAGCTGCGTTCGCCTCGGCTGGTTTGTTCAATCACATAAGGAATGATGCTCATATAGGTTTACTCCTTGATTTCTTTTTGCTTTGTACAAAACAGGTGAATGCCCAGCGCCGCATTGAAGCGTGTTGCAGCAAACACGCTGAAACGCTCGACCACGCCGAAATACTCGGCAGGGACGATTTTCATACCCATTGCGCCCACAAGCATCATGGCCAATGCGACAGCGGCGCAGACACCATAGGAACGACAGTTTTTGCTCCTGGCTTCTGCGACGATGATCATGGTCAGCGATACGATGGACAGCAGCACCACCAAAGCGGTTGAGACCATGTGCATCACATCCTGAAAGGCCCCGGCATAGCCGTTGCTACTGAGCGGGAACATCCGATACCCGACCGCCGAGATCCACTCCATGATGGCGAACAGATAAATGCCCGAACGGAGCAGCTTGGTTTTCTGTCCTTGGATGCCGATACAGACGACGGTCGCGCAAACGACCTCGCACGCATTGTAAAGAGCGCTGAGCTGATTCCAGAGTGCCAGCGATGGCGCATTGGCGGCGCTCAGGTCGCTGACGGCCTGTGCCATCCAGTTATAGCCGGGATAGGCCAGCGGCGCAAATACCACCGCCGCCGTGTAGGACAGAAAGCTGACAATGCCCAGCAGCCCTAATTTTTGAGTCAAAGATCGCTTCATTTTATCGCTCCCTGTGCTTATCAAGTTTGGCTTTCCAAAAAGCACCGATAGGGCTGAAAGCCCGCTGCCGCATAGAATTTCTGCGCCGACTCATTGAATGTCCAGACATCCAGTGTCACCCGATCAAAACCCCGATGTTTTGCTTGCGCTTTGCAAAAGCACAACAACACTGTCCCAATCCCGCACCTGCGATACCTCTCGTCCACACCGAACTCTTCAATGTGGTAAAAGTGCTGTGCGCGCATATAAGCCGATTCCGGCTTGTCGATATACTGCACCACGGCAAAACCGCGAGGTTCATTTTCCACGCATGCCACAATCACATCGGCACCAGAAGACTCGAACGATTGATAAACGCGGTGCTGCAATTCCTCGCAAAAACCGACGCGAAAAATATCCGACCGTCCCTCTGCATGCAGCCCACTCACCATCATCCGAAGCTCATTTACGCGCGGCAGCTCAGACAGTTCCGCATATCTTACCGACATAGCCTGCGTTTTCTCTTTTTCAGCCAATCGTCCAGAAACCGCATTTGCTCCGCCGTATGGAACCAGTGCTCGCCACCGGGCATGACGGTGAGTTTTGCATGGTACCGCTTGGCAAATGCCGATACTGTTTCAATCGATGTCAGATTGTCATGCTCACCGTAGAGAATACAGGTAGGAACATTCCAGATGATCGGGTGCTGCCGCACATAGCAAAGATACTCCCATGACAGCGTTTCTCCGAAATCTGTGGCAATTTCCTTTTTCTCCGCAAGCTCCTGCTCCGTCACATTCGCCCACCGCATCATGTTGCCGATGAGATTTTCCATATCCACCACCGGAGAGATAAAGTAAGCTCTGTCCACCAGCGTTTCATCCAGTACGGACATGGAAAAGAACGCGCCGATGCTGCCCGCAATCAGTATAAGGCGATCACAGCGCTGCCGTTTCTGCGCAAAAAAAGCCAAGAATTCCTCTTTGGCCTCCCACGGCGTCTGGGAGCGGTAGTCGAAGCCGATGACTTCGTAATTCGGAAAAAGGGGCTTGCAATGGTCGGTTTCTTCCGCCGAGCCGCCCTTTCCGTGAACATAGATAATGGATTCTTTCATTTTTCTTGTCTCTCTTTCTCTGAACAACGGAATCTCACCGTCAAAATGCTTTACCCTTTCCCAAAGCGGGCCTTTCGCGCCCATGGTAAAGGCAATATCGCTGCTGCGGATGGAGAGAGGCTGCATTTGCGGCTTCAGATGAAGAAATTTCATCATTTCCTCTGTCAGCCTGATTTCACCCGACTCTGAAATTACAGTCCAACAATAGAAGCGCCCCTTGTAAGGAAGAAACGTCCCCATCGGCGCTTCATAGTGCAAAAGCTCCGGAGTTTCGGTCAGAATATGGCCGAGCTTGGAGGGCAGCAGCAATCCTTGCCGTGTCATACAGAAGCCGCCCGTAATTTTGCTTCCGGTAAACAGGTATATTTTCCCTTCATCGGCAATTCGGCACTCCTTAATGGCCTGCGTGGGGAACTGCACCGCCTCCATCCGAGCGGACAACAGAGATTGCCGACTTTTTCCGCACGCTGTCCGTTTGCGTTCCGGCCTGTCCCATGCTGACATCGCAGACGGCGCGTACCTGATAGCGCTTTGCGGCCTCGGCATAGCCCTTGACCGAGCCTGCCATGATCCAGCCAAGGTAGATAACCTCCGCTCCAGCAAAGACCCGTTTCTTCGCTTCTGCAAGGGAATACACCGGAAGTCCGGTTTCCTGTGTCAGCAGCCTGGCATAACACTCTGTGCTGCCGGTGTTGGTGGTGTAAATAATTGCGTTCATAAAAACGTTCCTCTCAAAAAAATGAGACGCAGCGCGTGATCGGCTTTGCAATCAGCACTGCGTCTTAGCGTCTGGCTTCTTTCGTCTCAATCGTGAAATTCTTTGCGTTGATGATGCTTTCGTGTCTGCACTTTGGGCAGAACAAAGGAAAGTCTTTCAACTCAGTTTCCCGAAATATTTGCAGCCGCGTTTTCGAGCCGCACCAAGGGCATAAAACCCACTGTTTTTTCTCTTCATGTTCCTTCATATCGTCTCCCTGTCCTTTCTGTAACAGGATTCGACCTTGGCAATGAACCGCTCAATATGCGCATCCAGCAAAGGAGCAACGGAATCTTTATCCTGCGCACCGTCGTAGACGCTGTAGAGGAGGTACATTGGCCCATAGAATTCCAGCGCCAGCTGCATGGCGGCTTCGTCAGTATCTGTCAGCTTACGAAAAATTGCCGCCATGTACTCCAGAGGCCCACCCGCCAAGTAGTCGTGATGGAGCTGCGCCAGCTTGGGAT
>ERZ791829.1916-NODE-1916-length-10729-cov-2.165636_pt1 | contig 10729 bp, 9 predicted proteins | sample MGYA00510296_ERZ791829 | MGnify/ENA primary metagenome ERZ791829 (study PRJEB30046, sample SAMN00791973) | human gut metagenome | study: EMG produced TPA metagenomics assembly of the A metagenome-wide association study of gut microbiota in type 2...
CCCATTCGGCGGTGGAATTTAGAAATTCATTTTTGGAATTGTTTAATTTGAGGGATAAAAGTTGAAATATTTATGCAAACTATGTAAAATAAATGTAGCTGTTTATGAATAAGATGATGAAGATAATCATCGGCAGTTTAAAATGATTAACCGGGGGATAAGACAAATGAATAATGCACAGTTAGTGATAGACGAAGTAAAAAAGGCAGTAAAGGGCAAGGATGATTGTATCATCAAGGCATTTGCTGCCTTTTTGGCAGGTGGACATATACTGCTTGAGGATGTGCCGGGAGTGGGAAAGACTACGCTTGCAGTAGCCTTTTCAAGGGCGATGGCTCTTGAGAATCACAGGGTACAGTTTACTCCGGATGTGCTGCCTGCGGATATACTTGGCTTTTCGATGTATCAGAAGCAGACCGGAGAATTTGTGTACCATGAGGGCGCTGTGATGTGTAATCTGTTTCTGGCAGATGAGATTAACAGGACAAGTCCCAAAACACAGTCGGCGCTTTTGGAGGTCATGGAGGAGGGAAATGTCACTGTGGATGGAGAAAGCAGGAAAGTACCAAAGCCTTTTATAGTAATGGCCACTCAAAATCCAAAGGGCAGCGCCGGTACACAGCTATTGCCGGAGTCACAGCTTGACAGGTTTATGATATGCATGAGCATGGGATATCCTTCACATGAAGCAGAGGTGGATATCGCAAAGGGCAAAAGTGTAAAGGCTGATGAGTATACGATAAAGCCTGTTATGAATGCACAGGGACTTGTTGAGATGCAGGGAGAGGTCGAGCAGGTGTTTATACATGACAGTATTTATTCGTACATTGTGGATCTGGTTGATGCGACAAGGACAAGTCCGTACATTGAGCTTGGAGTGAGTCCGAGAGGTACGATTGCGTGTGTTAGGATGGCAAAGGCATATGCGTATCTGAGTGGGCGAAGCTACGTCATACCATCTGATGTGGTTTCTGTATTTGCGGATGTGACAAAGCACAGAATCGTGCTAAATACCAAGGCGAGAGTATCACATGTATCAGAGCTTTCAGTTATAGATGAGATACTAAAGGCTGTTAAACAGCCGACAACTTATGTGAAAAAGGCAGGTAATCGTGATTAGTTTTTTGATAGGAATAATTACTGCAGCAATAGTTTTTTATATGTCGATGATATACGGTAATGCTGCGCTGGCACTGCTTGGCTGCTTTATGTGTGTGTTTATGGTGCTGACATTTATAGCATTGCTTGTAAAGGCGCACCGGGCAGTGGCAGCTATAAACATTCCGATAGCTATCGCCACACAGGGCGAGAGTATCAGGGTGAGTCTTTCCTGCCGGCTGAAGGAGGCAGGCTTTGATGGTGTAAAATACCGTGTAACGGTGAAAAATAATTTATCCGGCGAAAAAAGTACAAAATGGCTGTCAGGAGGCAGTGATTTTTTGTACAGCGTGAACCTATGCGGCAATTATGAATTTGAGCTTGTAAGGATAAAGCTATATGATTTTTCGAGGCTTTTTTATGTCACGAAAAGAGTTAAAAAATATGCAAATGTTGAGGTGATGCCGCAGATTGATGAGATTCCTGTCAGGATAACGGACAGAGTGAGAAATTTCTTTGGGGATTCTGATATCTATGATGATTTAAGACCGGGATATGATCCGTCGGAGCTGTTTGATGTCAGGGAGTTTCAAAACGGTGACAGGCTACAGAGTGTGCACTGGAAGCTTTCTGCAAGGACTGATGAGCTTATGGTAAAGGAGAACAGCCTGCCAAAGGCATGTGCCGTGGCGATAGCTGCAGATTTCAGGGGGATAAAGAAAGGCAGACAGGCGGACGATTTTATAAAGCTTCTTGTCTCACTTTCATTTTCACTTATGGATCAAAAATGTCCTCATTATGTGGCATGGTATGATACCTCCATAAACGATATTGTGAGAGCCAGAGTGGATGATGAGGAGGGCTTTTACATATTTTTGAACAGTTTTCTTAAAATAAAGCCGGATACAAAGACGGATGCAGCTTTTTTGTATGAGGAAAAGTACCGGGCAGAAAGGCTGGTGTGTCTGCTTAGCGTGGACGGAAGACTTCAGATAAAAAGGGGAGAGGAGATAGTTGGCAGAGCGGATGAAAAAAACGAGATTGTCATTTAGGAAAAGCAGATGGCAGAGATCTGACACAAATGAGATAAAGCCTGATTATAATAATGCATTTACAGTGTTTGGTGTCCTGCTTACTGAACTTGCCAATGCAGCTGCAGCAGTACTTCTTACGGTGTGTGCAGTGTCTGTTGTGAATACGACCGTTTCACATGTGAGATGCCCATATTATGTGTATGTGTGGCTGTTTATTTTTTCGGTGATAAGCGGCTTTATAAACAGGCTTACATCGCTTGACACAAGAAAATGGGTGCGCCATGCGATAAATACGGGGCTGCTGCTTGTATTTCTGCTTGGAGTGTTTATTGCAAACTGGCAGGCTGCAGAGCATATAAAAGACGGCTTTTTGTATGTAAAGGGCAGGTATCTTGAGATAATAAATGTGTACTATGGCACTTCGTTTGTCTGTCCAAAGGGCGATAAAGCCTTTGCGGGGGCATTTGTTGGCTTTGTATCGTTTATAGTTATGCTTTTGCTGGTGACACTGGCGGTTCAAATTAAAAGAAGACGCATGCTCACATTATTTCCAACGCTTATGCTTGCAGTGCAGCTGTGCGTAGGCAAAAGCCCAAGTGTCAGCGAGGTTGTTATGCTCACGCTGTGTACACTCTGGTGTTTTATCGCAGATGGCAACGCACGCACAGTGGCAGGATATGATGCAGATGGCAGTGCACAGGACAATGAGGCTTTAAGGATAGCGTCGTCTTTTTTATACATGGCAGCAGTGTCAGCAATACTTTTCATATGTGTATTTGCGTTTGAACCTCTTGCTGATACACTTGTCGATAAAAAGCCACAGATGCTTGCCTTTCAAAAGGATTTGGAGGGCAGCGTAAAGTCATTATTCAGCTTGGGAATTGATTTGCAGGATGGCACGGTTAGTAATCACTACCCAAGCTACAGTGAAAAAACAGTGATGACGATAGAAGCAAAGGCAGGAGCGCCTTCTAATATTTATCTGAGAAGCTTCTACGGTGATACCTACGAGAATGGCAGATGGATTAAAAAGTCTGATTTTTCCGGGATGGAAAAAGAGTATCACGATGCTTCAAGGATGACAGCCTGGCAGACTACAATCGGATTAGCCACGCTGCTTGATGGTTATTATGATGATGAGACCAATCCGGCCACCGAAAAGTATACAATCACTATGAAGAAGCTTTCCACTCAATACGCCTATTTGCCGTACTGTATCGACCCGTACAGTATAGATGCCAAGGGTGATATAGATTTTGACGAAGACTTTTTTATTACAAAGGATAAAGCAACAAAGACTATCGAGGTATCGGCGTGTCCAGGCTTTTTCGATGGTAGTCTGGAAATGTCTATCCTTGAGCCTGAGCAGCCTCTTGAGGTCAACAGTGATTTCTATGCGGCATACAATAATTATGTAATGGAAAACTATACTGCAAAGCAGGGCGGTGACGGGATTGTTGCGGAGGATGCGAAGCTGCTTCTTAGGACAGGACAGCTCACAAGCGATATGATGTACACAGGCTATATAAGAGAAAATGATGCCAACAGGATTGCGGCAGCACAGCTGGTGCAGCAGTTTCTGACATCGAAGGCTTTTAAGTACAGCAAAAATCCTCCTTCTACAGGCGGTAAGGATGTGGTTGAAAATTTCCTCTCAAATAGCAGGCAGGGCTTTTGTGTGCATTTTGCATCGGCTGGCACGATGATACTCAGACAGATGGGCGTTCCATGCCGTTATGTAAGCGGATACTGTGCAAAGGAGGACAGCTTCAAATCCGATGAAAATGATGAGGATATATGTGAGGTGAAGGATTCGCAGTCGCATGCCTGGGTTGAAATATATCTGGATGATTTCGGATGGATTCCGGTGGAGATGACACCGGGATATTTTGAGTATGTGACAGGTGAGAATCCGTTTGACTATATTGGTGTCAAAGGAAAGAAAACGAATGCCGGTGATGCTTATAATGATAGTGAGCATATGAATGATACTGCGGCAGATGAAGATAAACTGGATGAAGATGCAGCAAATGAATATACAGAAAATACAGATGCAGAAAATGATGACACAGCAAAAGATGATACATCAAAAGCTGCAGCAAACAGTACATCAGGTGATGGCAGTGAGAAGGCTTATGGCTCACAGTCAGGTGCGGATAAACGTACAGATGCTCAGAACTCAAAAACGAGACTTCATATACCACCGGTGATTTTAAAAACCTCACTCTGTGTGATTTTTCTGACTGCACTTACAGCCATCATAGTTTATATCAAAAGGCGAAGAAATATTTTGTGGGAAGCAAGACTTGCAAAAAGGGTGAAAAAAGGCCGTTACAGCAGGGCAGCAATAATGATAAACAACCGCATCTACAAAGGATTGGGACATCCTTCAAAAAACAAGACAGATGAGCTTTATCTGGCTAACCTTAAGGAAAAATACTGCGGACCGGATTATTGTGGAATCCACTGGGACGAGTACATGCGCATCATACAAAAGGCTGTGTATTCATCAGAGGGGATCACAGGTGAAGAATGCTTTATGGTAGTGGAGACATGGAGACGTTTGGAGAAAAAAGACATTAGACATAATTCACAAAAAAATATGTATAAAAACAGCATGATTAACAAAAAATAAATTCGCGGCGAAATTGTGTTGAAATGATAAAGCTTCTGTGATATAAACATAAACAGACGTGTTACTTTTAGGGAGGCATTTGTCGTACATAACTTTTAACAGGGTTAGTGTATGATAGGTGCCTCCTTTTTTGCCACTGGAGCATAAAAGAATTATAGGTGCAAATCAATACATACCCCGCATTTATAGGAGGAAAAGCTCATGAAAGACAAAATTTTTGGTGTCCTGCAGAGAGTAGGACGAAGCTTCATGCTTCCAATTGCAATCCTTCCGGTAGCAGGCTTGCTGTTAGGACTCGGAAGCTCATTCACCAACACAACAACAATTGAGACCTATGGTTTACAGTGGCTGCTAGGAGATAAGACTATACTTCATGCACTTCTTGTAATCATGAATGCGGTCGGAAGTGCTATATTCGATAACCTTCCACTCATTTTTGCGGTCGGAGTAGCAATCGGAATGGCAAAGAAGGAAAAAGAGGTGTCAGCACTTTCGGCAGTCATAGCATACTTTGTTATGAATGTATCAATCAATGCGATGCTCAAGATTTCCGGAAAAATCCTTGCAGACGGAAGCATTGCAAAGGATGTGCTCGATGGAACCATCACATCAGTATGCGGTATCCAGTCGCTGCAGATGGGCGTGTTTGGCGGAATTATCGTAGGACTTGGAGTGGCAGCACTGCACAACCGTTTCTACAAGATTGAGCTGCCGAATGCATTGTCATTTTTCGGTGGAACAAGATTTGTGCCTATCATATCAACAGTGGTATATCTTTTTGTAGGAATCTTAATGTATTTTATCTGGCCGACAGTGCAGAACGGAATCTATGCACTCGGCGGAGTGGTGACAGGAACAGGATATTTCGGAACACTTCTCTTTGGTATCATAAAGAGAGCACTTATTCCATTCGGACTGCACCATGTATTTTACATGCCGTTCTGGCAGACTGCAGTCGGTGGAACGATGGAGGTTGCAGGACATATGGTTGAGGGTGGACAGAACATCTTCTTCGCACAGCTTGCAGACTCTGCAAACATTGCACATTTCAGTGCCGATGCCACAAGATATTTCTCGGGAGAGTTCATTTTTATGATTTTCGGACTTCCGGGAGCAGCGCTTGCAATGTATAAATGTGCAAAGCCGGAAAAGAAAAAACAGGCAGGAAGCCTTTTGCTTTCAGCAACACTTGCATGTATGTTTACAGGAATCACAGAGCCTCTTGAGTTCTCGTTCCTTTTCGTAGCACCGGCTCTCTTTGCAGTACAGGTAGTGCTTGCAGGAAGCGCATACATGATAGCACATATTTTAAACATTGCTGTAGGACTTACTTTCTCAGGCGGATTACTTGATTTCTTCCTGTTTGGTATATTACAGGGCAATGAAAAGACAAGCTGGATGCTCGTGATTCCGGTTGGAATAGTATATTTCCTGCTGTATTACTTTATTTTCAGCTTCTTAATAAAGAAGTTTAACTTCAAGACTCCGGGCCGTGAGGATGATGATACAGAGACAAAGCTCTACACCAAGGCAGATGTAAACGCAAGAAAGGCTGCTAAGGATGTAAAGTCTTCTGACGGAAAAGAAGCAGCTGCAGCAGATGAGCTCTCACAGAACATATCACGAGGTCTCGGCGGCAAAGCCAATATCTCAGATGTGGATTGCTGTGCGACAAGGCTTCGTATCACAGTAATTGACCCTGACAAGGTAAACGATGCGCTTCTTAAATCAACAGGAGCATCAGGAGTTGTGCACAAGGGACAGGGCGTACAGATTATCTATGGACCAAGAGTAACAGTGATAAAATCAGACCTGGAGGATTATCTTGCGAGTGTGACAGAGGAGCACTTCGAGGATGATGCAGTAGAAAATAATACAGCAGGCACAGATGAAGCAAAGAACGAAAATGCAGCTTCGACCACTGATTCAACCCCCGCTTCTGATAAAGCACAGGGTTCGAATGTTGAAAAAGAGCCGACAAGCACAGTTATCATCTCAAGTCCTATGACAGGAATAGCAGCTGACCTCTCGACAGCGCCGGATGAGGCATTTGCCGGCAAAATGATGGGTGACGGAGCGGTAGTCACACCTGAGGAGGGAGTTGTTGTAGCACCTGAGGATGGAACGGTTTTATTCGTTTTTGATACAAAGCATGCTTTGGGATTTACAACCGACTGAGGAATTGGTATGATAATCCATGTAGGAATTGATACAGTAAAGCTCGAGGGTAAAGGATTTGATGTACAGGTTGAGGCAGGTCAGCATGTCAATAAGGGCGATGTGCTCATGAAGCTTGACCTTGACTACTTAAAGGCAAACGCCCCATCAGTTACCACTCCTGTCATCTGCACAGAGCTAAAGGATAATCAGAAAATCCGCCTCATCACAGACGGAGCAATTAAGGCGGGAGAGCCTCTCTACGCAGTTGACACCTACGAGAAGTAATAAGATGTCAGGGGAACGATATGTACAGAATCACAAAGGTCTTAAATCACAATACAGTGCTTGCGGTAAAGGACAAGAGCGCAAGAGAATATCTTATAGTCGGAAAGGGTGTGGGTTTTGGAAAGAAAATTACACAGTCTGTCGAGCCGACGGAAGAGGATTCACTGTATGAGCTGACCCAGACAAGGGACAGAGGTCCGGCAAAGGATATAGTAAAATCCATCGAGCCGGAGTATCTTGAGATTGCAAACACACTGCTCGATAATGCAGAGCATGAGTTTGGACATATAGACAGAAGCATATTGTTTCCTATGGCAGATCATATAGCATTTGCTGTAAAGCGTATGGAAAACAAAGAACAGATCAGCAATCCTTTAAACGATGACATCCGTGTGATGTTTTATAGGGAGTACAAGATAGCTGAGAATATACGCCATATACTAAAGGATAAAAAACAAATTGATATAATTGATGATGAGATCGGCTACATTACTCTTCATATTCATACATCCTTAAACAATTCAAAGGTATCGGATGCCATGGAGATGGCGGCAGCAGTTCGAAAATGCGCCACATTTATAGAGGAAAAGATTGGAAAGCACATAGATGTCACTACTATGGCCTACAACCGCCTCATGAACCATATCCGCCACATGGTATCAAGAGCCGCGACCGGAGAAAAATTAAAGGTTGATCTCAATCAGTTTATCGAGAAAAATTACCCGGAGTCATTCGCACTGGCCAGTGAGATATGTAAGGAGCTTGGAAAGGACCTAAATCATGAGTTTTTGGACAATGAAACAGGCTATCTTGCCATACATATCGAGCAGATTAAGTGCGATGAGATGGTAAGTGAATAATAAAATGTGAAAACCTTCCCGCACATCAGGTTATGTGAGGGGAGGTTTTTTCGTAAGATTATATACAAATCTTTTACAATGTGGTACACTACATAGTTGTATCAACAAACATCCGATACACAAAATACATATGAAATCAATTTAAAGGAGATATATATACCATGAAACTCGGAATCGTCGGACTTCCGAACGTCGGAAAGTCTACATTATTCAACTCACTCACAAAGGCAGGAGCGCTTTCAGCAAACTATCCTTTTGCTACAATCGACCCAAACGTAGGTATTGTTTCAGTGCCTGACGAGAGAATCGTAAAGCTCGGAGAGCTCTATCACACAAAGAAGGTTACACCTGCAACTATCGAATTTGTTGATATCGCAGGTCTTGTGAAAGGCGCCAGTAAGGGTGAGGGACTTGGAAACCAGTTCCTTGCAAATATCCGTGAGGTAGATGCAATCGTGCACGTAGTGCGCTGCTTTGAGGATACAAACATTATCCATGTAGATGGCTCTGTAGATCCTGCAAGAGATATCGAGACAATCAATCTTGAGCTTATTTTCTCGGATGTTGAGATTCTTGACAGGCGAATTGCAAAGATTGCAAAGCAGGCAAGAATGGACAAGACACTTGCAAAGGAGCTTGAGCTTGTTGAGGCAGTAAAGGCTCATCTTGAGGACGGAAAGATGGCCAGAACCTTTGAAGTACCTGATGATGAGGATGCACAGCTTTGGTTCAAGGGCTATAATCTCCTTACAGCAAAGCCTACCATCTACGCAGCAAACGTATCAGAGGACGACCTCGCAGATGACGGCGCAAGCAATCCACATGTTGCAAAGGTAAGAGAAATGGCAAAGGAAGAGGGCGCAGAGGTATTTGTTATCTGTGCACAGATTGAGCAGGAGCTTGCAGATCTCGATGAGGACGAAAAGAAGGAGTACCTTGAGGATTTAGGTGTTGAGTCAAGCGGTCTCGATAAGCTTGTAGCAGCAAGCTATTCACTTCTCGGACTTATTTCCTTCCTCACAGCAGGAGAGGATGAGTGCCGTGCATGGACTATAAAGAAAGGTACAAAGGCACCACAGGCAGCCGGCAAGATACATACTGATTTCGAGCGTGGCTTCATCAAGGCGGAGGTAGTCAACTATCAGGATCTTCTCGACAACGGAAGCCTTGCAGCCGCAAGAGAAAAGGGCATCGTAGGCATGGAAGGAAAAGAGTACGTTGTTAAGGACGGAGATGTAATTCTTTTCAGATTTAATGTATAATTTTATGAATAAAACGCTTTTATAAGCACAAAATCAAAAAGAAACGCATAAGATAGACCAAGGGAGGTCTGTTTTATGCGTTTTCTGGATTTATGCGAAAAAGAGGTTGTGAGCGTGGAGGAGGGCAGGTTCATAGGGCATGTGCGGGATTTGGAGTTTGACCCGGTCTGCGGCAAAATCTGTGCGATTATCGTGCCGGGACCGGGAAAATACATGGGAATATTTTGCAGGGATTACGAATATTGTATTCCATGGGTTAAGATTGTGAAGATTGGACCCGATATAATATTGGTAAATATATGTGAGTCTGATATGCGGCGCAAGCTGTTATGATTTTATAAATACAAAAAATTATAAAAAAGTCAAAATCAGTACAAAACATATTGACAACGAAAATTAGTATATATATACTAAAATATGTATAGGTCTTTTTAAATACAGATGATGATTTGAAGTATTATAATGAGAAACAAAGATATTTTGCTTCTTCATACTATATGATACCTACGGAGGGTACAGCATGAAGTGTCCATTTTGCAGCAGTGACAACACAAGAGTAATAGACTCAAGACCGGCTGATGACAACAGCTCTATCAGGCGTAGAAGGCTGTGCGATGATTGTGGCAAGCGTTTCACTACATATGAGAAGGTAGAGACAATCCCACTCATCGTTATAAAAAAGGACAACAACAGAGAGCAGTATGACCGCTCCAAGATTGAAAAGGGCGTGCTTCTTGCGTGTCACAAGAGACCGATTTCAGCAGATACAATCTCAAAGCTTGTAGATGAGGTCGAGATAGAAATCTTTGCCAGAGAGGAAAAGGAAATCCCTACATCACTCATCGGAGAGCTGATTATGGACAGATTAAAGGACCTTGATGCGGTAGCATATGTGAGGTTTGCATCGGTTTACCGAGAGTTTAAGGATGTCAATACATTTATGACAGAGCTTAAAAAGATGCTTGACACCAAATAGTGTTTAGGCAGCAGGATTTATGTAGAACAGGATAGGAAGGTGCGTATGAACATTTCCGGTATTCGCCCGAGCGAAGGCTTTTATTCATACAATTCCATAAGGGTAAACGAGCTTAGAAACAGCCAGATTATGAGTTCGAAGCAGGCAGTGGATGACACAGCTTCACAGCAATCCATTGCTGATGATACGGCTGATTATGAGGCTGCAAGGGCAAGGCAGAGCTTTACCTCGCTTGATTATGCAAATACATATGATTCCAATGCGAGCTATGAGCTTAAGGGTGCTGACAGTGATATCAGCACACTTGATGTCGCAAAGGCTGTATCCGATTTAGACAAGGATAAGGTATTGCAGCAGTATCAGCGTTTTGTTGGCAGTGCGGATGTCACCGTTATGCAGCAGGCAGCCTTGAATGAACA
>ERZ791829.1921-NODE-1921-length-10697-cov-4.521706_pt1 | contig 10697 bp, 10 predicted proteins | sample MGYA00510296_ERZ791829 | MGnify/ENA primary metagenome ERZ791829 (study PRJEB30046, sample SAMN00791973) | human gut metagenome | study: EMG produced TPA metagenomics assembly of the A metagenome-wide association study of gut microbiota in type 2...
AGCAGCTGTCGGAGAACTGCGCAAAGAGAGATTATACGAACAGCGCGGAGGTCGAAAAAATCTACGCGCTGATGGAGTGAATGATGGACATTACAAAGCGCGATTCAAAAATGCTCAAGGGTGTGGCGATTCTCTCCATGCTGATGCTGCATCTCTTTTGTCGGAGGGAAAACTTGCCGTATACCCCGTTGCTGTGGATCGGCGGCACGCCGCTGATTTACTACTTTGCGCTGTTCGGCGATATTTGCGTAGCTGTTTACTGCTTTGTAAGCGGATACGCGCACTATATGCAATCATCCGAGGCTGAGATCAAGAAGCGCTGGAAGCATCTCTTGCACTTTTTCATATCTTTTTGGGTGATTGCGGCGGTGTTTTCGCTGATTGGCTTGCTTACCGGAAACGCGGAGATTCCCGGAAGCTTGACGAAATTTGCCTTGAACTGCCTGACCATACAGAATAGCTACAACGGCGCATGGTGGTATGCCAATACCTACATATTGCTGGTTGCCTTGCAGCCGCTTTCCCGGAAATTTGCGGAGCGCTGCCCAGCCTGGTTGGTGATGCTGCTGACCTTTGGATTTTACACTGTTGGCTATGGTATCCGTTTCTGGGGCTGGGGCGCGTGCGACTCGATGGTGCTTTCGTGGCTCATCACGCACATCGGGCTGCTGGGAACGTCATATTTCCCCTACATGATCGGAATGCTGTTTTGCAAAAAGCAGGTCATTTCTCTGCTGCGGCAGCAGACCGCCGCTATTGGGAGAAGAACCATGCAGATCATTACGCTAATTATCTTCGTGTGTATGATCGTTGCACACGGCATCGTACCGCCGCTTTTTGTGGCATTTATCACAGCTACCGTAACAATTGTACTGCTCTGCATCTGCCCAATTCCAAAGTGGACAACTGATGTGCTGTGCTACTTTGGTGAGCACTCTACGAACATCTGGCTTGTCCATATGTTCTTTTATACGGTACTGTTTGACGGCTTTGTGTTCTGTGCAAAGTATCCGATTCTGATCTTTCTGCTGTTGCTGGCGCTGTCTCTTGCGGCGTCATATGGAATCAAATGGCTTTGTAAGCCGATTTTGAAACTCGTGAGGTGAACCCATGATCCCAAAAATCATCCACTACTGCTGGTTTGGCCGCGGCGAAAAGCCGGAGCTTGCCAAGAAGTGTATCGCCAGCTGGAAGAAGTTCTGCCCGGATTTTGAGATCCGCGAGTGGAACGAGGACAACTGCGATTATCTCGCCATGCCCTTCATGGCGGAGGCCTACGCTGCGAAGAAGTATGCCTTCGTGTCCGACGTTATGCGCCTTGCCGTGCTGGAGCAGTACGGCGGCGTGTATTTCGACACCGACGTGGAGGTGCTGCGGGACATTTCGCCGCTGCTGGATGACGAGGGATTCATTGGATTTGAGAACGATCAGTATGTTGCCTCCGGTCTGACCATCGCCGCTGAGGCCCATCATCCGGTGATTCAGGCGATGATCGAGGAATATAAAAAGCTGCACTTTGCCGGTGCTGACGGCAGCGTCACGCCCGTAGGCTGCCCACATCTCAATACGGGTGTGATGGAGCGCTTCGGCCTTGTGCGCAACGGGCAGGAGCAGCTGGTTGCGGGGATTCATGTTTATCCGGCGGACTACTTCAACCCGCTGGACAGCGTGACAGGTAAGCTGACAAAAACGGAGAATACCTACTCGATCCACTGGTACTCTATGAGTTGGCTGCCGAAACGAAAGCAGATTAGAGCGAAAATCGGCAGGATTTATAGAAGAATGAAAGGGCGTGTGAGGCAGCGTGAAACATAAATCCAAGGCAAGCATTTTTCTTTTGGTACTGCTTCTGATTTTTGGCTGTCTCAGCTGCACACTTGTACTACGTAATTATTTCGCGCCAAAATTTTCTGGCTCGGAGGGCAGCGTTGTCTTAAACATTGAGACATATATTGACGGTAAAAATCAACCTACACATCCTTCTGTCATTGATATGGGGAAAGAATGGAATGGTTTTCGCTATTGGATGGCTTATTCCCCTTACCCCAATGCAAACGGGGCGGAAGAAAACCCATGCGTGTGCGTGTCAAATGATGTGATTCACTGGGTAACCCCGGATGGTTTGTATAATCCAATAGCCTTCAATGAAGAGACTGCCTGCGATGAGCTGAAGGATCCGCATATTGTTTATAATAGTGATTTGGACAGGCTGGAGGTTTGGTATCTCGGACGCCTTGATTCCACGATCAAGAACGGCGGCACACTAATGCTGTTTCGGAAGGTGTCCTCTGATGGAATACACTGGAGCGAATATGAGGTCATACGAACTCTGGATGGATATCTATCGCCAAGCATCGCTTACTCCGGAAGAAAATATCAGCTTTGGGCTATCCAGGCATCTACGAATGACAGCGGCGGAGCACTGGTGTACTCAGAAAGCATCGACGGAAAAGACTGGCTTCCTTTTGTAAACTGTACGTTTGACGGAGCCCCGGAGCTTCAAAAAATTTGGCACGGTGCTGTTAGCCGTGACAACTTATATCGTTTTGTATTTGTTGAGGACTCAGGAAAAAGCAAGGAAATTTTATATACGGAAAGTGCCGACGGCACTACCTGGCAGGAGCCTAGAACGATCATACAGAAGGCGAATTTCTGGACAGCATTCTATCGCCCTTGCATTCTATATAGTAACAGCAATTTTTATTGCATTTATGGCGTTATAGCTAGGGATAATGAGTGGTATCTATCAATGAGCACTGGCGCATCACCCGATGAGCTAAGAGGTATTTCCTCAAAAGAGATTGGAGCCTCGGAGATAAACAGTGCAATTATGATGAAGCATTCTATAATTCATTTGGTGAAGGATGTTTACCATTTTATCCAATCTCTTTGCAGGCCTGAGCTTGTGTTTATCTGCGTATTTGTCGCTTTTGCGCTATTGCTCAGCAGAAGAAGCTCATTTGACGTGATGTGGGGTTTTTCTTGGCTGCTGTGTGTGCTGCGTTTTTACGGACATCTTAGATGGCTTGCCTTATCTGATATTTGTCTGCTGGTTTTTACGGTAGGGATAATTAGTGCCTTATGCGCTTTAGCAATTGTGAAGCTTGTAGAAAAGCTTTTTGTCAGCAAAAGAAAGTGATGGGAGAAAATCATGCCAAAAGTCAGTGTCATCGTCCCAGTCTACAATGCCGAGAAATATTTACAGGAGTGCGTGGACAGCATCTTGAGCCAAACACTCACGAATCTCGAGGTGATTCTGGTGGATGACGGCTCTGCTGACAGCAGCCCGGTTATTTGTGATGGCTATGCCGAACGGGATAAGCGTGTAAAGGCTATTCATCAGAGAAACTCTGGTGCTGCCGCTGCCAGAAATCAGGGCATGAATGTTGCCCGAGGAGAGTACATCGCATTTGTGGATAGCGACGACTGGATCGACGCGGGTATGTATAAGCGGATGGTTGATACTGCCGAAGCAAACGATTGTGATCTTGTAATTTGCGATTGCTTAAAGGAGTCTGATAGTGGCAGCCAGCTCTATACTCACGACTTGCCAGCCGGGTTCTATGACCGAGAGCGTATGTATTCCGTGTATTTTCCGCAGCTCTTGATGCCAGATACCATGGAGTATCCAGTTACAATTTCAAATTGGCTTCTGCTGATTCGTCGTGAGGTTATTTCAGCGAATCAAATTACATTTCCAGAAGGAATGCGATTTTCGGAAGACCTTCTATTTGGTTCCGAAGTTGGCTATTTTGCGCAGAGTATGACTTATTTGAAGGAGTATGCGCCCTACCATTATCGGCAGAATCCGGATTCTGTGACACATACCGCATATAAAGATAAATGGCCGCTACTGCGTGAGCTCTGGTGCAGAATCAATGAGAGCTTCGGTAAAAAGCAGGATTATGACTTCACTCAGCAGATCCAGCGCTGTATGCTGTTTTTTATTTACATGGCGATGAACCAGAGACGATATGCAGGATTGCCAACAAGAGAATTTTTCCATGAGACAGGCGTAGTGTTGGATGACCCGCTGGTACATGAGGCGCTCAGAACAATACCGGTCAGTCAATTACAGATTTCGTGGAAATTAAAGATCATCAGCTTAATTTATCAAAAGAAGTGGTTGCGCCCCGCGCTGCTGCTTCTTAGAGGATAAAGTATAAATGAAGAAAATCCTTTTTATCAACGGGCATCTGAATACCGGCGGTGTGGAGCGTTCCCTTGTGGATGTGCTCAGGCACATGGACTATACAAAATACGCCGTTGATCTCTTGCTACTGGAGGACATCGGTGGCTATGCTTCAGAATTGCCGCCTGAAGTGAATGTGCTGTTTCGAGACATTCATCATACATATGGAAGTTTTGCGTCATCGATTCGGCGGTGTATTGTAGCGCACAATTGGATGTGCCTGAGATTGCGTTTCTTGTTCTTGCTACAAAAGTTCTTCGGCGCATGCGCATTGAAACGTGTTGCAACGATTCTGCTTGGAAAACACCATTACGATTGCGTAATTGGATTTCGACCGGGGATTTGTTCCGATTTGGCGGCGTACTCCGTGCAGGCGAACCGAAGAATTACCTGGTGGCATCACGGCGAGTTCAATGTGGATTGTGTGGCCTATGACGATATGTGTAGCAGGATGGACGCAGTAGCTGTAGTATCGCAGTCCTGTAAGGAAATGCTACAAGGTCAGCTGCCGGAGCTTGCGGATAAGCTGGTCTGCATTCCCAATATGTTGGATGCTGAGGCAATTGGAAGGAAGGCCGCAAATTCACCCTATACAGGTGATATGTTGCATATCGTCTCGGTAGGTCGGCTTGCACCAGAGAAACATTTTGAAAATGTCTTTCCCGCCGCAAAGGCGTTGCGGCAAGCTGGTATAGACTTCGCCTGGCATGTTATAGGAGATGGTCCTGAGCGTTCAAAATTAGAAACGTTGATTGCTGAGAACGACCTGAAAGATCATGTAATTCTGGATGGAAGCAAGACTAATCCTTATCCCTATATGAAGTATGCAGACCTGTTTGTTCACCCGTCATATGTGGAATCGCAGGGCTTAACTGTGTTGGAAGCTATGGCGCTCGGTGTTCCTTGCGTAGTGACGAAATCACGCGGACCGTGTGAGTTTATTGAGGATGGTATTAACGGCCTATTGACGGAGCAGTCACCGGAATCGCTAACAGAGGAAGTGTTGGCGATTCTGAATGATAAGAAACTATATCAGCACATCAAGGAGAACACAAAGTGTCCCGAACAGTTCGGCCCAGAGAGGGTTATGAAGCAGATTGAAGCTCTAATTGATGCCGGATAAATATCATGTCAAGGAGTTACAAAATGTCCAAGACAAATAGAGATTCAAATTTAGAATTATTTCGCATTATCGCAATGGTGATGGTAATTGCTTTACACCAAAACATTGCATCAAAAGCACTAACTGAGTTAACAGTTGGCCAAGCGAACTACTACATTGCAAATGCAGTAGAAACCCTCAGCATTTGCGCTGTTAACTGCTTTGTTTTGCTATCAGGATATTTTATGGTTACCAAGAATACAGCCCCAGTAAAGAAGTGCATTCAGCTTCTGTTAGATGTCGCTTTTTGGGGTGTCGTAGGATGCTGCTTAAATCTAATTGTATGGGGAGAACGCTCAAGCGTTAAAGAGATTATTGCGGCGATAGTTCCTTACATAAAAGGTAATCGGTGGTTTGTTCGTGACTATATCATCTTGATGATTTTGGCTCCATTCATCAATAGCTGCCTGACGAGACTCAACAAGAGAAATTACCAGATTCTAATTGTTGTGCTTCTGGCGTTCTTCTCCCTTTGGCCGTCCTTCTTCCCAAATCCACCAATTGACGATTACGGGTTTAGCTGTGTTCGTTTTATTCAAATATATATAATCGCAGGTTATCTTAGACTGCACTGGGATATCAAAATTAAGTCAATAACGTATGGTTTGTGCTTTCTCGGCGCTATTGGAGCAGTTTTCTTCTCTGCCATGTACGGAGGAGGATACACCTATGCTTACAATTACATATTTACCATTGTTTCATCAGTGTGTCTGTTTATGATATTCAAGGGCTTCCATTTTAAAACTCCCGTGATTAGCTTCTTTGCGGCTTATGCGTTTGATGTATTTTTAATTCACACAACACCCTTTTTTACAGACTTGGTATATATTCGACTTTTCCATGTCGATAAATCCCTCTATGGACCGGTTCTTCCGTATCTACTCGGGCTATTAATCTGCCCTCCGTTTTTCTATCTGTGCAGTTCGGTGCTTGCTATTGCAAAGAACTGGCTGTTTAGCAAAACGGTGCATCCTTTGATTGAACGACTTCCGTTTAAAAATTACAGTATATGATTGCGATTTATAGGAAAGCGTGATTAGCTTATGAACATATTCACCCGTGCTGCTGATAGCATGCGAGCACGATACATCATCCCACATCAGCAGAGACACTTTACCAAAACCCAATACGGCAGGAACTTGACAGTATATAAAAGCAAATTCGCCGGCCAGCGTTGCTTTTTCATCGGCAATGGCCCCAGTCTGCGAGCAGAGGATCTGACGAAGCTGCACGAGGCTGGGGAGATTACATTCGCCTTTAACCGCATTTACAATATCTTTGACCAAACTCCCTGGCGGCCCACATTCTACGTCTCGCAGGACGAAAAAATGCTGGCCGGCTGCGCGGATATCGTTTGCGGTCTGCAAGTAGATGCAAAGTTTATCCCTATCCAGCTCAAGTGGTGGAACGATATCTCGATTGACAATGCGGCTTATTTCAACATTGTCAATCAACAGATGGATGACCCACGGCAGTTCCTGTTTTCTGATGACATTTCTCACTGCATTTATAATTCCATGACCGGTATGTATACTGCGGCACAGATTGCGGCGTACATGGGGTTCTCTGAGATTTACCTTATCGGCGTTGACCATCACTTCCGCGTCAGCCAGAACAATCGGGGTGAAATTGTGGTGGACAATTCAGTGAAAGACTATTTTACAGACAAGTACAATGAGGATAAAGACAAGCTGTATATTCCCAATACCGAACGCAGTACGCTGACCTATGTTGCCATGAAAAAACAATGCGATGCTCGTAACATCCATGTATTCAATGCCACACGCGGCGGCAAGCTGGAGGTGTTCCCTCGCATCGGGTTTGATTCTCTTTTCAAGTAAAGGACAAATTTACATATGGCACAGGAAAAAAGTCAACTGAAGATCGGCATCGTTCTGAACTATGTCAATATGATTTTGGGTAACCTGATTCCCATCTTCTATACGCCCATCATGCTGACGCTTTTGGGACAGAGCGAGTATGGATTATATAAGCTGGCCAGCAGCGTTACGAGCTATCTGTCACTGATCTCTATGGGGCTTGGTTCAGCCATTACGCGATATCTCATCAAATCCAGAGAGGAAGAAGGCAAAGAGGCCGAGGAGCGCATGTTTGGTCTCTTTGATGTCATCTTCAACGTAATCGCTGTCGCAGCGTTAATCGTCGGCGCAATACTGACTATGTGCATTCCACTGTGGTACGCAAAATCGCTGACCGCCGAAGAACTGAGCCGGATGCAGTTGCTGGTGTTCATGATGGTCATCAATATGGCGCTGAGTTTTTCCCAGTCTCCATATCTGTCCGTGGTAAGTGCTCACGAGAAATTCCTGTTTTTACAGTGTATGAATATCGTGTCAACATGTGGCGTTCCTTGCCTCAGTTTAGTGGCGCTGTATCTTGGCTTTGGTTCGGTAGGAATGACAATAGCAGCTATGGCAGCATCCATTCTGACGCGCATAGCATACCAGGTCTACGTCCGCCGAAAAATGCAACTGCGTCCTCGACTAAAGAATCTGCCTACAGATAAACTAAAGGAGATACTGGGATTTTCCTTTTGGATTTTCGTGGCCAATGTTGTTGGACAACTCTATAATACAACCGATACTGTTATGATAGGCTTGATTCCTGCATTGGCAACGACGGGAGTGGCAATATATAATGTCGGAGGAACGTTCAATGGGATTATGTCGAGTCTTACAACTGGAGTTTCGAGTTTGCTTTCACCTAAGGCAAATCGGATGGTTTTTCAACACGCCTCAAACGAAGAATTAACTGAACTATCTATTCGCATAGGACGTATACAAGCGTACATTATGGCACTTATTGTTTCTGGATTCGTTGCATTTGGCAAGCCGTTTATCGCGTTCTATGCCGGATATGAGTATATGGAATCGTACTGGGTTGCTGTATTAATTATGATTCCCAATATGATTCCGCTTCTCCAAAGCATGTGTTTGAGCATTCTCGTTGCACAGAATAAGCATCGATTTCGTTCCATTGTTTATTTGGCAATGGCAATTACAAATGTAATTGGAACTTGGTTTTTGATGCAGCGATGGGGAGTTATCGGAGCTGCGTTAATGTCTGGGATCGCTTTAGTCGTAGGCAACGGATTTATTATGAATTGGTACTACCAGAAACGCACGGGGTTAAACATGGCACGCTTCTGGAAAGAAATTGGCGGCATATTGGTTTGCCCAACATTTATGTGTGTTGTGACGGCATTTCTGTCAGAAATTATCAATTTCTATGATGTAGTTAATTTGATTCTCGGAATTGTAGTCTATACAGCTATTTAGGTCAGTTTACAAGGAACTACACGCAGACCACGAAACGGGGGCTGCTGACAACAAATAAAGGCTGAATATCAAGCACCGGGGAAGTGCGAGATATTCAGCCTGTTTTGTTGTCCGGGGTTTCCAAAGGGGCTTTCCCTTTGGCACACGACTTTGCTTGCAAAGTGTAGTGTGTTATACGCTCTGTCGGCGTTGCTGCGAAAATGAGGTTGCCGCCGGGGAGGGCAAGCACATTTGAAGCGGCAGGAGAATAGGGCTGTGATTGCGTGGCATAAAGCCGCAAGCACAGGACTGGTTTCATCAGCAGACAGGGCGTATATAAAAGCCCCCGTCCCTCGTCCTACGCCGGACTTCGGGACAAAATGTCCCGAACTTGTGGACACACTCCCGTAAAAATTGAAATGGGCGGGAAGCCATTTTAGGGCTTTCCCGCCTTGATTGCCCATCAGCAAAGACGGGCGGGACTGTCAACGGCGGCGCATGAAATGCGCCGTTCATCTTGACCGTTGACTGGCTCGGCTAGCTTTGCTATCTCCTCGATAAATGGGAATTTTTCTTTTTTATTCGTCCAAAGCGTCACAAAGCTTGTCCATAATTTCAGAAAGAGCAGTTGGAATTCCTTCTTCCCAGTTTGGACTTTCTAAAACTTCTCCATCTAAAGCCATATACATCTCTTTAGGTATCTCTCTTTTCATTTCCTCTTCGTCAACTTCTTCTGTCCAGTCATAATCTGAATTATATGGATCATTTTTAGGGTCAAAAGCATATTTTTGATTTTTATAATATCCTGAAATATAATTTTTTTCAAGAGTTTCAACAATATCAAAATCTTCTAAAGCCCAGCTGTCCTCTTCTTCACATTCTTTTCTATTTTCATATTTCTTAAAAAATTGAGGATTCATATACCAATATAGGAATAGAGCTGTTCCCTTGTCAGTATCAGGCTGTTCTGCTATCCATTTGATAACTTCCTTAGAATTATCAAAGTTCCAATCTATTGCTAAAAGTTGTCTTTCTTTTGGAGAGTTTTTCTTTAAATAATTTATAATTAACTGGTTTTCTAACTCATCAAATTCATTTTCGTCAATCTCTACATTTTCCCAATCAAAATCTTCTCTTAAAATATCTTCAATTTTTAACATCAAAATACCTCCTAAAATTCATATTTTTATATTTCTTTATTAGTTCTATCAACTGAATTTTACTTTTCACCTATTGCCTTGAAACAGACCACTGCACCGCAAATAAAAAATATAATGCAAATAATGAGTGGGATTATTAAGTCTAATCCCAACAAACTACCTAAAATACCAGTAATTCCGTTATAATCCCACTGGTAAGGTGCCGCAGAGCATAGAATAATTATTGAACCAAGAAAACCCATTAGCTGCCACACAATTCCTAAAATCATTTTTTTCATACAATCACATTCCTTTATCAAATTCCGATTTGCTGTTCTCCTACTTCCGCCCCCGTTGTGGGTTTGGATTTTTCAGCAAGTCCGACTTCTGTGCAATCTTTTTCAGCCACTTCTTTTCTTCTTCGGACAGCTTCTTCAAATTCAATTTGAGCCGCTTACAGATAAACGCCAAAGCCGCTTGCTCCGGGTCGCTATCTGGGTTGGCAGCTTCATCAACAGTCTGCAAGAAATCTTCCAGCGGGTTGTCCTCCGGGACGCTGAAAAAATCGTCCTTATGTGCTTCCCGCAGGTCAAGAGCTATCTTGTTTATGTCCTGCTGTATCACATAGCGGCAAAAACTGTCGTCATCAATATGGGCGGCGATAAGCTGTCTTAGCTGCGGGTCGGACAAGCCGGGATTGTGCTGCTTCACAATGGTTGCGCTCACAGCGTCTACAATGGCGTTTGCACTCTGCACCTGCTTTATCGCTACGCCGTTCACATAGATTTCAAGGTCAGCCATCAGCCGGGGAAAATCCGGGTGTACTGCCAGCTCGCACAAGAGTGAATTATCCACCAGCCCACTTTTCAAGAGTTCAATCATATCATCACTCAAACGCAGGTCTGCAAGATCGGCGTTTGGGTGAT
>ERZ791829.1928-NODE-1928-length-10682-cov-6.636868_pt1 | contig 10682 bp, 10 predicted proteins | sample MGYA00510296_ERZ791829 | MGnify/ENA primary metagenome ERZ791829 (study PRJEB30046, sample SAMN00791973) | human gut metagenome | study: EMG produced TPA metagenomics assembly of the A metagenome-wide association study of gut microbiota in type 2...
ACTATTAAAAATATAATACAATAAAAAACAATGATATCGAATCATTGTTTTTTAGGGAGCTTATATCCCCATAAATAAATTTAGGGGCTTTACGCTCGCATTTGGTAAAGCAATAAGTGTTCCACCGACGGCATGGGCTGTAGTGCCATCAGGAATAGGCAGATTAAACATCATCAAAATAAAAGCAAATGCGCCACCTATACCAATTAAAGGAATTTTATCAGCAGATAAAGTTTTATTTATCTTGCGGATAGAATAGTACCAGATGGGTGTCATAGCTACAAATAAAGTAGCACATGTGGAAGGGCTTAAATAATTATCAGGAATATGCATGATGAAATCCTCCTTATAAATAATATTATTTGCCATCATTATATTATTTATAAATGATAAATATAAGCCTATGTATAGGATAGAAATAAAAATTAAAATAAAATCATGAATATCAAAGCATTAAGCTATAATTTAGGAAAGTGAAAATATTTTTATATGGGGGTATGGGGGAATATGATAATTAAAAATGAAAGAGGTGTATTTTATGAAATACGATTTAGAAAATATTAATGCTCGCTTTGGCATTGGCAGTAAAAAATGGCAGGAAATGAAAAATAATCCTTTAGTAGATGAAAAAGTAATTCCTTTTTCTGTAGCTGATATGGAATTTAAACTTGCTCCAGAAATCACAGAAGGATTAAAGAAATTTATAGATGAGAATATCTTAGGCTATGCAGGCACGAATAAAAAATATCGTGAAAGTGTTTGTAAATGGCAACAAAAGCATCATGATTTTACAGTTGATGAAAAATGGCTTGTAGAAACACATAGTGTAGTAAATGCTTTTTTCACTGCTGTAAAAGCATTTACGCAAAGAGGCGATGGTGTGATGTTATTTACACCTGTTTATTATCCTATGTATAAAGCTATAGAAATCAATCAAAGAAAATTAGTGGAAATACCTTTGATTAATAATGGTATGACATATGATATTGATTGGGATTTATTTACAAAAAAAGCTAAAGCAATAGATACAAAAATGTTGATACTTTGTAGTCCGCATAATCCTTGCGGTCGCATTTGGACAAGAGAAGAATTAACTAAAATCAGTGAAATTTGTTTAGCAAATGATATTTTAGTAGTAGCTGATGAAATTCATGCAGATTTAATCATGCCAGGATTTAAACATGTTTCCTATGGTACGATTTCTAAAGAAGCATTAGAACATTCAATTATTTGCACAGCACCAAGTAAGACTTTTAATCTAGCAGGCATGCAACTTTCTAATGTATTTATAGCTAATGAAAATTATCGCAATCTATTTAAAGCAGAACAAGCAACTGATGCAGATTTTGCTTGTAGTATTTTAAGTTATGAAGCTTGTCGTTTAGCTTACGAATATGGTGAAGAATGGTTGACAGAGGTCATAAATATCATTGATACAAATAAAAAAATAATCATGGATTTTATGCAAGAGTATTTTCCACAAGTGAAAATAACACAGCTTCAAGCGACATATTTATTATGGCTTGATTTTAGAGCATTTAATTTAACTAATGAAGAATTAGAAATGCGCAATCGCCAAAAAGCGTGCCTTTATTTTGATGAAGGTTATATATTTGGTAAAGCAGGTAGTGGATTTGAGCGTTGGAATTTGGCTTGTCCAACAAAATATATTCATTGGGCATTAGAGCGTTTATATCAGGCTTATAAAGAGTTTGCTGTGAAATAAATTTATAGATAAAAAAAGAAAAACCTTCTATGTTAGGGCTATACATAGAAGGTTTTTCTTATGCAGTTTGAAGAGTTGTTATCATCAGTTTATCTAAATTAGGAATAATTTTGTTGATAACATGAAAAAGAAGGTGTTCATCACAGCTTACGCCGATGATGTCTGCTACTTGTTTAAGGTTTTGCGTAGCATTTTGAGCAGCAATGCCGTAGTCGGCAAAGAGAAGCATTTCTATATCATTGTCAAAATCACCAACAGCGATAAATATTTTATCCTTGTACATAGGCATTTTACGTAAATTATCCAACATAATACCTTTAGAAGCATTTTTAGGAATTAATTCAAAATAACTAGACCAAGAAGTAAAATATTTGGCAATTTTATCCATCTCCATAGATTTGGCGAAATTATGGAGCCATGATATCGTATGAGTATTTGTTGTATAGAATTGGACTTTTAAGATATCTAAATCATAAAGGTCATCTAGATTACTTCTGATATAAGATAAATTTTCACGTTTGATAACAGGATCATCAAATTCTTCTTTAGTGATGATGTGAAAAGTATCTTTAGTATGAAGTTCTATACAAGTGTTAGGACAATGAATTAAACATTGTTTGAGAAAATTGAAAAGAATTTTTGTTTGCAGTGATAATGTTTTTAAGACTACATTATTATTCGTATCTTGCAAGATTGTGCCATTATAAAATATGCTAGGTGCATTTATAGGAAGCTCTGGAATATATTGTTTACAACTGTGGAGGGTTCTTCCAGTAGCTACTGCAAATGTACCACCGGCTTTAGTGAATTCATTTAAAGCATATTTGTTAATAGTGGAAATTTGCGATTTAGAATTAATTAATGTGCCATCCATATCACTGATTAAGAAAACATTACTAAAATCTGTCATAATTATTACCTCAAAATGGAGTTGATTTTGTAGAAGATAGAAGCTACCACGCATAGCAAGTCGTCTTCTTCTACAAATGTATCTAATAACCAGAGGTGCTATTTCCTAACTGATATGCTTTTATTATAAATGGTATATTTTAAAGGATAATGAAGTAAATGTAAAAAAATAATAAAAATTTCTAAAAAATATTGATATTTTTTAAAAGTGTTGATATAATATTAATGGATAAAGATTATTAATTAATAAAAATTGCAAAGGAGATGTTATTTATGAGAAGTATTACAAAACTTGATTTACAGTATGCACATCGTTTTTATGGTTTCAAGGGTGAAGCACAATATCTTCATGGGCATACAGGTGTTCTTACTATTGAAGTAGAAGGTTCTATTAATTCTGGCGTAAATATGGTCTTCCCTTGTAATGAAATTCAAAAAACTGCATGGGAAGTTTTGAAAAATTTTGATCATGCTTTAATTTTGCGTGAAGATGATCCATTACTTCCTGCTATTTTAGGTGTTTATGAAAAGCAAGGTATAAAAGATGGTGCACCAAATAATGTGATGAAAGGGCCTGCTTTTAAAACAGAACTTGCTACTGCATATCCAGATTGTCGTCTTGTTGTTACAAAAGAAACAATGACAGTTGAAGGTATGATAAAAATTGTTTATGAGCTTTTAAAAGATAAATTAAATATTGTAAAACTCACTTTCTCTAGTGGAGTTAATTTGGCATCTGAAGAATATGAACCACATCTTGAAGTTGATCGTTGTCCATTATGTGGTATTGCATTGAATGAAAATGGCGTTTGTCCAAAATGCGGTTATAAAAAACCATAATTAAATATTTATAAATAAAAAAGCCACAGCATATTGCTGTGGCTTTTTTATTTAATTACCGTTGACGAGCAACTGTTCCTGCTCTACCTGGTAAATATCCATGATAAACTTCACATTCTTTAATATTAGGAACATGTTTACCTTCTTCTAGTTTTACAAATTCATAACCAAATTTTTTGGCTTTTTTGATGAAATCATGAAGAATAGGTAATTGTTTTAAGCCTTCCATTTCTGAATGGATAGTTAAAACATTAAATTCTTGATCGCAATGACTTAACCAATAATCATTGATATTTTCTTCAGTGATTAATTTATTATCTAAAGTGCTACCTAAACATTCATCCATGGTGAGCAATGTTCCTGGAATTTGTAATGGCAAATATTTTTTATCATTCATGACAGGATAAAATGGGTAATATCCGCGAACATCACTGCAATAATCAAAACCTAATTCTTGTTGAATTTTTAAGCTGCGAGGTGTTACTTGCCAGCCAGGAGCAGCACAAGCTTTAGCTTTAAAGCCAGCGATTTTTTCAAAGAGATTAATGGCTTTGGTCAATTCGTCTTTTATAGTATCTTCAGATAAGAAAGGCAATTTATCTTGCCAATAAACATGGTCCCAACAATGAATACCACATTCGTTATTTTCTTTGATAGCACGAAGAAATGGCATAGGATTTGGTTCGACGATATGAGGTGCAGGCAAAATTGTACCGTACATCATAGTTTTAAAACCATAGGTGCTAGGTGCTTTAGTGCGTAGCATTTTAGTTAAAAAACCTTTGCGAAAGATACGGCGAATAGCTTTACCAGAATTGTCAGTACCCATAGAGAAAAAGAAAGTAGCTTTGATATTTTCTTGTTTAAAGACATCAAGCATGCGAGGTACACCTTCATCATAGCCACGTTTTGTATCTACATCAATTTTTATAGCAATTTTTTTAGCCATAATATCCTCCAAATTTTATATTTTAGTTAAAAAGCCATCGCCACTAGCAAATGCTGAGGCAATGGCTTTGATTTTTATAAATAATAATTAAGCTTTATCTAAATTTTTAGCATACCATTCAAGTGTATAGTGGATTGCTTCGCGAAGTGTAGCTTTTGGTTTCCAACCGAGGCGAGTTTCCATTTTTTTCACAGATGGCAATCTATCTTGCATATCATCATAATTTTTACCGTAATATTTATCGGAGTCCATAACGATAAATTCTACTTTATTGGCTTTATCTTTGAATTCAGGGAATTTTTTCATTTCATCAACAACGATTTCAGCCATTTCTTTGATGGAATAGTTGTTTTCTGGATTACCAATATTGAAGATTTGTCCTTCTGCTTGGTCATCTTTATTAGTGATGATATCGATTAAACCTTGTACGCCATCGCCTACCCAAGTAAAGCTACGACGTTGAGCACCACCATTTACAAGTGTTATTTTGCCAGTGTACAAAACATCATAGATGAATTGAGTGATGGAACGACCTTTATGTTCACTTGCATCTTTGAAGCTATCAAGACGAGGTCCTACCCAGTTAAATGGGCGGAACAAAGTAAATTTAAGCCCCATTTCTTGACCAAAAGCAAAGATTACTCTATCCATCATTTGTTTACTACAACTATAAATCCAACGGCTCTTAGATACAGGACCTAAGATTAAATTACTGTTATCTTCGTCCATGACTTTATTGTTAGGATCAGGCATACCATATACTTCAGAAGTTGAAGGGAAGATAACGCGTTTACCATATTCAGCACATTTACGAACCATTTTTAAGTTTTGTTCAAAATCAAGTTCGAATGTCCAAAGTGGACGAGTTATATAATAAGCTGGGCGAGCGATACCGATTAATGGTAAAAGAACATCACATTCTTTAATTTGTTCATTGAGCCAAGCTTCTTCTTTGAAGATATCGCCTTTTTTCATAGAAAAGCGAGGATTATCCAAGAATTGAGTGATATTATTATCTGCTAAGTCAAAACCTTGAATTTCCCAGTCTGTTTGAGCAAGTGCCATTTCAAGGAAATGAGAGCCAATAAAACCGTTTACACCAGTAACAAAAATTTTCATATGATAAATACTTCTTTCTATCTTTATTTATAATAGTTTATTCAAGTTCGAATTTAGTACCAATTGGCAATAAATCAGTAAATGCTTTAGCATCTAATTCAGCTTCATTTTCAAATTGTAATTTTTCTAGTTGAAGTAGACCTTTTCCAGTGCCAATGCAAAGTGGATTAGTGCTTACAATTTCACCGATATTTCCTGTTCCTTCGATTGGTTTTGCCCACCAGATGAATAATTTTTTATTATTTACATAGGTAAAAGCTCCAGGAAAAGGATGTGTAACGCCACGAATGAGATTGTATAAACTAACGGCGTCTTTAGAAAAATTCAATAAACCATCTTTAGGGCGACGTCTGCCAAATTTTGTGGCTTGTGTATCATCTTGTGGTGTCAAAGTAATAGTACCTGCCTCTATTTTTGGCAAACAATCTTTAATGATTTCACTAGCGATTTTACTAACTTTGATGAAAACATCTAAAGATGTATCTGTAAATGCTATATCAAATCCACGCTGGTCAACGATATCACCTTCATCAGCTTTTTCTGTCATGAGATGAAGTGTGGCACCAGTGTGTGTTTCACCATTTACTACAGCCCAATTGATACATGTTTGACCGCGATATTTAGGCAATAAAGCACCATGGAGATTATAAGCACCTAAGCGAGGTTTTAAAATGATTTCATTAGGAATTAAACGGCGAAAATAGAAAGAGAAGATGATATCTGGATTTAAATTTAAGATATAATTAGTAGCTTCTTCATCTATTTTTTTTGGTCTAAATACAGGGATATTATTAGCCTTAGCTAAATCATATACAGAATGAAACCATATTTCTTCATCAGGGTCATCTTGATGAGTATATACAGCTAAAATATTAGCTTTAGCTTCTATTAAAGCTTTAAGACAAGTATATCCAGGTTCACTATAGGCAAATACTACAATAGAAGGTCTATTCATCTTCTTTAGCACCGTCCTCATATATTTTTCTGATTATATAATGTGGTCGTTGCTGAATTTGTTTATAAATTCTACCAGTATATTCGCCAATGATACCAAGTGCCATAATAGTTGCACCGATCAAGAAGAAGTTTACAGCCATTAAAGTGAAGACACCATCAGCTTCTGGTCCTACAATGATACGGCGTAAAATCAAATATAAGAAAAAGATAATACTTAAAAGAGAGATACCCATACCGCTCATTGTAACCATTTGTAGTGGAGCTATAGAAAAGCTTGTCATTAAGTCAAAATTTAAGCGAAGTAAACGGAAAAAGCTATATTTAGATTCGCCAAATTCGCGTTCGCGATGACTGACAGGAATTTCTATAGGATTTACTGCAAATTTTTGACCTAAAGCAGGAATGAAAGTAGTGCTTTCACGACTTTGAACGATGATATCAACAATGCGACGACTATATCCGCGGAGCATACAGCCATAATCGCTGATATGCAAACCACTGATGCGATTAGTCATTCTGTTTACAAAGCGAGAAGCTACTTTTCTAAATAAAGGGTCATGACGATTTTGACGACATGTGCCGACTACATCATAGCCTTCATCCATTTTGGCAATGATTTTAGGGATTTCTTCTGGTGGATTTTGAAGGTCAGCATCTAAAGTAATGATGTATTTTCCACGAACATTAGCAAAACCAGATGTGATTGCCATATGCTGACCGAAATTACCATTTAAATCAATGACGCGAACAGTTTTTTCATGCTCTTTTTGAAAGTCATAGAGCATGGCAAATGATTTATCACGACTGCCATCATTGATAAAGATTATTTCAAAACTACGCTGTAAATTTTCCATTACAGGATAGAGTTCTTTAAATAATTGAGGGAGAGATTCTTCTTCATTGTAAACTGGAATTACAATGGAAATTTCAGGACTTCCTAGCATTTTTTAGTTATCAGCCTTTCATACCACAGATTTCTTTGATTGCTTCGATAACATCTGTTACATCTTCATCAGTCATTGCAGGGAAGAGTGGTAAGGAAACAATACGTTCAGATACATATTCAGAATTTGGTAAATCACCAGCTTTAAGACCAGTGAGTTCGCCAAAGCAAGTAAATAAATGAAGTGCTTGATAATGGTAAGCTGTACCGATATTTTTAGCACTCATTTTTGCCATAAAATCATCACGACTAAAACCGAGTTCATCAATATCAATTAGAGGTGTGTATATATGCCAAGAATGAACATTGCCTTCTTCAATTTCTGGAGGAAGGATTAAACCACGTACATCTTTTAATTCTCTTTGATAGCGAGCTACGATTTCACGACGACGATCATTGAATTCTTCAAGATGAGTGAGCTGGTCGCGACCGATAGCAGCTTGAATATCCATCATTTGATATTTTAAACCTGGACGGAAAATATCATAATGAGCTTTACCATTTGCTTGATAACGGTTCCAAGCCCCTTTACTCATACCATTTTGACGTTGCATAGACATGAGTTCAGCTGCTTCTTCATCATTTGTGCAAATCATGCCACCTTCACCAGTTGTGATATTTTTTGTTGGGTGGAAGCTAAATACAGCAATATGACGAGCACCACGACCAAAGCCGATTTTTTTGCCTTTATATTCTGCACCAAGAGCATGAGCGGAGTCTTCGATAATGCCAAGATTATATTTTTCGGCAAGAGCTTCAAGTGCGTCCATATCACAAGGGCGACCTGCAAAATGAACAGGAATGATAGCTTTTGTTTTTGGTGTGATAGCTTCTTCAATTTTATTTATATCAATATTGAATGTATGAGGGTCAATATCTACTAAAACAGGTTTACCACCAGCAAATACGATTGCATTTACAGTGCTAGCAAATGTCATAGGTGTAGTAATAACTTCATCACCAGGCTCGATAAGTGCCATTACAGCGAGGTGTAAACCAGCAGTAGCAGAGTTTACGGAGATACCAAATTTGCAACCTACATAATCAGCAAATTTTTGTTCAAAATCTACTGTTTTAGGGCCCATAGCGAGCCAACCTTTACGAATAGAGTCTGCTACATCAGCAATAGCTTCTTCGCTAACCATAGGTTTAGCAAAAGGTAAAAATTCTTTACGCATTGAAATATTCCTCCAAATCATTTAACTATTATTTATTAATCAAAATAGTATATGACCCTTCAGTTAATACTTGTTTCGCTGGAGAAGTCAATACATTGAGACATTTATCTTTATAACGTTCTTTAACCACAATTATAATACGCTTTTGACTGTTCCACAAATTATTTAACTCTTCGCTATTGAAAAACCAACCTGCACCACTTGGATGTTCAGAGCCAAACTCAAGTTCACCTTTGAAATCAGCAAGAGCAACTCGTTGATTAGTGTAATATGGTATGCCGTGATAAAAATCGCCATAATTTACAATTAAAGCGTCTTGTGGATTTAATTCATTGATTTTTTGGCTTACATAATATGCGGATTGATTATTGTGTACTTGTTGTTGAACATCATGAAGACCTAAACCAAAGAAAAATCCCATGACACAAAGAACACTTACAGTGCAACGAAATCTTTTTGTTTTTATCCAAACCAAAATAGAGGCAATGGTACCGATGAATAATGCTGCTGTAAGTAAACCACCTTCAGCAATGAATTCATCAATTGTCAAATAATTAGAACTTAAGACATAGCCGACTAAAGCGCCGACAAAAGCTAAGCATAAGATGCTATTGATTAAAAAGCTATGACTAAGCCAAGAATTTTCATCTTCAAAACGTTTGATGGAAGCTGCAATTAAAATAGCAAGTGGCATCCAGCAAGGCATGATATATGGTACTAATTTAGAATCAGAAATAGAGTAAAAAATGAAAATGATAAAGAACCATAATAATAAGAAGATGATATCAAAGCGATTGCGCTGAGATGTTGTTTTACGAATAACACCTTTTTTACTGAATAAGGATAATAAAAATCCAGTCCAAGGTAACATGCCGATGATTACAAATGGAATGAAGAACCACCAAGGCTGGAATCTATCATGCATTTTAGTTGTAAAACGCAAGAAATGTTCACGAACAAAGAAGAAATAAAAGAAATCATGGTTTGCTTGGCAAACAAGATAAAACCATGGAACAGTAACGATGAGAAAAGCTAAAATTCCAGGTAGATAAAATAATTTTAAGAATAAACGAGGTCTTTTTGTTAAAATTGTGTACCAAAATAAAATACCAAATGGTAAGATTATAGCAACTAAGCCCTTAGTTAAAACACCAAAGCCCATAGCGATATAAAAGGCAACAAGCCATTTTTTCTTTTCTGTGCGTTCAAAAGCATAGAAAAATACCATACAGGCTGTCATAAATAAAGTCAGAGCCATATCTAAAATATTAATTGAGGCAACGATTAAATTTAAACAAGATGTGGCAAGAATAGCACTAGCGAGTAGACCTACTTTGCGAGAATACATCATTGTGCCTAAAAATCCAGCAAGACCAACGCAACCGATAGCTGATAATGCAGGCAAGATACGTCCGGCAAATTCTGTAACACCGAAAATTTTCATCATGATGGCAGTAAACCAATATTGAAAAGCAGGTTTTTCAAAGTATTCTACGCCGTTTAAATGTGGAGTAATAAAATCGCCACTAAGTAACATTTCACGAGGTATTTGATTGTAACGACCTTCATCAGGGTCCATTAAATGATAAGAGCCTAAATGGGCTAAATAGAGATAGAAAATAGCTAAAACAAATATTCCCAACAGTAATTTTTTATTTTTTAGACAAAAATCACGCAAGAAAAAACCTCCTAGATAAATGATTTTAAAAATATGTTTAAACTATATAATTATACTATTTTTTATATTTCTCTACAATCAAGATATAGTATAGATATCTAAAATGATTTTTTCCTGAAAGAATAATATAAGATAGCGAAGATTTTTTTGATTTTTGCTGTAAGATTGTACTAGATGTGTTAAGATTAATAATTGATAAATAAAGGGAGATGAAATTTTGACAAATTTATTATTGATTATTGTGAGCTGCACACTTGTGATTTTAATCATGAGTTAGGCGAATAAAATAGTCAGCGTATATAGAAATATGTACGTAGAGATAGACAACGAGCTATCCAATACTGTTTGAATTGCTGGAAAACCCTAAAGATATCTGAACTACA
>ERZ791829.1933-NODE-1933-length-10672-cov-10.849204_pt1 | contig 10672 bp, 8 predicted proteins | sample MGYA00510296_ERZ791829 | MGnify/ENA primary metagenome ERZ791829 (study PRJEB30046, sample SAMN00791973) | human gut metagenome | study: EMG produced TPA metagenomics assembly of the A metagenome-wide association study of gut microbiota in type 2...
TGAGTTTTAATCTAAGGGTTTACATTCAGTTACAGTTTTTAGATAAATTTCGGGGGTTTCCGTTCAATATCAAGTCTGCATATCCAATCGGGTCATTGTAGATTAGATAGTCCAGCTCTGACCGCTGATACATATTGTCAGCAACCTCATTCTCCACGGCTATTGTATCAATAGCAATCATACTGCCATCTAAGAATTTCAGTTCCACACAGGCATTATCCATGTTGAACTCACAAGAAATCAACCTATCCATAAGAAACCTCCACTTTGCTGGATGTTAGATCATCCCAAAATATTTGAATGCTTCTCGGATTGCTTTCTCTTTTTCCGGTGGACACTGGGGCTGTCTGGAATCCTCGGACTTCGGCAAATTATAGTTCTTACCAACCCCAATCCCACATTTTCGTTTAATCTGTGAGATATAGAGGTTGGACACCTTTAACCCGGTATGCTCCAACACATACTCCTTGATCTGCGGATAGGTTGCCCCATCCTGAAATTCGGACATATCCATATCTTCCAAAGAGAACTCAACCCGAATCTTTTTCGAGTCGACCTCACCCTTGGAAAGCAAGACAACCGTCTCGATATGCTCGCTGTGCGGGAACATATCCACCGGGGTGCTGCTCTCCACGCGGTAACCCTTTTTCGTCAGCAGGGCGAGGTCACGGGCCAGCGTTTCCGGATTGCAGCTGACGTAGACCACCCGCTTCGGGGCCATGCGGGCCATGCTCTCGATGAACTGCGGGGTGGAGCCCTCCCGCGGCGGATCCATGAAGATCACATCCGCACGCTCCCCGGCTGCGGCGGCTTCGCTGATCCAGCGGGTAGCGTCGGCGGCAAAGAAGCGGGCATTCTTCACGCCGTTGTGCTTTGCGTTGCCGATGGCGTCCTGCACGGCGTCGCGGTTCAGCTCCACACCCACCACCTGCTTTGCGTGGTCGGCAGCCGTCAGGCCGATCGTACCGATGCCGCAGTAGGCGTCCAGCACCACTTCTTTCCCGGTGAGATGCGCCGCTTCCACAGCCAGACCGTACAGCACCTCGGTCTGGCTGTGGTTGATCTGGTAAAAGCTGCGGGGGCTGAGGGCATAGGTCTTGCCGCAGAGGGTATCCAGAATATAACCCTTGCCATACAGCACCTTTTCCGCATCACCCAGCACGACGCTGGTCTTGCGGGGGTTCACGTTCTGCACCACGGTGGTCACGGTCACGCCCCGCTTCTCGGCTTCTGCCAGCAGGGCCCGCACAAAGTTCTTGGCTCCGGGCAGCACGGCCTGCGCAGTGACCAGCACCACCATCACCTGCCCGGTGGCAACGCCCCGGCGCAGCAGACAGTGGCGCACAAGGCCGGTGCCCTTGTCTTCGTTATAGGGCTGATAGCGGCAGGCAATGGCCGCCGCCCGCACGGCCTCCATGGTCTTGTCCAGCACTTCGTCCTGCAGCAGGCAGCGTTCCACCGGCAGCACCTTGTGACTGTTCGCTGTGTAGATGCCGGAGGTGAGTTTTCCACCCCAGCCGGTGGTGAAGGTCGAAATCACCTTGTTGCGGTAATGATAAGGGTCCTCCATGCCCCGGATGGCGTTCACCGGGCCGTACTTGCCCAGCAGCTTTTTCACGGTGGCTTCCTTCTGCTTCAGCTGCTCGGCATAGTCCAGCCCCAGCAGCGGGCAGCCGCCGCAGTTCTTGGCTCTCAGCTTGCAATCCATGTTTCTCTCTCCTTTTACCCGTAGGGGTCATACAGATCATATTCTTCCGCTTCCAGGTGCTTTTCCTCCAGCACCTTCATGGCCTGTTCCAGTTCGCTCTGCCCGCAGCCGCTCTCGCTGACCAGCGCCCGCACAGCTGCGGCAAGGTCCCCGCCAAAGAGGGTGTCCAGCCGCTGGCGCATGCTCCACACACCGTAGGCACGCTGGGTGACCGTGGCCGCATAAATGTTGTGGTTGCCCTGCTTGCCGCTCTTCACCCAGCCTTTTTCTTCCAGCCGGTACAGAAAATTGAGCACCGTGGCCGGGGCCCAGCCTTTACCGCGGAGTTTTTCGTCAATATCCCGCCGGGTGGCGGGTTCCCGGCAGGCCCATACCGCCAGCATGACCTGCTCCTCGGCCGCCGACAGCGGCCGCAGCCGGTCCGGGAGTCCGTACATCTGCGCAGCCCCTCCTTTCGCGTTTTTCTTTTACGTTTGTCTCTGTTGTTCCATTATACCGGGTTTTGTCGGAAAAGGCAAGAGGCAGAAGTCCCGATGAAATCAGGCTATTTCAGCCTGTTTTTACAGTTGTCTCTGTTTTTGTCTTTGCTCGGCGTACATTTGTGTGCTTTGTGCCTGCACAGGGGCTTTTCCGGCAGTATCTTTGTGCAAAGATGCTCTTGTTTTCGTGCCCGCAAAACCGGTATACTACGGCTACGGAAATGATCCAGAAGGCATCGCAAAACAGTCGATGCTTCGTGATACAGGAAAGGGAGAGTTCATTATGGCACGAGTATACAACTTCAGCGCAGGCCCCAGCATGCTGCCCGAGAAGGTCCTCCGGCAGGCACAGGCAGAGCTGCTGGAATACGGCGACAGCGGCCAGAGCGTGATGGAGATGAGCCACCGCAGCAAGTGGTTCGACGCCATCATCAAGGACACTGAGGCCACCCTGCGCCGCGTGATGAACATCCCCGACAACTACAAGGTGGGCTTCTTCCAGGGCGGTGCCACTCAGCAGTTTGCCATGGTGCCGCTGAACTTTATGACCACCGGCAAGGCGGACTACATCGTCACCGGCAACTTCTCCAACCTGGCCGCCAAGGAAGCCGCCAAGTTCGGCGAGGCCAACATCGTGGCATCCAGCAAGGACAAGAACTTCACCTACATCCCGGATGTGAACGCCATCCCTTACAATCAGGATGCCAGCTATATCCACATCTGCCAGAACAACACCATCTTCGGCACCCAGTACGTCGAGGTGCCCCAGGTGGAGGGCGTGCCGCTGGTGGCGGACATGAGCTCCATGATCCTCTCGAAGCCCGTGGATGTGACCAAGTACGGCTGCATCTACTTCGGTGTGCAGAAGAACGTGGCCCCCGCCGGCATGGCCATTGCCATCGTCCGGGACGACCTGCTGGGCCATGCCGCCGACAATGTGCCCACCATGATGAATTACACCACCCTGCTGAACAAGGACAGCATGTACAACACCCCGCCGTGCTGGTGCATCTACATGACCGGTCTGGTGCTCAAGTATCTGGAAAACGACATCGGCGGTCTGGCCAACATGCAGAAGATCAACGAAGCCAAGGCCAAGGTGCTGTATGATTATCTGGACGGGCAGGAATTCTTCACGAACCCCGTGGAGCACCGTTACCGCAGCACCATGAACGTGACCTTCACCAGCCCCAACCCCGACCTGGACAAGAAGTTCTGCGCCGAGGCCGCCGAGGCCGGGTTCGTGAACCTGAAGGGCCACCGCCTGGTGGGCGGCATGCGCGCTTCCATCTACAACGCCATGCCAGCCGAGGGTGTGGACAAGCTGGTGGACTTCATGGAGAAGTTCCGCAAGGAGAACGCATAACAGAGGGGATTCAAGATATGTATACCATCAAAACTTTGAACGCCATCAGCCCGGTGGGCCTGGCTAAGCTGAACAAGAACCTGTTTGACGTGGCGGTGGACGCCGATGCCCCGGACGGCATTCTGGTGCGCAGCGCCGACCTGCTGAACACCACCTTCAACGACAATCTGCTGGCCATTGCCCGGGCCGGTGCCGGGGTCAACAACATCCCCCTGGACCGCTGCAGTGAGCAGGGCATCGTGGTGTTCAACACCCCCGGTGCCAACGCCAACGCTGTGGCCGAGCTGGTGATCGGCATGCTGATCGCCGGCAGCCGCAATGTGGCTGTTGCTGCCCAGTGGTGTCAGGGCCTTGCCGGCGACCCCGCCATGGCAAAGACCGTGGAAAAGGGCAAGAAGCAGTTCGTGGGCAACGAGATCAAGGGCAAGACGCTGGGTGTCATCGGTCTGGGTGCTATCGGCTCCCGCGTGGCCAACTGCGCCATTGAGCTGGGCATGGAGGTCTACGGCTACGACCCCTACATCTCCATTGATGCCGCATGGAACCTGAGCAGTCAGGTACACCATTGCGTGAACCTGAACGACATGCTGCCCCTGTGCGACTACATCACCATCCATGTGCCCTACCTGCCCACCACCAAGGACACCATCAATGCCCAGACCCTGGCCCTGTGCAAGGACGGGGTCAAGATCCTGAACTATGCCCGCGGTGAGCTGGTGAACACAGCCGCCCTGCTGGAGGCCATGGACGCCGGCAAGGTGTCCGGCTACATGACCGACTTCCCGTCGGAAGCCATCCTGGGCAAACCCGGCATCGTGTGCACCCCTCACCTGGGCGCTTCCACCCCGGAAGCCGAGGACAACTGCGCCGTGATGGCCGCGCAGGAGATCAGTGACTACCTGAAAAACGGCAACATCACCCACTCGGTGAACATGCCGGAGGTGCACCAGCCCCGTGCCGGCGGCAAGCGCATCTGCATCATCCACAAAAACGAGCCCGGCATGATCAGCCAGATCACCGCCCTGACCACCGAGGCCGGCCTGAACATCGAAAACATGGTGAACAAGAGCAAAAAGAATATGGCCTACACCATGCTGGACGCCACCGGTGCCGTGGATGCCCGCCTAAGCGAAAAGCTGAGCGCAATCCCCGCCGTGATCCGGGTCCGGATCCTGTAAATCCTCCCCTGCCAAAGGAGCCGCCGTGCAGCTGCACGGCGGCTCCTTTTTTCACAGCATGATGCCGTCCATCTGGGATTGCTCCGGGAAGGAGCGGCTGTATTTCCGCTTGGCGATCTCGATAAAAGACTGCACCTCCAGCCGGGGCGTGTGGCGCATGGCCGCGATCTCCACCGTCACCGGGGGGTAATCCAGCAAAGGCACCTTGGTGATGCCCGGGATCACTGCATCGTCCAGACAGGGCACGATGGACATGGCGGTGCCCATGGTGATCATGATCAAAGCCCCCTCAAAGCTGGGGGTGATCTTGCTGCAATCCACCCCCACCTGGGCCAGCTCCTCCAGGGAGGGGCCCTGGCAGGCAGAAAGGAAGCTGTCAAAGGCTCCGGAGGACACCACGCTCTGGCCCTTCAGGTCCGCCAGGTGCAGAGCCTTGCGGTCTGCCAGGGGACAGTTGGGGTTCATAAGCACATAATAGGCCAGGGAGAACAGGGGCGTAAAGGAGACATCCCGGTCGCTGGAATGCTCAGTGGCGTAAAAAAAGCCGATATCCAGCTGGCCGGACCGCAGTTCCTCCAGAGGGCGGCGGTTGCTCTGGGGGATCACTTCCACCTGGGCGTTGGGGTACTGCCGCTGGTACTCTGCCAGGATGCTGGCAAAGGTGCCGTAATCAAAGAGCTGCCGCAGCCCCACCACCAGATGGGACCGGTCTGCGGCCTGGATATCCTGGGCCTTTTTCAGGGCCTGGCGGCCAAAACTGGTCATCTGCACCATGTCCAGGTAAAAGGACTGGCCGGCGGCGGTGAGCTTGGTGCGCCGGGTGGTGCGGTCGAACAGGTGGAGCCCCGTCTCCTTTTCCAGGGTGTTGATCTGGTAGGTGATGGCAGGCTGGGTGGTGAACAGCCGCTGGGCCGCTGCGCTGAAATTCAGCTCCTCTGCTACGGCAATAAAGCACTCCAACTGGTAAATGGTCATAGAAACAGCCCCCCTCCCTGCAAAACTTGTACTTCTTTTATTATAGCGGATTTCTTTTCTGTGGTAAAGCGGCCATGGATTTATAAACATTTTTGATAAATCCTGGATTTTTTTCAATTTTACAGCAGAGCGAAACTTTGCTATAATCATGTCAATGTTCAAAACATACGATGGAACAGAAGAAAACGAAGAAGAACCTATTAGAAGAACAAGAAGAAAGAAAGGCAAACTACTATGGCTAAGATCTCTCGCCGCAACTTTATGCGCGGTGCCGCTATGGGCACCATGGGCGCAGCTGCTGCCGGTCTGCTGACCGCTTGTGGCAACACCGCTTCCAGCACCACCAGTGCTCCCGCTTCCAGCGCAGCATCCTCTGAGGCTGCTTCTGTTGTTACCAAGCCCTCCACCCCCGTGGACGGCAAGTACGTCACCAAGGCTATGGGCCACGAGAGCTGGGTCCATGTGGCTACCACCTTCTTTGAGGGCAAGATCACCGCTTGTGAGGTGCTGTCCCACGAGGAGACCATCGGCATCGGCAACTACGCCTGCTCCCGCATCCCCGCCGCCATCGTCGAGCACCAGAGCATCAACGTGCCCAACCTCCGTGGTTCCTCCATCACCTCCATGGCCGTGAAGGCTGCCGTGAAGGAGGCCATTGAGCTGGCTGGCTACAACGTGGACGACTTCTCCAAGGAAGTCACCCTGGAGACCTCCAACGAGGTCATCGAGGAAGAGGCTGATGTGGTCATCATGGGTGCCGGCACCTCCGGCCTGACCTGCGCCTGCCGCCTGCTGGAGGCTGGCTACAGCGTCATCCTGGTGGAGAAGCGGGACATCCCCGGCGGCTCCATGTCCATGACCTACGGCGGCGTGGCCACCGCAGGCTCCCAGCTGCAGTACAACTACGACGTGGACGGCAGCTTCCGCAGCTCTGCCATGGGCACCCTGGAAGGCATGATGAACTTCTGGCAGACCATGGAGCAGTACCACCGCACCGAGTTCTTCAACGGTGAGATGCCCTACATGACCAAGCAGTACACTGTTGCTGGCGATCTGGTGGACTGGATGTCCAGCATCGGCATCGGCTTCAACACCATGGGCAACTACGAGAGTGCTACCCAGTACGGTGCTTCCACCCCCTACCTGGCTCCCGGCTGCTACGAGGGCGGCGCAGGCTATGCTATGATGTTCATGGCACAGCGTGTGGAGAAGTACGAGAAGGGCAAGATCATCTACTCCACCAGCGTCACCGACCTGATCAAGGACGAAAGCGGTCGTGTGGTGGGCTTCCACGCTAAGGGCGACAACGGCGCAAGCTACACCCTCCGTGGTAAGGCTGTGTGCCTGGCATCCGGCGGCTTTGCCAAGAACCCCGAGATGCTGAAGAAGTACAACCCCGACTACGCCGACTTCTTCTTCAACTGCGCTTCCAGCATGACTGGCGAGGGCATCCAGATGGGTATCGACGCCGGCGGCTATGTGGAGTGCGCTAACCGCGCTCTGCCCGCCTTCCTGTCCAGCTACAAGAGCAAGTTCGAGCTGGCCTTCATCCACCAGTCTGCCCCTGGCATCATGGTCAACGTCCGTGGTGACAACATCGGCAACATCATCTCCGACAACCACTACACCATGGCTAAGGCTAAGCTGAACAAGGACAACGGCGACACCTTCTACTATGTATTCGACGAGGCTTCTGCTGTGAAGCTGCGTGACAGCGAGTCCTACGGCTTCAACGGCTATGTGGCTATGTTCGAGAAGGGCGAGGCTGTCCACTACGACAGCGTGGAGAAGGCCTCTGAGGAGCTGAACCTGCCCAACCTGGCAGACGCCATCGAGGCCAACAACGCCGCCGCTCTGGCTGGTGAGCCCGACGAGTTCGGCCGCCGCAACTGCCCCTACATCGAGACCCGTGACGGTCTGTGGGCTATCCGTGTGGACCCCACCTTCTACCTGACCACCGCTGGTCTGGCCATCGACACCGATTGCCATGTGCTGAACGAGGAGAAGAAGGCGATCCCCGGCCTGTACGCTGCCGGCGACGTCTGCGGCTCCATCGAGGAGAAGGACGCCAAGCAGTACGGCATGGGCTTTGACGCCGCTCTGACCTACGGCTACATCATGGGCGAGACCCTGAAGAAGGAGATCTGATCTTCCCTTCCGGCACCCTGACACAATGCAAGAAGGCTGCTGCACACACTGTGCAGCAGCCTTCTTTTTTGTTTGTTCTAAAAGGAGAGCGCTTATTCCAGGCCCTTCTGCTGGGCGTACTCTTCCAGCAGTTCCCGCTCCAGGAAGGGGGTCTTGACGCCCTCGCGGTCGCGGTAGGTCTCGTGGCCCTTGCCGATAACGGCGATCAGGTCCCCCTCCTGGGCATGGTCCACGGCATAGTGCAGGGCGTCCAGCCGGTCCGGGATCTCCACGAACTTGGCATCCGGGTTGCCCTTGTTCATGCCCACGCGGATATCCGCAAGGATGTCCTCCACCTTCTCAAAGCGGTTGTTGTCCTCGGTGAGGATGGAGAAATCGGCCATCTTGGCGCAGATCTCGCCCATGCCGTAGCGGCGCAGCTTGGAGCGGTTGCCGCCGCAGCCGAACACCACCACCAGACGGTGGGGCTTGTAGGCCCGCAGAGTGGTGAGCAGGCTTTCGGTGGACACCTCGTTGTGGGCGTAGTCCAGCAGGATGGTGAACTTTTTGCTGATGGGCACCAGCTCCACGCGGCCCTTGACCACGCACTTGCCCAGACCGTCGTGGATGGCCTGATCCGGCAGGCCCAGCACCTTGCCCACGGCCAGCGCAGCCAGTGCGTTGTACACGCTGAACTCGCCGGGCATATTCACCTTCACGTCCATCTCGTCCTTGCCGGTGACGTGGAACTTCACACCCAGGAAATCGTGGGTGCGCAGCAGCTCGTAGCCGCTGGCGCGGTAATCGGCCTGCTCGCTGCGGCCATAGGTCACCAGCTTGCAGGTGTGTCCCTCCAGCAGGGCTTCGGTGTTCTCGTCGTCGATGTTCACCACACCCACATCACAGCGCTGGAACAGCTGACCCTTCCAGCTGCGGTATTCCTCAAAGGTCTTGTGCTCACCGGGGCCGATGTGGTCCGGCGAAAGGTTGGTGAACACGCCCACATCGTAGTGCACACCGGCTACGCGGTCCATCATCAGGCCCTGGCTGGACACCTCCATCAGGGCCGTGTCGCAGCCGGCATCCAGGAACTCCCGGAAGGTCTTTTGCAGCTCGTAGCTCTCCGGGGTGGTGTTGGCGGTGTCCTTGTGGCGGCCCATGTAGTAGATGCCGTTGGTGCCGATCATGCCCACCTTGCGGCCGGCAGCTTCCAGCACGCTCTTGATCATGTGGGTGGTGGTGGTCTTGCCCTTGGTGCCGGTCACGCCGATCATGGTCATCTTGCGGGAAGGGTTGCCAAAGAGGTTGGCGCTCATCAGAGCCATGGCATAGCGGCTGCTTTCCACCTTCACCACAGTCACGCCCGGCACGGCGGTCAGGTCGATGTCGTGCTGGATGACCAGTGCGCTGACGCCCTTGGCGGCACAGTCTGCGGCAAACTCGTGGCTGTCGCGCTGGGTGCCCACGATGCACACGAACAGCAGGCCCGGGGCCGCCTTGCGGCTGTCATAGATGATGTCGTTGATCTCGGTCTCCGGGCTGCCCTGCACCAGCGTGTAAGGCACGCCCTCCATCAGTTGTTCCAATTTCATACAGTCTACGCTCCTCCAAAACATTGATGTGGGGTCACATGGGGTTCTCGTCCTCGTTGGCGGTCATGCGGGCGGGGTCGGTCAATGCAGGCTCCTCCGGCGTCGTGTCCTCCGCCGGGGCGGCCTGCGGGGTCTCTTCGTCGGTCAGGCTGCTGTCCGCAGTCTCCTCCGGCGTTTCCGGCTCCACCTTTTCCGGCACTACATAGCCGGAGGGCAGGACCGGGTCGCCCTGTGCAAAATAGATCTTGCGGGTGCTGCCGGCACTGACATGGCTGAAGTCCAGCCGCCCGGTGTCGGTGGCCGCGCAGCCCTTGCCGTCCTCGTTGTTCAGCATGTAGCGGGCGCGGTCCAGCTTATAATCCAGATCGTTCAGCGTCCCCAGCAGCACGCTGATGCGGTCCTGATACAAAAAGGCGATCTGCTCGGTGTCCGCAAATTCAATGCGGGTCACATCGCTCAACATGCCGTACTCGTCCAGCTTGGTCTGCAGGGTCGCCAGCGCGCTCATCTTTGCGTCGGTCTCGTCCACCACGCCGGATGCACTGCTGTCGGATGCGGCACTGGTGCTGGCCGTGCTGTCGGCCTCCGGTGCGGCAAAGCTCAGCTGCTCGCCCGGGGCGGCGGTGGTCGCTTCACCGCCGTACAGGGTGCACAGCCCGTCCGGCTGCGCGGGGTCTGCGGACAGGATCTTGAACTTGTCCGAAAGGGTCAGCCAGCTGCTGCCCGCCTGCACTGCATAGGTGGGGGTGGCTTCGGTCACCTGCACCACCACGGTGTTGGGGTAGTCGCGCACCACGCGGATGGATTCCAGCAGCGGATACTGGCGTTCCAGCTCTGCAGCCTTCGCACCGGAGTCAAAGCTGAAGATGTTTTCCTCCACCTGCACCCCCAGTGTCTGCAGGATGCTGTCGGCGGAGTACCCGGCGATCTCGGTCACCTGGGTGCCATCCGCCGTCTGCACCTGAATGGCGCTGATGCGGAACAGCATGGTCACCGTGAGATACATGCCGATCCCGATGACGCACAGCAGCAGCCCAAATGTTGCCAGACGGCGGAGCCTCCGCCGCCGACGGATGGCGGCACGGGTCAGGCGGCGCTTTTTGCGGCCTTCCCGGCGCTGTGCGTCCCGCTGCGGAGCGGGGCGCAGCTTCTGGTTTTTATTGTACCCCTGTCCCTGCTGCTGCAGGCGGGCGGCAGACCGGCTGTTCTGCGCAGGCCGGCCGTTCCGGTTCGCAGGACGCTGGGCC
>ERZ791829.1935-NODE-1935-length-10655-cov-2.517170_pt1 | contig 10655 bp, 9 predicted proteins | sample MGYA00510296_ERZ791829 | MGnify/ENA primary metagenome ERZ791829 (study PRJEB30046, sample SAMN00791973) | human gut metagenome | study: EMG produced TPA metagenomics assembly of the A metagenome-wide association study of gut microbiota in type 2...
GTCGACGCTGCGTCCCACTCTGCGGGCGGGGATGCCGCCGCCGTAGAGGACGAGCGGCACGGTAGTGTCGTAGCCGTACATCGACCCCGATTTCGACCGCACGTCCGGCCGCTCCTCGATGCAACCGGGCATGAGGTTGACCACCACGTCGCCCGAACGGCGGGGATAGAAGCTGTTCTGCATCTTGCGGGCATAGCCGCTGCCGAAGTAGCTGGTCCGCATGGCCGTAGCCGAGAGAGCGTGCGAAACGCCCCGGAACTGCATGGCGAACGTGGCCACTTCGTTCTGAATATCTGCCAGGCTGAGGTCTTTCTCATACACGAGGTTGTGATTCAGGTACAGGCATTTGTCTTCGTACTCCAACACCCAGTTGCCCGGTCCGTAGCGGGCGCTGAGAAATCCGTTTACGATCACTTCGAACTGGCGCGTATTGAACCTGTCGCACGCTTCGCGGCCGAAATCGTAGGAGGGGCTGCTGCCGTGATCCGACGTGAGTATGACGAGTACTTCATGAGGCTTGAACAGCGTATAAACGTATGTCAGGAACTCTTCCAGATCTTGATCGAGCCGGTAGTACATGTCTTCGGCTTCGATCGATTCGGGGCCGTAGGCCTCGCGGATCGCACGCGGGGCGTCGAGGCAGATGTTCAGCAGGTCGGTCCGGTCCCGTTTGCCGAGGTCGAGTTGTGTCAGGGCCGTTTTGGCGAATTGAAGCGTCAGGCAGTTGCCTGCCGGCGAATACAGGATGTTGTCGTAGCGGCTTTCGGAAGGGGCTTTCGACGAGATCCGTTTGACGGCGTCGGCCGAGGTGTCGGCCGAACGCTTTTTCTTGGCCATGGAACTCATCAAGACGATGTCCGAACAGCGTTTGTTGCGGTATTTGTCGTCGTTCAGCAGGGAGTGCCACGGTTCGCCGATGTAAGAAAGGTAGAGTTTGTCCGCATTGAATCTTTTGACCCAGGCCGGTAAAACGGGCAGGTAGTAGGTGGAGGTGGTCCAGTTGCAGGAAACGCTGTCCATCCAGAAGGTCATGCCTTCGCGTCCGCCCATCACCACGGCCGAAATCGGGTCGAGAGCTACGGTTACCGACCGACTGTCGGGAGATTGCCGGAGCAGGGCCTCCCCGACGGTCGGGGCGATCAGGTTGCGGGGCGAGTAGGCGCCGTTGCCGTGGTAGTATTCGGGATCGCGGACGCTGGGGTCGTCGATGAGCCCGACCGTTTTATTGACGATGTAGTCCCGCCAACGGGTCGAAATCACGCCATGCGTCGAGGGCATCGCTCCCGTGGTGAGCGTGGCCAGCGATACGGGGGTCGAAGTTTGCAGATAGTCGTAGGAACCTTCCGTGAAGCGGGCGCCGCCCTCTGTCAGACGCAGAAATCCGCCCGTGCCGAACTGGCTCCGGTAACGGTCGATGTCGTCCGGACGCATGGAGCTTACGACTAAATTGATGACCAGACGGGGCGGAGTGTTTGCGAGGATCGGCAGAACACCCGGCAGCAGGAGCAGGACGAGCAGGATTTTCTTCATTTTTTCGCGTGTGACTATCGAACGGCAAATTTATGAATTTATTTAGTATTTTCTTCATTTGTTTTGTGCCGTCCTTCAAAAAAAGAAATCGAATGCCGGAGCCGGATTTCATTCTCGGTTTTCCAGCAGTGCGAAAAATTCGCCGGCCTGCCGTCCGTCGATGAATCCGTGGTGTACGTCGAGCGATACGGGCATCGTAAGCCGATCGCCGGACCGGGTCAGTTTCCCGGTGGAGATGCGGGGTATGGAGTCGCCTCGATTGGCCGACCGGGCATGTTTCATTTCCGTAAAGGCGAACCAGGGAACAGCCGAAAAATAGATCAGATCCGTGCGCCCGGCTCCCGCTCCCAGACAAAGACCGTCCGCTGCCTTTACGCGTTCCGTTTCCCGCTCGGCCGCCCGGATGAATTCGTGCAGGTCGGAAAAGTACTCGAAGAACCCGTAGCCGAAGCTGCCGTCCTCGCGTCCGATAGTCGGGCTCGCGTGGATTCGGTCGTAACAGACCACTTCCCCGTTTTCGATCCGGTATCGGAATGCCTCGATCCGGTTTACGGCCGTTAGAATACGGTGCAGGGAACAGAGGAAGAACGAAGTACGCCTCTTCTTGGCTTCGAGGTAGCACTCCGTAAAATCGACCGGAACGACCGTTCCCCAGAAGGGATCGTCCATTCCGTTGAAAAATTCATAATGTTCGCGTCTTTTCCAGGTCGTCGTGTCGATTTTGTACTTCATATCGTTTTTATAGAAACTGGTTGAAAAATTCTTTTTCTCGGTTGAGGTCTATTTCTGGAAGCGATTCGATGATTTCCAGTTGTTTGCGGCAGAATCGACGGTATTCGTCGCTTTCGGGGTGTAGCGGCCGGTGGCCGGCGGCGGTCGTCAAGGCTTCGACTTGCGGGAGTTTTCTGCGGGCCTCCTCGGTGAGGGTCGCTGCGGTGAAGAGTTCCCAGATGTATCGCTGTGCCTGTTGCGAGGGGTGTACCAGGTCGTCGGCATAGAAACGATAGTCACGCAGGTCGTCCGTAAGGATTTCGTAGGCAGGGAAGTAGGTTGTGTCGGCATGTCGGCGGCAGATTTCGTCGATGGCCAGGCGAAGGGTCGCTTTGCTCAAAAAGTTGTCGGGCAGACCGTCCCCGAGGTGCCGGACGGGACTGACCGTGAGGATCACTTGCTTTCCGGCGAGCGGGCCTGCCTGCAGATCGTCGTAGCGGGCGACGATCTCTTCGACGGTCAGACGCCGGCGCCGAAAGAGTTCTGCAGGTTGCTTGTGGCAGTTGGCCACGATCTCTCCGGTCGAGCGGAGCTCGTACACCCACGCTGTCCCGAAGGTAAGAATCACGCGGTCGGCTTCGCGCAGGGCGCTGGCTCCTGCCCTGCGGGCCAGATTCATTTTCGAGAGAGCCATTTTCTGCGAACCGTCCGAAAAAGCTCCGTGAAAACCGTAGTGGAACCAGAGCCCGTTGCGACAGCCGAGTTCTTCGGGGACGACCTCTTGCGGCGCGGCGTAGGATTCGAGGGTTGCAGCGAGCGAAAGGGGGTTGAACAGGATGCCGGAGGGATTGCTCGTGATCCGAAACCGGGCTCCGGACAGCCGGCCCGAGATGTGTTCGGCGAAACAGGATCCCAACGCCAGCAGACGGTTTTCATAGCCGATCCGGACGGAGAGCGGCGCGATTCGTATTTCAGTGCGGAATTTCATGCCGTAAAGATAGACGGAAACGGCGTAAAACGGAAATTCCCGACAGGGAGTTTTTTCGAGCGGAAAACAGAGGAGGGGGCGGGAAACAGAAAATAAATTTTCGATCGCTCTCGCCTTTCCCTGTCTTTGACATAGTTTTAGATGGGATGCGCCGAGAGAAAACTGCGAACAAGTTCCCGTTTTCTCCCGGCTTTCACTATCTTTGTCATATGATTCGCAAGGCAAATTGTAAGATCAACATCGGGCTGGACGTGCTGCGCCGTCGTGAGGACGGGTATCACGAACTGGCGACCGTAATGATTCCTGTGTACGGGCTGTACGATGTCGTCGAAGTGGAATATGCGGCGCAAACTTCGTTTCGGGCCTGTGGTCTTACAGTCGATTGTCCGGCTGCGGATAATCTCTGTATGAAGGCCGTACGGCTGATGCAGGTGCGCTACGGTGCGGGCGATGTTTCGGTTGCGCTCGACAAGCGGATACCTTTCGGTGCCGGGCTGGGGGGCGGATCGTCCGACGCGACCGCCGTAATCCTGGCGCTCGATGAATTATTCGGGTTGAAGCTTCCGGAGCGGGAGCTGATCGACTGTGCCGCAGCACTGGGAAGCGATACGGCCTTTTTCGTGCGCAATACGCCCCAACTTTGTACGGGACGCGGCGAGGTGATGACTCCCGTGAAACTCGATCTGCGGGGGCTGTGGATCGCTGTGGTAAAGCCTGATTGCGGTGTTTCCACGCGCGAGGCTTATGCCGGGATTCGGCCTGGCGTTCCTGCCGTCCCGCTTGCGGAGCGGATCGCCCGACCTGTGACCGAATGGCAGACATTCCTGAAAAACGATTTCGAACCCCATATTTTTGCCGCCCATCCGGAGATTGCCGCAGCCAAAGCCGCGCTTCTGGATGCCGGAGCCGTTTATGCCGCCATGTCGGGTTCCGGATCGGCCGTTTTCGGGCTTTTCGACGATGAAGAAAAGGCGCGGAGCCGAAGCCTCACGCCTTTTGTCTTTCCCTTACAATAAATAAAACGTTGCCGTTCCGCTGCCGGTTTATTGACGGTTGCATGCCTTGACGGGAATCTTCTCGATGCGTCGCTGGTGACGGCCGCCTTCGAAATCGGTGGCGAGGAACTCTTCGACGAACTCCACCGCCTGGTCGTTGGTGATGAAACGGGCGGGCAGCACGATCACGTTCGCGTTGTTGTGCTGGCGGATCAGGTGGGCGATCTGCTTGTCCCATACGAGTCCCGCACGGATGCCCTGGTGCTTGTTGAGGGTGATGGCCATGCCTTCGCCCGAGCCGCAGAGTCCTATGCCGCGCTCCAGCTCCCCGCTTTCGATGGCGTTGGCCAGCGGGTGTGCGAAATCGGGGTAATCGACGCTCTCCTCGGATTCGGGGCCGAAGTCGAGGACATCCCAACCCTTCGCAGCCAGATAACCTACCAGAAATTCTTTCATTTCATAGCCCGCATGGTCGCTGGCGATACCGATTTTCTTTTCCATAAAGTATTTGAATTTAGTTGATACCTCGTGTACGGCAATATTTCTGCCGCGATCGCTGCCCGTGTTCCGGGCGTTTTCTGAAAAACCGTTCGGACTTGTGTGCCATTCCGAATGATTTTCTCCATATTTTACAAAGTTACGGAAAATAATTCGAAATCGGCTGTCTTTCGCAGACTTTCGTATCGGGATAAAACGGCGATGGTAAAGTACTGCCGACGGACTCCTTTTTCGACGGAGCCCGTTCGGTGCAAGGCATGTTGAGAGACCTGTCGTTACTTTTTCCGTTCATTCGGGTGTTTGCGGCCCGATATGGTGCGAATGACGTTGCAAATCGTTTCTACGATCTGTTCATCGCCGGAGATCGAACTGTCGAGCATCATGTGATAGTAGTGACGTTCGCCCCATTCGCAGCCGGTATAGTGCAGGCAGTGTTCCCGCCGCTCCTGGTCGATACGTTTGAGCAGACTTTGAGTCCGGTTGTCAGCCACGCCGTATTCGGACGCTATGCGTTTCCGGCGGGTCGCTTCGTCGGCGTAGATGAAAAGATGTAAACAGGCGGGGCGGTCTTTCAGTACGAAGTTGGCGAGCCGACCGACGATAACGCACGGTTCTTGGCAGGCGATGTTGCGTATCACCTGGCTCTGTGCGCGAAATACGGCGGTCTGTACCGGGTCGTCGTACATCAGTCGTCCGCTCACGGTTTGTTCGCTCTCTTGTACGGTACTTTCGCCTAATCCGCTTTGCTGCGCGGTCAGCGAGATGAGTTCTCTGTCGTAGAATTTCACGCCCAGCCGTTGCGCCAACCGTTCTCCGATGCGATGTCCTCCGCTGCCGTATTCACGCGAAATAGTGATGACGAACGGCAAAGATTTACGGGCCGACAGGCCGGGACGGTCGTCATCGGAGTTCAGGCCCGTTCTGCGGTTCTGCGGATTGAACGACGAGGCGTGACGGCGTCCGAAGGCGTAGTAGTAGCCTGACGACAGCAGACACGGTACGATCATGCAGAGGAACATGGCGTCATAACCCAGTTGCTTCACCAGTATGCCTGCCAGGAAGCCGCCCGACGCAATACCGAAGTCGAAAGCCACGAAAAACGTGGAGCTTGCCGCCCCGCGCCGTTCGGGTGCTACGGCGTGCATCGCCATCGTCTGTAAGGAGGGCTGGATGGCGCCGAAACTGTAACCCAGCAGAAGAGCCGACAACAGGTAGCACGGTACGTTGTGCGCGAACACCAGCAGCAGAATACCGATCACGATGGCTGCATTGCCGGTGTAAACCAGCCTCGCTTCGCCGTACCGATCGACGGCACGCCCCAGCAGAATACGCGTGGCTACGGTAGCCAGTGCGATGAAGATAAAGTAGATTCCGCCTCCGGGCAAGCGGCAGGAGGCGGCGTAAATCGCCACATATACCTCCACTACGCCATACGCCATCATGAAAAAGAACTGCGTGACGGCGGCGGGCAGGGACATCGGCTCGAACAGCTCCCGAATGCGCAGCGGGGCGTCGGATACCGCGTAGTTGCGGGACCGAATCCCCATGCCTGTCAGCAGGGCCGCCAAAGCCGTCAGCGCAGCGATGGCGAACAACGGTCGGAATCCCCAGGCGTTCATTACCGCCAGCCCTAATGCAGGAGCTACGGCGGTGGATATGGCCATCGAAAGTCCGTACATTCCCAATCCTTCGCCCATGCGTTTGTGCGGGATGATGTCCGTCACCCAAGTGGAAGAGGCATTGCTCGAAGCTGCATGGAACACGCCGTGCGCCGTGCGCAGTATAACGGCCGTCGCGATGCCTGCCGATACGAAATAACCCATCGGGATGAGTGTCATGCCGATAAGTCCCAGTACCAATATCGCGTATCGTCCCCGCGTGTCGATGAGCCATCCCACGAACGGTCGCGATACGATGGAAGCGATGCTGAACAGTGCCGTTGCCAGTCCGATAGTTACCGCATCGCCGCCCAAGTAGGTGACGAAGAAGGGGAAAGTAGGCAGCAGCGCATGAAAATTTACGAAAATAAAGAGATTCACCAGGCAGATTCTTAAGAAAGAACCTGTCCACAATCGATCCTGTGTCGTTGTTCCTTTCATATTTTTTTCGGTTGAGTTATGGCAAAAAAAAGTGTCTGAACAGATAAATCGCAACTGGATTTACGTGTTCAGACACTACTCGTTGTTCTCTTTAACGTCCGCAAAGATACGAATAAGCCGCGAGCAAAAGCAAATTTTTTTGCATTTTGCCGAAGCGAAGTATCTAACGCGAAGTCAAAGATACGAAAAACTGAATGTAAAAGCGAATTTTTTGCAAATGACCGGAACGAAGCGTTTAAGGTCCACCCGAATATGAAAAAAACTTGTCGGGCGGACGTGTTTTCGCAAAAACCGCTAATTTTACTGCGTGAAAACTTTGGGAGCCATACTCGGAAGCTTCTTTCTGGGACTGGGTATCGTCGGTGTCTTCGTGCCGTTGCTGCCGACGACGCCTTTCCTGCTTCTCGCCGCAGCCCTTTACGTTCGTTCTTCGCCACGCCTCTATGCGTGGCTTCTGAACCAGAAGCATCTGGGACCTTATATCCGTAACTTTCGTGAAAACCGAGCAATACCTTTGCAGGCGAAGATCGTTTCCGTGTCGTTGATTTGGCTGACGATGGGGTATTGCATCTTTCGGGTCGTCGATGCATGGTGGTGGGCGCAGCTCGGGCTGTTTCTGCTCGCAGTCGGAACCAGTTGGCACATCCTTTCGTTCGCTACGTTGAGGAAGAAGGAGTAGTCTTCCACGTTTTGCGTTGCGTGTCGAGTACGACGATGCTGACGGCCGCAACGACCAGTCCCACGCCCAGGGCGCTTGTCCAGCCGAACCGCTCTCCGAAGACCGTTGCACCGATGGCTACTGCCGTCAGAGGTTCCAGTGCCCCGAAAATCGACGTGAGCGTCGGCCCGATGAATTTGATCGCCCTGACCAGCGTGATGTTGGAGATCGCCGTGGCCGGGAGCGCCAGTCCGAGAATGGCGAGCCTCTCTTTTCCGTCGGTCACGAGCCGGACACCGCCCGTGAACATACCTCCGCAGAGAAACAGCAGAGCTCCGAAGGCCATGACGTAAAAGGTCAGGGTGGTCGATTCGACCTGCGCCGCGCGGCTCTTGCGTACGCCGATGATATAGCCGGCATAGGCGAATACCGAAACGGCGGCAGCAATGGTCCCCGCCGTGGTATCTCCGCCCCGGCTGCCGATTCCTCCGGTAGAGAGGAGGGCGACACCGGCCAGCGAAACGCCGATGGCCGCTGCCGTTCGCCACGAGATACGTTCGCGGAAAAAGAGTGCCATGGCCAGGGCGACGGCCAGCGGGTACATGAAATGGATGATCGAAGCGACCCCGCTCGAGATATTTTGATAGGCGATCACCAGACTCAATGATGTCGTGGCCCGAAACAGGCTCAAGAAGAATACCGTGCATAGCTCCTGCCGGGAGATGCGGAACCGGCAGCCGCCGGCGAGTCCGATGATTCCCAACGTCAGGGAAGCTACTCCCCAACGGTAGGAGAGCACTTCGAACGACGAGAACCCGTCCGAGAGCAGGAGAATCGAGAACAACGGAGCTAGTCCGAAGGTCGAGGACGACAATGCCGCATAGATGATACCCTTGAAATTCTTCATTTTATGCCAGATATCGTTCTGCGACGCTGATGAGGAATCCCAGCAGCAGGGCATTGAGCAGGATGACCGGAGCCGCCTTACGGTCTTTGCCCGTGAGGATCAGTACGACCGGCAGAGCCATCATGAGAGTCACGGCCATACCGTCCGCCCACCAGGGCAGGTAAGGCAGGTTGCTGTAAAAGACGATCGGTCCGGCAAAAAAATATTGGAGGAAGGCCGACAGGCAGGAGCGGAACGAGAGTTTTTGGGCGATCATCGGGATGATGTCCAGAGCGCCTGCCACGGCACCCGTCATAAGAGCCAGCGTGAAGTGATCCATGGACTATTTCGATGCGCGTTTGCGGTCTGTTTCGTTCAGCAGGATCTTGCGCAGGCGCATGGCGTGCGGAGTGACTTCCACGTATTCGTCCTCCTTGATGTATTCGAGGGCCTCTTCGAGCGAGAATACCTTGGGCGGGGCGATCGAGGTTTTTTCGTCCGATCCCGAAGCGCGCATGTTCGTGAGCTGCTTGGCCTTGGTGACGTTTACCGTGATGTCGTTCTGGCGGGTGTGTTCGCCGATCACCTGGCCTTCGTACACCTGTTCCATCGGAGAGATGAAGAAGCGTCCGCGGTCCTGCAGTTTGTCGATCGAGTAGGCGTAGGCCGTACCCGTTTCGCCCGAGATGATCGAGCCGTTGACCCGCATTTCGATTTCGCCCGTCCAAGGTTCGAATCCTTTCAGGCGATGTGTCATGATCGCTTCGCCGGCCGTTGCCGTGAGCATATTGGATCTCAGACCGATGATACCGCGCGAGGGAATCGTAAATTCGAGCCGCGTACGGTCGCCGTTGGTTTCCATGTTGGTCAGGGTCCCCTTGCGTTTGGTGGCCAGTTCGATCACTGTCCCCGAGTACTCCTGGGGACAATCGACGGTCATCTCTTCGATCGGTTCGCACTTCTTGCCGTCGATCTCCTTGACGATGACCTTGGGCTGTCCTACCTGGAGTTCGTAACCTTCGCGACGCATGGTTTCGATCAGCACCGAGAGGTGCAGCACGCCCCGTCCGAATACGATGAAACTGTCGGCGTTGGCTCCCGGTTCGACGCGCAGGGCGAGGTTTTTCTCCAGCTCGCGGTCGAGGCGCTCCTTGATATGGCGGGAGGTGACGTATTTGCCGTCCTTGCCGAAGAACGGCGAGTTGTTGATCGTGAAGAGCATCGACATCGTAGGTTCGTCGATGGCGATCGGGGGCAGCGGTTCCGGATTTTCGTAGTCGCAGATCGTATCGCCGATTTCGAATCCGTCGATGCCGATCAGGGCGCAGATTTCACCGCAGGGCACTGCATCGACCTTTTTCTTGCCCAAACCTTCGAAAACCATCAACTCCTTGATACGGCTCTTTTGCATCGTCACTCCGTCGCGTTTGGCCAGGGTGACGTTCTGTCCGGTCTTCAGCTCTCCGCGCGTCACTTTACCCACGGCGATACGGCCGATGTAGGAGGAGTATTCGAGCGAGGTGATAAGCATTTGGGGCGTGCCCTCTACGACGGCGGGTTCCGGAATTTCGTCGAGGATGGTGTCCAGCAGCGGAGAGATCGAGTCCGTCGGCTGATTCCAGACGTGGGACATCCAACCCTGTTTGGCCGAGCCGTAGATGGTTTTGTAGTCAAGCTGCTCCTCCGTTGCTCCGAGCGAAAACATCAGGTCGAAAACCTGTTCGTTGACCACTTCGGGACGGCAGTTGGGCTTATCGACCTTATTGATTACCACGATGGGTTTCTTGCCGAGCGAGAGGGCTTTCTGGAGGACGAAACGGGTCTGGGGCATCGTTCCTTCGAAAGCATCGACGAGCAGCAGTACGCCGTCGCACATGTTGAGCACACGCTCCACCTCGCCGCCGAAGTCGGCGTGGCCCGGGGTGTCTATAATGTTGATTTTACAGTCTTTGTAGATGACGGATACATTCTTCGAGAGGATCGTGATGCCGCGTTCGCGTTCCAGATCGTTGTTGTCGAGGATGAGTTCTCCGGAATTTTTGGCATTGTCGCGCAGCACGTGGCTCTGCATGATCATCTTATCGACCAGTGTGGTTTTGCCGTGATCGACGTGGGCGATAATGGCTATATTGCGAAGTTTTTGCATAAAGGGAATTTTAGGTTACAAAGGTAATGAAAATGAGAACAGAGTGTGATGGCCGTGTTCGTTTTTTATAGAATTCCTCTCGATTTTCTGCAAAAGGAGTGGATGTATCGGGGTGTCATGCTGCGGATTATGTCTCCCGGTCGC
>ERZ791829.1951-NODE-1951-length-10593-cov-3.688556_pt1 | contig 10593 bp, 10 predicted proteins | sample MGYA00510296_ERZ791829 | MGnify/ENA primary metagenome ERZ791829 (study PRJEB30046, sample SAMN00791973) | human gut metagenome | study: EMG produced TPA metagenomics assembly of the A metagenome-wide association study of gut microbiota in type 2...
ACATTAACTATCAGTTGGCGCAGGCTGATGACCAGTCAGCCATCTTTGACGGCTATTGCGCTTTTCTTAATTCCTTCGACAGCTCCCTTCCGTTCCAGCTTTCCTTTATCAACCACCGAAGCCGCCCCGAGAGCAAATACAAGCTCAATATCCCCATGAAGGAGGACGGGTACATCGATATGCGAAGTGAGTATGTGGAAATGCTGGAGGGCCAAATTGCAAAGAGCAACAACGGCATTGTGCGGACAAAGCTGCTGACCTTCGGGGTATCGGCAGACAGCCTCGCCGCCGCAAGGCCCCGGCTGGAGCGTGTAGAGGCGGACATTTCCAGCAACTTCAAAAAGCTGGGCGTACAGTCACGACCCCTGAACGGGCTGGAACGCTTAGAGATACTGCACGGCCAGCTTCACCCCGGCGGCACAGAGCCCTTCCGCTTCACATGGGATATGATACCCAAGACCGGAATGGGAACAAAAGATTTTATTGCCCCTACCAGCTTTGACTTCCGCCAAACCCGGCTGTTTCGCATGGGCTCCACTTGGGGAGCGGCCTCCTATATGCAGATTATGGCCTCCGAACTCTCCGACAAGCTCCTTGCCGAGCTGTTGGAGGTGGACGCTGAAATGACCATTACCATGCACATTCAGACCGTCGATCAGGCTAAGGCCATCAAAACCATCAAGGGCAAAGTCAGCGATATTGACAAGATGAAGGTGGAGGAACAGAAAAAAGCCGTCCGAAGCGGTTACGACATGGACATTCTTCCCCCTGACCTCGTCACTTTCAGTCAGGACGCCAAGAACCTGTTGAATGATTTGCAAAGCCGCAACGAGCGAATGTTTCTTTTGACCTTCCTTGTGGTAAATACCGCCGCCACCCGCCGAGAGCTGGACAACGACCTGTTCACCGTATCGGGTATCATGCAGAAGTACAACTGCCTTTTGAAGCGGCTGGACTTCCAGCAGGAGCAGGGCCTTGTGTCCAGCCTGCCCCTCGGCTACAACGGGATTGAGGTACAGCGTGGCATGACAACCAGCTCCACGGCGATTTTCGTTCCGTTTATGACGCAGGAGCTCCGCATGGACGGCGAGGCCATCTATTACGGCCTGAACGCCCTTTCCCATAATGTCATCATGGCAAATCGCAAGAAGCTGAAAAATCCTAACGGGCTGTACCTCGGCGTTCCGGGGAGCGGCAAGAGCTTCAGCGGAAAACGGGAACTTGTGAATGTGTTTCTTGCCACCAATGACCGTATTATCATCCTTGACCCCATGGGCGAATATTCCCCGCTGGTGCGCCAGTTTGGGAAGGATGGGCTTGTGGTGGAGATTGCCCCCAACAGCCCGCATTTCATCAATCCTATGGATTTGGATTTGAGCATGGATGACGAGGTTTCTCCTATCAGTCTGAAATGCGATTTTCTCCTTTCGCTCATGGAACTGATTGTGGGCGGCAAAGACGGCTTACAGCCCGTCGAGCGTACCATCATTGACCGCTGCGCCCGTATGGTGTACCGGGATTTGCTCAACGACCCGGAACACGCACCTATGCCGACGCTTCAAGACCTGTATGACCTTCTGTGCCAGCAGAGCGAGCCCGAGGCAAAGCGGCTGGCAACGGCCCTTGAAATCTATGTGTCGGGCTCACTCAACCTGTTCAACCACAAAACCAATGTGGACTATAAAAACGCCCGAGTGCTGTGCTTCGATTTGAAGAAGCTGGGCTCCGGGCTCCGCAAAATTGCCATGCACATTCTCAACGACCTGTCCAACAATCAGGTTTCCTACAACTTCTCCTGCGGTATTGCTACATGGTGCTATTACGACGAGTTCCATGTGCTGTTGCAGGACGAGTTGACTTCCAGCTATTTTGTGACCATCTGGAAAATGCTCCGTAAAAAAGGATGTGTTCCCAGCGCCCTGACCCAGAATGTGAAAGACCTCCTTGCCAGCCGTCAGATCGAGAACATCTTTGAGAACTCTGATTTCATGGTGCTTTTGTCACAGGCACAGGGAGACAGGCAGATTTTGGCGAAGCAGTTGGGTATCAGCCCCCACCAGCTTTCCTATGTGACCCACTCCAATCCCGGCGAGGGCCTTTTGTTCTTCGGAAATGTGACCATTCCGTTTGTTGACCGTTTCCCGAAGAATACCAAGCTCTATTCCATTATGACCACCCGCCCGGAGGAAAAGGAGGCCCAGAATGAGTAAGGACGCTTCGGGACAGGTTGACCCGAAGAAAACAAACGGTGAGAAACGGGTAAAGCGTGGGCGGCTCCACTTCACTGAGGAAGAAGTGACCCGTCAGGCCGGGGAGCAGGCTTCGGGCCAAGTTGGCCCGAAGCCCCAGAGCACCGGGAAATTCAAGCAGGACGGGGAACGGGAAAAACCGTCCTCCCGATTGCGTCAGGAGGGCGAGGCCCGCCGGGATACCGCCCATGAGGAACAGGCCGCCCAAAAGGACAAGAAGGACAAACAGGAGAAAAAGAAGGAACGGGCCGAGGCCAAGGCCGAGCACTCCGCTGTCAAGCTGGAAATGGCCAAGGAAAAGCTGGCCCAGCAGAAGCCCCAGAAGCCTCCCAGCCTCCCCAAACGGGCGGCAATGGCGGCGGGGGCTGGCGTGTGGGCCTACGGCCACCGCAAGATACACGAGGTCGAGTATGAGAATGTGGGCGTGGAGAGCGCCCATAAGGCCGAGCTTCTGACAGAGGCCGGGGTACATAAGGCTACCCGCTATGTCAAACGGCGTATCCGGGAGCACCCGGCCCGTCAGGTGGAGAAATGGGAGCACAAGACCATGAAGGCCAACGCCAACCTCCACTATCAGCAAATGGCACAGGAGCACCCGGAGCTTCAAAGCAACTTCCTTTCCCGCATGGCCCAGAAGTGGAAAATCAAGCGGGAGTACGCCAAGCAGGCCCGGGAGGCCGCAAAACAGACCGCCAAGGCGGCGGGTGCGGCGGCTACCACCACCGAGAAAGCGGCGGCCTATGCCGCCCAGTTTGTGCGCCGTCACAAGGGTGGGGCTGTCATTATTCTGCTGTTGTTCTGCCTGTTCCTGATTTTGAACTCCGTCTTTTCCGCCTTCCCTTCGCTGGGTACTGGCATGATGAACGCCGTGGTCGGCACCTCCTACACCGCCGAGGACGAGGATATTTTAGGGGCCAACGAGGACTATACGGCCCTTGAAAACGACCTCCGCCAGAAGATCGCCAACATTGAGCGCACCCACCCCGGCTATGACGAGTACCGCTACGATGTGGACGAGCTGGGCCACAACCCTTACGAGCTGACTTCCTACCTGATTGCCAAGCTCCGCACCTACACCCGTGAGAATGTGCAGGGCGAGCTGCGGACCTTGTTCGAGGCGCAGTACAAGCTGACGCTGACCGAGGAAGTGGAGATACGCTACCGCACCGAAACGGACACATGGACGGACGAGGACGGAACCACCCATACGGACACCTACGAGGTGCCGTATGAGTATTACATTCTCCATGTGCGGCTCCAAAACAAGACCCTTCCCGTGGTGGTCAACTCTCTTTTGGACGCCGAGCAGAAGGAAATCTACGACATAACCTTGGAGCTCAAAGGCAATAAGCCCTATCTGTGGGATGACATTTACACAGGCGGCGGCAGCTATGACCCCGGAAGTAATTACACCATACCGGGCGAGGCCCTTTCCGACCCGGCCTTTGCGGCCCTTATCACGGAGGCGGAAAAGTATCTGGGCTGGCCCTATGTGTGGGGCGGCTCCAGCCCTTCCACCTCCTTCGACTGTTCCGGCTTCGTCTGCTGGGTCTATACGGCAAGCGGCGTCCACAACCTGCCCCGCACCACGGCGACCGGAATTTTCAATCAATGCGCCTATGTGTCGCCCGCCGACGCAAGGCCCGGAGATCTGATTTTCTTTACCCGGACTTATGACTGCGCCGGGCCAGTCTCCCATGTGGGTATCTATGTGGGCGACGGTATGATGATTCATGCGGGCGACCCCATCAAATACGCCAGTATCAACACGAACTACTGGCAGGAGCACTTTTACGCCTTTGGGCGTTTGAACTGATTTTCCGAAAGGAGCGACGATATGAGTAAACTTGAAAAGATTGACCGGGAGCTGGAAAAGGCCCGGGAGAAGGCCGCCGAGTGGCAGGCCAAGATCAAAGACTTGGAGAAACAGCGTCAGGAGGAAGAAAACAGCATGATCGTTCAGGCTGTCCGTTCCCTGAAACTGACGCCCGCCGAGCTGGCCGCCTTTTTCAGTAACCCCGCCATTACCGCTTCGGGCCAACTTGGCCCGAAGCCTGAGAAAGAAAAGGAGGATACCGACCATGAGGAATAAGCTGCTTCGCAGGGCCGCGGTTTTGACCGCCGCCCTGCTTTCTCTTACCTGCATGAGCGTCACGGCCTACGCCCAGAGTGACGAGCCTGTTGAGGAAACCACGCCGCCCGCCGCCGAGGAAATCACCGCCAAGCCCTTCACCCCGGACGGGACGGGGACGGTGGTGGACAACGCCACCGACGAGGACGGCAAAGAGTTCTTCACCATCACCACCCCCAGCGAGAATGTGTTCTACCTGATTATTGATCGCCAGCGCACCGAGGAAAATGTGTACTTCCTGAACGCCGTCACGGAAAAAGACCTGCTGGCCCTTGCCGAAGCTGACCCTGAGCCCGAGGCCCCGGAGCCTGTCACACAGCCTGAGCCCGACCCGGAACCTGTGGCCGAGCCTGACCCCGAGCCCGAAAAAGATACCGGCTTTCCTGTTGGCAACCTCCTGATGATTGCGGCCGTCCTGCTGGTGGGCGGCGGAGCGGCTTATTATTTTAAGGTCTACCGCCCGAAGCATGAGGCCGCCGACTTGGACGAGGACGATTACGACTATGACGAGGCCGACCCCTACGGCGATATGGAGACAGAGGACGAAACGGAGGACGAGGCATGAACTTTACCAGCAGCCCCTATGAAAGAATGATGAAGGAAGTCCCCCGCCCGGGCGGCAGCCCTGACCGCTGTGCCGGGTGCCGTTATTTCAAGGAGTGCAGGAGCAAAAAGCTGCGTTGCCTGAAACGGCTGCGTCCTGCGGCTCCTGCTTCGGGCCAAGTTGGCCCGAAGTCCTGATGTGTCGGGAGCTGTCCCGTGACGAGCGAAAAGGTATCCGCAAACTGGTCACGGAGATGTGCGCCAACTATGACCGGGAGTATGGCTGCCTGCCGCTGGACTGTGAGTGCTATATGCTGGGCAAGTGGTGGACGGGGGCCTACTGCCGCTACTTCCGGGAGGCCGTTCTTCCCCTTGACCCGGTGCTGATGGCCTCCATCTGCGAGGATGGCCTGGCCCCGGATACCCGGCTGTGCGCCGTCTGTGGGCGGCCCTTTCTCCCGGAGGGGAGGCAAGCCTATTGTTCCGACGCCTGCAAGGTTGAGGGGAACCGCAGAAGGAGCCGGGAGCGCATGAGGAAAAAGCGGAGGGGAGCCGGGTAGGTCTGTTACGATTTGCCCGGAGAAAAAGCCCGGAATATCGGGCTTTTCCCCGCCTGTTTTCCGGGCGGGAATACCCTAATACCTTTTGCCCCGGTTTGAGCGGGTATTTCGTAACATTTCATCCCTTCGGGCCAAATTGGCCCGAGGCTGGAAAGGAGGAAACCACATAGAGATCAACCAAGGCTATGAGATTTTGAAGTCCGTCACCTTCGACAATGGCCGGGGCTTTGCCCTGGGCTATGACGAGGCGGCCCCCAGCCCCTTTGTCACATGGCAGTTTACCGAAACGGAGAACGGCCAGAGGGACTACTATTGGGGTCACTACCACAGCAACGGTCAGACAGCGGAAAAGGACTTCGCCAAGCGCATTGACGATTACAAGGAGCTGTTTCAGGTGCAGGAGCGCACAGGTGGCCGGGAGCCTGCGGCGTATTACCGCTACTATTCCACCCAGCGGCCTGTTGACCTCGGCACCTTCCCGAAGCCGCCCGGCAACGCTCCCGTGGAGATCATCAACTTTGACGAGCGGCGCATGGTGGAGGGCGGCACGATACGGGCGTGGGGAGAGCTGGCCTATTTGAAGCCCCTGACGGAGAAACAGATGGAAGATTACGAGCTGCGCCCAGCTCCCGGCAATCCTGACCGGGCGGCCCGGCCTTCCATCACGGCCCAGCTCAAGGAGGCGGCCCACAGATCGGAGGCCCCCAAGGAGCCCGACAAGATCAAACACAACAAGTCCCATGAGGACAGATAAGGAGGATGCTATGAACGAGAGAGACAACCACCTGCATACCGCCGAGCTTTCCGAGGAACAGAACGACAATATGCTGGACGGCATTTTGAACAACTTGCCGCCCTCGCCGCTCCCCAAAGGGCCGGAGAAAAAGGAGCTGGACAGAGTGAAGGAGCCGCCCGCCCACAAGCGGAGCCGGGAACGGGAGGAACGCTGACGGCCCGGCGCAAGCGTGGCAGACACCTTCATGTGATGGTCACGGCGGACGAGTTGACCCAGATACAGCGGCGCATGGCCGAGGCGGGCATTACCAACGCCGGGGCCTATATGCGAAAGATGGCCTTAAACGGCTATATCCTCCATGTAGACCTTGCCCCGGTCAAGGAGTTGGTATCTTTACAGCGGCGGTGTGCCAACAACCTCAATCAGGTGGCCGTCCATGCCAACACCTTCGGCGTGTACCCGGAGGAAATCGCCGGGCTCCAGCGGGACTATGAAAAGCTCTGGGGCCGGGTGTCCGATGTGCTCACGGAGCTGTCTGCGCTGGTGGAAAAATAATTTGGAGGGGTGCAGCCTTAGTGGCGGCACCCCTCCTATTTCTTTTTAATCTTTATACCTCACATACAGAGCATTAACAAACATTGCAAATAGAATAACACCAGCAAGATACTCGGTAGTTGCAACCCAGAATTCAAATCCATCTTTGAGTTGTAAGCCGCTCTGACCAGCTATTGCCGCAATAGAAATCACCAGATATTTTATGAACTGCTCCATTGGGATACATCCATGAGTAATACAGAACTTTGCAGAAAGAATGGCGCAAGCAAAAATGATCAAAACGATAAATGCCCATATTATTCTCATTGGTTTGTAGCCATATCCTGTACAAATGCCAAATAGCGTCCCTGTTATTTTGTTCAGGCGCTTTTCTTGTTTGTATGTTTCCTTTGCTATTTGATAATTTGCTTCTGCTTTAAGACTGGAATTATTATCGTTTTCCGCCGATTTGCTAATCAGTGACCAAGCGGCCAAATTGATGCTTGAAAAATGCTGTTTATCAAAGTTGTGAGCGTTAAGTATTTCTGTATCTGTGACCGTGATTTTTTCTAATTTGCATTTTGCTTTTGCGACTACGGTGGAAATTGAACTATCTTTGACTATAAAGTCGGTGACTGTACAATGTATTTCGCATACTCCAATTTCGGAATAATTCCAAATATTTAATCTTTTAATTGTAGCTGGAACTGAACTGCCCAATCCACCATAAAAGCAAAGGGAGCGAATAGAACTTTCTTGGACATTAACATTGTCACATTCGACATAGCCTTTGAGCGTTTCAATGTGACATCCACGAATATCTAACGATTTCATTTTATAGGCGGTAGGAATTGCTGGATTCTGCTCTTTGCTTGATTGCATTAACGCTTTATGATGTTCAGATAACCCCACATCAAACTGCCTTACTTGACAATCAGCCAATAGAATAGTTTGACAATCCAACTGTAATAAATCTATTTTCTGATTGACAATATGTACATTTGTTCCGGTGGATTGAAAAATGCTTATATTCGATGGCATATTGTAAAATGCGGAGAAGTAAATCGTTTCTGTCAAAGTGTAATCTCGAATATTGACAGCAATATTATTTGCACCGAGATCAATATTGCAGGACTTTATTGTAGCGCCACCAATGCCCATCTGAGTTAATAGTGTGTTAATTAAAGTATCGTTGATAATAAGTTGAGCATTAGAGAATTGAAGTTGACCGGATACTTTTTTCCCATTCTCAAGAGTTAAATTTATTTTTGCTATATTTAATTCATTTTCCATGATTATCCCTCCGTTAGTTTAGTTTATCTTAGCGCCGGAGAGAAGTCAAACTACTTTTATTAGCTCGGGCCAAGTTGGCCCGAGGTTCGCCAGGACAAGATTTACTAACCGTCTGCAACATTGTTGCCCCTGCGCCCGCATGGTAAAATATAGGTAGAAAGATAGAAAGGGGCTAAAGATATGAGACTGATATTAAAACTGATTGCTGCGCCGTTTATCGTTTTGCTAACCGTCCTTATTGCCGTTCTGCTGTTCCTGTTCTCTGTGTCCTCCTTCCTCCTGACTGCGGCCTCGGTTATCATGGCGCTGTTGGGCGTGGGGCTGTTCTTCATCAGCTACCCGGTGGGCGGCGGCGTTTATCTGGGGATTGCGTTCCTGCTTTCCCCCTTTGGCTTGCAGGCGGTGGCGGGCGCTGTTATTACGGGACTGAACAGCTTAAACCTGTCTCTGCGGCAATTCATCACAAGCTGATCGCTTCGGGCCAAGTTGTCCCGAAGTAATATGGACGGCGGTCTTGCATGGCCGCCGTTTTCTATGAAGGGAGGGATTTTCTCTGGCAACAACTGCCTTGCTGCAACGCCACGCCAACGAAGGAGAAAGTATAGCCGAGGCTATTCGTGATTGTCTGGACTATGGGAAAAATCCTGAAAAGACGGAGGACGGGAAATACATATCTTCCTATGAGTGCGACCCGGCCACGGTAGCCGCTGAGTTTCTTTTGGCAAAGGCCAGCTACAAGGCCATGACAGGCCGGGAACAAAAGAAGGGTTCTGATGTGCTATGCTATCAGATCCGTCAATCCTTCTATCCCGGAGAGATTACGCCAGAAGAAGCAAATCGGATAAGTTATGAGCTGGCTATGCGCTGGACGAAGGGCCGACACGCTTTCATTGTTACGACCCACACGGACAAGCAGCATATCCACTCACACATTTACTACAATTCTACTACCCTTGACTGTACCCGGAAGTTTCGCAACTTCTGGGGCTCGTCCTTCGCCTTGCGGCGGCTCTCTGACCGTCTGTGTCTGGAAAACGGGCTCTCCATCGTGGAAAATCCCAATCCCCGAAGCAGGGGCAAGTTTCGCAATTATGGGGAGTGGCAGGCCGGACGGAAAAGGCCGTTGACCTATCAGGACAGGCTGCGGGCCGTCATTGATACCGCCCTTGCCAAGAGGCCCGCCGACTTTCCGGAATTTCTCTCCCTGATGGAGCAGGCAGGCTATGAGGTCAAGCAGCGTCGGGGAGCGGTCAGCTTTCGGGCTCCCGGTCAGGAGCGGTTTACCCGCCTACGCTCTGATACCCTCGGGGACGGCTACGGTGAAGCGGATATACGGGCCGCTATATCCGGCTCCCGTCAACGGCCCGGACAGCCCCGCCAGAAGGTCAGTCTGGCTATTGACATTCAATCCCGGCTCCAAGGGAAAGGCCCCGGTTATGAGCGATGGGCCAAGGTGTTCAATCTCAAACAAATGGCCGCCGCCCTTGCTTATTTGCAAGACAACGGCTTGACGGATTATGAGCAGTTGGAGCAGAAGGCCACAGCGGCCACGGAGCGTTTTCACAAGCTGTCTGACCAAATCAAAAGCACCGAAGCGGCCCTCCATACCAACACGGAATTGAAGGCAGCAACGGTGCAGTATGCCAAGACCCGGCCTGTCTTTGAGAAGTACAAGGCCAGCAAATACAGTAAGAAGTTTCTTGCGGAGCATGAGGCGGATATTGAACTTTACCGGGCGGCCTGTGCCGACTTCAAAGCCATCCTCGGCGGGGCCAAGCTCCCCAAGATGGACACGCTCAAAGAGGAAGACCGCAAGCTCTCGGAACAGAAAAAGAAGCTCTACGCCGAGTACCGCAAAACCAAGGCGGATATGCAGGAGGTCACGACCATCAAGGCCAACATTGACTATCTGCTGGGCTACTCGGAGCCGGGCAGAAAGAAGGAACAGGAGCGTTAGGGACTGTGACGCATAAGGAGCAAAGCGACGCTAACACTTCGGGCCAACTTGGCCCGAAGCGCCGGGTTTGGGGAGGCTCCCCAACAAGCAAATTTTCACAGACGGGCCGCAAGGCCGGGCTTGTGAAAATAGCTTCTGTGGCCACAGAAGCATTGCTTGCCATTTAGCGGAACCCCCGAAAAGTACTCCAAAAACAAGAAAAACGAAGGCCCTTTTACTTGACCTCCGTTTCTCTGGCTTTTTGTAGTCCCTCTGCTGTGGCCTCCATGACCGTCAATTCCTTTTCGTCCATTGTATTGAGCAGCCTGTCAATATGCTGGCGGCAGTCGCTTTCGCTATTCTGCCTGTCAGGATAAAAGAATTGGTCTACGGAAATATCCAGCAAGGTGACGATTTGGTAAAAGGTATTCAGGCTTGGATGCTGACCCCGGTTTTCAAAATACATGATAGAGCGTGGGGTACGGTCTACAAGCTGTGCAAGATATTCCTGCGTCCAACCTTTTGCCTCTCTCTTGCGCTTGATCTCCCGGCCTAATGCGTGGAAGTCAAGCCGTCTGGTGTCTTGGTACATTCTCATATCACCCCTATAT
>ERZ791829.1966-NODE-1966-length-10510-cov-2.594931_pt1 | contig 10510 bp, 9 predicted proteins | sample MGYA00510296_ERZ791829 | MGnify/ENA primary metagenome ERZ791829 (study PRJEB30046, sample SAMN00791973) | human gut metagenome | study: EMG produced TPA metagenomics assembly of the A metagenome-wide association study of gut microbiota in type 2...
CGTATGGGATCTGATGATACAGATTGAAAAGGAGCTTCCTATGGCATATGTTTTTTACGGTCAGGACTCGCTTGTGGAAAATGATAAGCGGTATGATGAAATTGGTATTTTCCTTCGAAGCTCTCATTTCCTAAAAAATCTTGAAAAACATGTACAAAAGGCCGAGGCGATAATTTATGGCAGATAACAGCTACACAGATATCATGGAAAAAAATCATATGGAAATCCCCTGGCATGATTATGCCAAACAGGATGGAAATATACTCATAGATAAGGCGGGACTGATTGAAAAAGCCTCTGTAATCGGACGTGTCGGACTCATCATGCTCTCCTGCGGCACAGGAGCCTGGCGTGTGAGAACCTCCATGAACCGGCTCTCAAAGGTGCTTGGTGTCACATGTACAGTGGATGTCGGACTTATGTCAATCGAGTTTAACTGCTTTGACGGAAATGACTGTATATCACAGTCACTCAGCATAGCAAACACAGGTGTAAACACATCAAAGCTCTATCGCATGGAGCAGTTTGTCGACAATTTTCCTAAGGAGGAAGCCCACCTGACTGGCGAAGAAATTCACCGGCGACTTGATGAGATTGAACAGATTCATGCCATTTACTCCCCTGCAAGGCTTGGACTTGCAGCAGCTATAGCATGCTGTGCCTTCACATTTTTGCTCGGAGGAGGTCCTATTGAAATGATACTGGCATTTGTAGCAGCCGGCATCGGAAATCTCATACGAACCAAGCTTATAAAGCATCATTTTACCTTGTTCCTTAATATAGCGGTATCAATTTCTGCCTCATGCTTCATATATGCGGCATTTTTAAAAATTGCAGAGATGGCTTTCAATGTACCATCAATTCATGAAGCCGGATACATCTGTTCCATGCTCTTTATCATTCCGGGATTTCCGTTTATCACAAGCGGAATCGACCTGGCAAAGCTGGATTTGCGCTCCGGTCTTGAACGCCTTGCCTATGCAATAATAATAGTCATGGTAGCCACGATGTTTGCATGGATTATGGCACTGCTTCTGCGACTGCAGCCTATGGACTTTGAAGACTTGAATCTGACCCCCGTACTACATCTAATCCTGAGGCTTATAATGAGCTTCTTCGGTGTGTTTGGATTCTCAATCATGTTCAACAGCCCTGCTTCCATGGCTGCAACAGCTGCTCTTATCGGTGCCATAGCAAATTCACTGCGGCTTGAGCTGGTAGACCTGACAGGTATGCCGGCTCCTGCTGCCGCATTTGCCGGAGCTCTCACAGCAGGGCTTCTCGCATCATTTATCAAGGAAAACAACGGATATCCGAGAATATCCCTTACTGTTCCATCCATAGTCATAATGGTTCCGGGACTTTATCTGTATCGTGCTATATACAATTTCGGCATAATGGCACTTTCGGATGCTGTTTCATGGTTTGCATCAGCAATCATGATTATCATTGCACTGCCGCTCGGACTCATTTTTGCAAGAATACTAACTGATAAGACGTTTAGGTATTGCACGTAACAGAATCATACACATTATAAGCAGACTTGTTTTATACCATTCAAAATCCGGACAGTACAAGCTCTGCACCAACATACAAATATTAAACTCAAAAAACAAGGAGGCATTCATCATGCTTACAGCAGTTACAGGAATAAACTGGGGAGACGAGGGAAAGGGTCGTGTCATCGACCTTCTCGCAGAACATGCGGATATCGTAGTCCGCTATCAGGGTGGTAACAATGCCGGACACACAGTAGTTAATAAACAGGGAAAATTTGTCTTAAATCTGCTTCCATCCGGAATACTTCACCCAGATGTAGTATGTGTGCTCGGTGACGGAATGGTTATTGACCTAAACCATCTGTCCAATGAAATTGCACAGATCAGAACACAAGATGTATCTGTTTCACCAAAAAACCTGAAATTATCAACAAGAGCCACAATTTCAATGCCGTGGCATAAAATACAGGATGAGCTTGAGGAAGAGCGCCTTTCAAAGTCCGGAGCAGCCTTCGGCTCTACCAAACGCGGTATTGCCTATGCATACAGCGATAAATACCGTAAAAAAACAATCCGTCTCGGTGATTTACTTCACTTAGACGAAGAGAATGTACAGGCCAGACTTAAAACCATGCTTGAAGCTAAAAACCTTGAGCTTGCAGGCTGCTATCATCAGGAGCCTATGTCTCTGTCAGCTCTTTTGTCATGGTGCAGGCAGAAGGCTGCAAAGTATGCACCTTATATCACAGATACCGGCGCATTCCTTGAGGATGCACTATCAAAGGGAAAGCGTGTTGTACTTGAAGCACAGCTTGGTGCAATGAGGGATATAGACTATGGTATTTTCCCATATACTTCAAGCTCCTCCACCATCTCAGCTTACGGTCCTATAGGTGCCGGTATCCCCGGTGCCTCATTAGACCATGTGGTCGGTGTACTAAAGGCATACTCTACCTGTGTCGGAGCCGGACCATTTGTCGCAGAAAAAGCTATGAACGGTGAATGGACTGAAATGGTCCGCAAGTATGGGGGCGAATATGGTGCTGCCACTGGAAGACCACGTCGTGTGGGTCCGTTTGATGCCGTTGCAAGCCGCTATGGTCTAAAATGCCAGCATGCCGACAAAATCGCACTGACCAAGCTAGATGTCCTGAGCATCATGGATCAGATTCCTGTTATCACAGGATATCAGTATAAAAATGCTGTAACAAACGTCTTTGACCCCACCGAAAATCTGGAAAAATATACCCCGGTAGTCAAAATGCTGCCGGGGTGGAAAACCGATATATCAAATTGCAGGTCATATGATGAGCTGCCTGTAAATGCTAAGCGCTACATAAACTTCCTTGAGGACATGCTAAGACACGAAATACAGTTTGTCTCAGTCGGAGCTGAGAGAAATCAATATCTTCTCAATGGTAAGTGGCTGTAATTGCCTTTAACATGCTTTAACCGACCTCTATGCCATTGCCATATTATTTTTCTGATTTACTAAGATATTGTATACACGAATGTGCTGCCACATTTCCTTCTCCGACAGCCTTCGTATACTGGTAAGGTCTGCCTGTGCAGTCTCCTGCCGCAAAACAGCCTGCTACATTTGTCTGCTGGGCTCTGTCCACCAATATATGTCCGTTTTCTATTTCAAGCTGCGGCATAAGCTTTGATGGTGCGATGGCGTTCCTGAGGCAAAATACTCCGTCTACGCTCTCAGTCTTTCCGCTTCGAAGCGTAATTCCTTCCACAAATGAGTCTCCGATTAATGCTATAGGTGCATCCTTTGATATCTTTACATTTGGAAGCTCTATTTCGCTGTCATTATAGGCTGGGAAATACAATACCTCTGACGCAAGATCTGCAAGATATTTTACCTCATGCTCATACTTTTTGTCATTGCATATGACAGCTATCCTCTTATCCTTATAAAACATGCCGTCACATGTGGCACAGTAGCTGAGCCTTTTTCCAAGCAGCTCATCCTCCCTGTCCAGCTGCTTTGCAGACATCACACCCATGCAAAGTATGAGAGTCTTTGCCTCATACATCTCATTATCTGCAAGCACCATAAAGCCGTTTCCTGCAGGCATGATATTGGTCACGGTCTTTTCTGTTATCTCAATCCCCGCTGCCCTCCTGTGAGCGTCAAAGCGTTCAAACAGCTCATGTCCACTTATCAGCGGAAAACCTGGATAGTTTGTGATTTTCTCTGCCTTTTGCACCTTATCACTTAGATTCTTTGAACCAAACCAGATAAAATCCTTTTTATATGTTTTTAAATTCAGGGCTGCCGACAGTCCGGCAGGACCTGTTCCTATTATTATACTGTCGTACATGCTATTCTCCTTGTACCAAATGCTTGTATATATTCAGGCCTTATATATTATAATTAAAGGGGCAAAAGGTATTTTGACCCTCATTTATGATTAATCAGATTACTACATGCTACGCATTCCCGTAATCTGACTCCACCTCGAAATCCGCTAATTTGCTGCATCCCCGCAGCAAATTGCTACTTTCTCGGTGTAGTGCGGGTCACTAAGGTATACATCGAATTGCATGCAAGCATGCATCGATGATACCTTTTGACCCTTTAATCATAAAATCAAGGCGTGAAAAAGAAAGGAACAGGACATGAAAATAGTAATAATAGATGATGATAATCTCGTATCACTTTCGCTGAATACAATACTGAGCGCACAGGATGACATAGAGGTGTCTGCGGTTGGAGACAGCGGGCAGCAGGCGGTAAAGCTGTACGAGGAGCATATGCCCGATGTGATGCTCATGGATATAAGGATGCCGGGCATGACAGGTCTTGAAGCAGCAGAAAAAATACTCGGAAAATATCATGATGCCAAAATACTTCTTCTGACCACATTTTCGGATGATGAATACATAGTAAAAGCAATCTCGCTGGGGGCGAAGGGCTATATACTAAAACAGGCATTTGAGAGTATTGCCCCGGCACTTAGAGCTGTAAACAACGGACAGACAGTGTTTGGAACACAGATAATGGACAGGATACCACACCTGTTCGGAGCTGATGGTGAAGCTTCATCAGGCACCGGTCAGGCCCGGTTCATTGACGCAATGAAGAGCTATGATATAAGCGGCAAGGAGCTTTCAATCATAGAGCTGGTTGCAGAAGGACTAAACAACAAGGAAATAGCGGATGAGCTGTATCTGAGTGAGGGAACCGTACGAAACTATATCAGTGTCATACTTGAAAAGCTGCAGCTGAGGGACAGGACACAGCTTGCATGCTTTTATTATAAAAGTATGGTATAACATGAAAATTTCTCAATAAGGAAATCTGCCCTTGCAATATACCCCACTGGGGTATATAATGCTCTTGAAGACAGATACCCATAAGGGGTATGGTTAGACATATGCAACAAATGTGGAATGAAGAAAGAAGGGAGGCACCCATGGCAGAAAACGAAACCAAATGCTGTTGCTGCAACCGCAAAAAAGAGCGCTCAGAGAAGGAATATAAGGATCTCATCAACAGACTTAGCCGTATAGAGGGGCAGATCCGTGGAATCAAGCGTATGCTGGATGAGGATTGCTACTGCCCTGACATCATCACACAGGTGGCGGCCGCAAATGCCGCACTAAACAGCTTCAATAAAGTCCTTTTGGCCAATCATATAAAAACGTGTGTGGCAGATGACATAAGAGCGGGCAAGGATGAGACAATAGATGAGCTTTTGAACACACTGCAGAAGCTCATGAAGTAGCATAATAAGAAGGCAGGTATAAAAATGAGTACAATAATCACAATATTAATAATAGCAATAATTGCCGCTCTGGTAATTGTGGGCTTAAAGGAGACTATTAAGCATTCAAAGGGCGAGGGCGCCTGCTGTGGCGGTGGAGCCATGAAGGAGGACGAGGAAGCCACAGTACAGCTTACAGGCGAGATAGTCACGAGAGCAGATGTGCACATAGACGGAATGCACTGCATGAACTGCAAGAACTCGGTCACACGCTCACTGCAGAAGATGAGCGGAGTATCGGCAGATGTGGATTTAAAGCATGGCGTGGCACATGTTGAGGCAACCAGAGAGCTAAGCGATGAGGAAATCACATTTGCCATCGAAAGACTGGATTTCAAGGTGACAGGAATTGAGAGATTTTAGAAAAGGCTTCTGAATAGTTAGATTCGAATAGTAGAAAGAAGGAAATACAGACAGTATGAAGCAATATACAGTTACAGGAATGAGCTGTGCGGCATGCTCTGCCAGAGTGGAAAAGGCGGTCTCTAAGGTTGATGGTGTGACGAGCTGCTCTGTCAGCCTTTTGACCAACTCGATGGGAGTCGAGGGAAGCGCGACAGATGCGCAGATAGTGGAGGCAGTAGAGCAGGCGGGCTATGGAGCGAGTCCCAAAGGCACAGCAACAGAATCAGATAATGACAAAGCAAATAACAGCTTAGAGCAGCTAAAGGCAGCGCAGGATGCGCTTGTAGACAGAGAGACACCGAAGCTGCGCAACAGGCTTATAGCATCGCTCATATTCTTAGTTGTTCTCATGTATTTTTCCATGGGACATATGATGTGGGGCTGGCCGTTGCCTGAGTTCTTCAATGGAAACCATGTGGCTATGGGGCTTTTGCAGCTTCTGCTTACAGTGGCGGTAATGGTCATAAACCAGAAGTTTTTTATCAGTGGCTTTAAGGGCTTGATTCACGGCGCTCCCAACATGGATACGCTTGTTGCGCTTGGCTCTGCGGCATCGTTTGGATACAGCGTGTATGCACTTTTTGCCATGACAGCTGCGCAGGTGAATGGCGATATGGATGCGGTCATGTCATATATGCATGAGTTTTACTTTGAGTCGGCTGCCATGATCCTGGCACTGATTACTGTCGGAAAAATGCTTGAAGCGCACTCAAAGGGCAAAACAACAGACGCTTTAAAGAGCCTGATGCAGCTTGCCCCAAAGACAGCAACCGTTGTAAGGGATGGCGTGGAGCAGGAAATCTCTGTGGATGCAGTGAAAAAGGGCGATATTTTCGTGGTCAGACCGGGGGAAAATATCCCTGTGGACGGTGAAATAATAGATGGAACAACCGCTGTCAACGAATCGGCACTCACAGGAGAGAGCATCCCTGTGGATAAGCAGCCGAAAGATGCAGTAAGCGCTGCCACAGTGAACCAGTCAGGCTTTATAAAATGCCGCGCAACCAGAGTGGGCGAAGATACCACACTCTCACAGATTATACAGATGGTTTCTGATGCCGCAGCGACAAAGGCACCTATTGCAAAAATCGCTGACAGGGTATCGGGAATATTTGTGCCGGCGGTTATCACAATTGCAATCATTACAATAATAGCATGGCTTATAGCCGGTGAGACCGTGGGCTTTGCGCTTGCCAGAGGCATTTCGGTGCTCGTGATAAGCTGCCCTTGTGCACTTGGACTGGCAACTCCTGTTGCGATAATGGTAGGAAATGGCAAGGGCGCAAAGAGCGGTATACTCTTTAAAACAGCGGCAAGCCTTGAGGCAACAGGCCGCACACAGATTGTGGCTCTTGATAAGACAGGCACCATAACAAGCGGTGAGCCGAAGGTGACGGATATCGTGCCGGATGAGACATTTTTTGAGGGAACCGGCAATAATGACGGAAAGCTTCTTGCAATAGCCGCATCAGTCGAGGCCAAGAGCGAGCATCCGCTTGCAAAAGCCATTATGGAGCGCGCTAAAACGGATGAAATTGCTGTCGCAGAGGTGACAGATTTTAGCGCTGTTGTGGGAAATGGTCTGACTGCAACGCTTGCAGGCAAAATGATAAAAGCAGGAAATCTTGCTTTTGTCAGCAAATTTGTAAAAGTGTCAGATGATATGCGCGCGAAAGCTGTCGAATTTTCAAAGGAAGGAAAAACTCCTCTGTTCTTTGCTGCAGATGACAGGCTTTGCGGTATCATAGCCGTTGCGGATACTATAAAGGAGGACAGTCCGGAAGCTGTCAGACAGCTTAAAAATATGGGTATCAGAGTTGTTATGCTCACCGGTGACAACGAGCAGACTGCCAATGCCATTGGAAAGCAGGCGGGAGTGGACGAAGTCATCGCAGGGGGGCTTCCGGGTGGTAAGGAGGCTGTTATAAGGAAGCTAAAAAAACAGGGCAGGGTAGCCATGGTTGGTGATGGAATCAATGATGCACCGGCGCTCACACGTGCGGATATGGGAATTGCAATCGGCGCGGGAAGTGATGTGGCAATAGATGCAGCGGATGTTGTCCTGATGAAGAGCCGCCTGATAGATGTACCGGCAGCAGTGCGGTTAAGCCGTGCTACATTGACAAATATACACGAAAATCTGTTCTGGGCATTTTTCTATAATGTAATAGGTATTCCACTTGCGGCCGGTTTGTGGTATCCTTTATTAGGATGGAAGCTCAATCCGATGTTTGGAGCGGCGGCGATGAGCCTGTCGAGCTTCTGCGTTGTTACCAATGCCCTGCGGCTGAATCTGTGCAGGGTGTATGATCCTAAGCATGACAGAAAAGCAACACCAGATAGAAAAAACAAAACAGATAAACCAAATGAAAGTGAGGAAAAATCAATGACAAAGACAATGAATATCGAAGGAATGATGTGCGGCCACTGCGAGGCAAGAGTAAAGAAGGCACTCGAGGCGCTTGATGCAGTTAGTGAGGCAGCAGTAAGCCATGAGAGCGGAACTGCAGTAGTGACATTAAGCTCTGACATTTCCGATGAGAAATTAAAGGAGACTGTAGAGGCTGAGGACTACAAGGTTACATCCATTCAATAATCAGTCAGACAGTATAACAATATGAAGAAATATATAGCATTGGTATTGGCTGCAGTGCTGGTGCTTGGGATTTTTACAGGATGCGGTAACAAGGGCAACAAAGAGACAGAATCACAGACCGGTGAGAAGGCTACTGAGTCGGTGAACTCTACAGAAAATAATACAGAGGGCAGTACGGAAAATCAGAATGCGGCTGACACAGAGCAGCTCACCACAGAAAACGGACAGGAGAGCTCAGTTCTTGCCTGTCCGTCAGTAAACGGTAAGCTGCATGTGGAGGGCAGCAAGCTCGTTGATCAAAATAACAACGAGGTGCAGCTTCGCGGAGTCAGCACACACGGTCTTGCGTGGTATCCACAGTATGTGACCAATGATTGCTTTGCCACGCTGAAAAGCTGGGGAGTAAATGTGGTGAGGCTTGCCATGTACACCTACGAAAGCGGCGGCTATTGCACAGACGGAGACAGGCAGCAACTTGAGACACTTGTGCAAAACGGCGTGCAGTACGCACTCAACAACGACATGTATGTCATCATCGACTGGCATGTGCTAAACGATGGCAATCCAAACCGTTACAGCGATGTGGCAAAGACATTTTTTACCAAAATGGCACAGCAGTATGCCTCTTACAACAATGTGATTTACGAGATTTGTAATGAGCCGTGCAACGGTGCGACCTGGGGCGATGTAAAGTTTTACGCCAGCGAGGTCATTCCGTCAATCAGAAGCTACGACAGGGATGCAGTCATACTGATAGGCACACCTAACTGGAGCCAGAATGTGGATGAGGCAGTCAAGGACCCTGTCACAGGCTATGACAATATCATGTACACACTGCATTTTTATGCCGCAACTCACAAGGAGGACCTGCAGAACAAGCTAAAATCGGCGGCAGACGCCGGACTTCCGATATTTGTATCGGAGTTTGGCATCTGTAGCGCCGACGGAAATGGTCAGGTGGACATAGATTCCGCAAACAACTGGATCAGCCTGCTCGACAGCTACGGCATCAGCTATGTGTGCTGGAATCTGTCAAATAAGGACGAAAAATCAGCGCTTCTAACCACTGCCTGCGATAAGACAAGCGGCTTCACCTATGAGGATTTAAGTGATGAGGGCAAGTGGCTGTACGGCGTGCTCACAAGTCATGTGACACCGTAAACACACGGAATATAAAAATATTCGGAGGTAATTGGCTGTACGTCAAGCGGCGCACCTGTTAATGCCGGGATAGAAGCCTTCATGCGCTCAGCCGGCATGTACATGGGGCAGATGCAGATACTTCTCCCTTGTGGCAAGTCCGCCGCGGATATGGCGCTCTGACTTGTTGATATCGAGAATGTGACGCGCTTTTGCGGCAAGCTCCGGGTCTATGCGAAGCAGCCTGTCAGCATCCGTGATATCCTTGTGCACAGTGGATTTGCTGATGCCAAACTGCTTTGCAGCCTGACGCACCGTGGCATTGTTTTCAACTATGTAGTTGGCGATTTCCACCGCCCTTGTCTCAATATATGATTTCAAAAAATACTCCTGCATATTCTGTTGTTACAGTTTATGCAGGAGTATTTTTAATATTACACGCAGGTTGTAATTCTATTTACGTTTTTCGTAATATAATAAGAAAACGGTTTCTTAACCGCAGGAAAGATGTATCTTAAGTGAATTAAGCGTATGCAGCTGCGATGAGCTCAATGCATTTGTCATACCCAAGCACAGAGCTGTTGAGTACCAGGTCATAATTTTTCCTGTTGCCCCACTCCTTATCGGTGAAGTAGCGGTAATTTACAGAGCGCTTCTTATCGACATCCTTTAGCAGCTTTTTGACCTCGTCATCGCTCTTATGGTAGAGATTTTTTATCCTTGTAGCCTTCTCAGGCTTATTTCCCTCTATAAAAACATTCAGCACATCATCCCTGTCAGAAAGAATGTAGTCTGCGCAACGCCCCACAATGACGCATGGCTCTTTTTGCGCAATATCCTTGATGAGCTTCTGCTGGATATTGAAAATCTGGTCGGAAAGAGAAACTCCTGTGATGTCGCGCCCCACAAATGCATATGAAAAAATGCTTCCGGCAGGTGCATATTCGCCCTGGTTTGCAACAATCTGCTCAGAAATACCAAGCTCCTTTGCCACATGCTCAATTATTTTTTTATCGTAAAACTCAATGCCGCATTTTTGAGCAATCTGCTCGCCGATAAAGCGACCGCCACTGCCAAATTCGCGGCTTATA